>ENA-OWPI01000060-OWPI01000060.1-marine-metagenome-genome-assembly--contig:-NODE-60-length-152513-cov-4.836285_pt1 | contig 152513 bp, 140 predicted proteins | sample MGYA00238138_ERZ651775 | MGnify/ENA primary metagenome ERZ651775 (study PRJEB26906, sample SAMN06265043) | marine metagenome | isolation source: Helgoland LTER site | place: Germany:Helgoland, sampling... | reverse complement strand
TACGAGCGAGTAAGGCCGCAGATACCCCAACAAACGAATGTAAAGCTTTGCGCTTTTTTCTGGTTTCATCGATGGCAATTTAACAGACCCCAGCAAAAACGACCAGCGTTGCCGGGGGGCTGCTCACAATCATCTATACCTTAACTATGAAACATCACTGGCCAAAGGCGTAATCTACAGTAAGAAATAATGATCGTTCAGGCAAGGGGTAAAAGTTAAAAGCATCATTACCAACTGTGGTGCTGTTCACCGCAAACGTAAAGTACTCTTTGTTTAACGCATTGTTAACTTTAAACGCGAGCGTCCAAGCACCAATATGTTTTCTCACATTGAGATCTAAAATTGAGTAGCTCGGTATTTTGCGCCCAAAAGCATTGATCTCATCGTTAGTCATGAATTGATCGCTCGTGTAATTAAGCTTAGCGCCTAAGTTATAGTTGTGCCCTAACTGCACATCAGCTGAGACCCCTATTTTATTTCTCGGCACTAAAGGGATATCTTTGCCAGCTAACGGGACTCCAGCTCTTTCACCGTTTAAAAACTTGGGCTGAATATAGGAAAAGTTTCCCCTCAAAAGCCAACGCTCGTCTTGCCAAGTTGTTTGAAGCTCAACTCCCCGTCTCTGCGTGACGGAGTAATTTGTGTTTGCAAATGCGACCGGATCTAATCGGATTTCATTTCGGGTATCCGTTTGAAATAAGCTCGCGCTTACATAAGTTTTTTTATGGGCCCAACTTACGCCGATTTCATGCGTGTAACTGACTTGTGGTTCTAAAAAATTAAACGTTCGATCCATCTGAAACGTACCATTATTAAAGGCGTTAATAAAAACTTCATCGGAGTTGGCAACGCGAAAAGCTCGGCTAGTACTGGCCTCGATATCAATCCCGCCGGCCAGGGAATAAACCACACCTAAGTCATAGGCGTTGTTTTTGAGCGTTTGTGACTTTGACGTGGCAGCATTGTTGGTGGTACCAAATGGCGTCGGAGCTGATGAGTCCACTGAATCTATCGCCTCTCCTTCCTGTTGTTCGTGTCGAAAACCCAAAGCCAAAGTGAAATCATCTGTTAGTCCCAAGGTTCCGCGACCGTAAACGCCAATGTTAGTCTGATCCAGATCAGCGACACCGAATGGTTGAGTCTCGATTGTTTCGGGAGTGGTTGCCCGCGTGTGGGTGCGGTCCCATTTAAAGTAATCTAATCCGAATATAAACTCACTTCCCATCAACAGCTCGAGAGCGTCATATTTAACGCGTGGTGATATTTGCCATACTTTTGTTTCGATATTGGAAAACTCTTCGTTACCTGATGAAAATAAGGAGGAATCACTGTCCCGAAACGATACCTCCTCAATTATGGTCCAATGACCCATATTCTGTGTTGCCGAAACGGTTGCGTTATTGCCGTCGAGCGTTAAAAAGTCCCCTTCAGAATCGGATGATTTCCGATCAATAGAACTAATCGGTGCAATCACGCCGGGAAAGCCAAGGCCATCTGGGTTAACAAGCAGATCTCCCGGTGTTCTTAAATCTAACCGATCAGCACCAGCGGTGAATGTCAGGACGCTCTGTTCGCCATACCACTGGTAATCAATTTTTGCGACCGAATGTCTCTCCTCGTTATTTTCACGATAATTATCCGAGTTATAACGCTGGCCGAACACCCAAAGCCCTGCGTTGTCGCCGGAGGTTGTGCCTGAAAGATCCAATGAGCGTGTTCCATATGAGCCTAGATCTGTCCTCACTTTCATGCTCTTCTCGTTTGGCTGTTGGCGTTTTGTTATAACGTTTATATAGCCCGCCGTGGCGCCTGAGCCATAAAGTACGCCACCAGACCCTTTCACAATTTCAATACGGTCAATACTGTCCAACGGTATTGAGGACCAGTTCACCGAACTTAAGTCATTGTTTTTTATTCGTATACCATTTAATAAAATAAGGGTATTTTCATCTCCGACCGCACCAAAACCTCGGATGTCAACTGCTGCAGACTGAGTACCGTTGCCGAAAAAATTATTCACGAGGGAGAGCCCACTATTGGCGGAGAGAAACTCCGGCAAACTTTGTTGGCTTGCATTTTCAATTTGTTCAGAAGTGATCACTTCAAACCCCGGCGATAGGCGCCCTTGTTTAGCCTCGAATCGATCCACAGTGAGTAATATGGGGTCAATAGTTATATCTTCTTGAGCGCTTCCGATAGTGACTATTGAAGAAAGGACTAACCCGACCATGACCATAGGCCGTAAATGGAGAGAACTACGCATTAAATACCTCATTTAGTAAGCTTGCACCCGCCGTGCAAATTTAAAATATGTCTCAAATAATCAAGACTCCGTCGTACCAAATGGCCGGTATCCGGACTCACAAGTAATAACTTCACGCCTTCCCTAAAGTGATAGTAAGTACTAACATTTTAGGTGGCTTCGTAGCTTTGAGGGGCTACTGATGTAAAGCTCACACTCATTCACCGTTGCGGGGGCAGTACAGGGATTGTTCCTAAAAACTCACCTGTTTCCCGATTATCCCACGCACTTCAGAAGAAGGGCGCAGGCACCATTTACACAGATTGTACACGGTATACAATAAAAATTGTGTTTTTCAGCCGTGTTGACTTTTTATTCGCGTCCCCTATAGTTTCGTGATGCATGCGCAACTGAAGTCCCTAGAACGACAATTAGATGAGTTAATAAGCCTCGCACGAAATTTAAGGGGTGAGAATCTCACGCTTCGACAAAAGCTATTATTAGCTGAAAATGAGAAGCAAAAACTCGAAAAAAAAATAAATCTGGCAACTTCAAAGCTAGAGAACATGCTGCATCTACACGATGAAAAGGAACAATCTTGAGCGACCCCACGATGCTTGAAGTTGAAATTCTTGGTAAGCCATTGCGATTAGCATGCAAAGCGGAAGAAAAAGAAGACTTACTAAACGCGGTTTCATTATTAGATGAACAGATTCAAGAGATAAGAGAAGGCGGAAAAGTTGTTGGCTCGGAGCGAGTGGCCATTATGGCGGCACTCAACATTGCTCACAAACTACTTACTGTTCAAACCCGCGGTATCAATCTAAACGAATTACGAAGTACAATCACATCGATGGGTAAGAAAATAGATACCGTTTTAAATGATCAAGAAAAATTATTTTAATTTTTGTTTACTAAGGAAGAGCTGCTCGATTAATTTTCTGAACCAATAAATTTGTTTAGGTCGCCAACTCAAGTAATGCTTTTGTGCGCGTTCCAGGAGGACGTACCTGCGGCATTCGGAAGGTGACCGCCTTGAACCTTATGGTTCAGGATGAGCCGAGCAGCTCTCCCTTAGTAAACAGTAGCTAACCAATTCTTAACTGATGTCAAAATCGACCACGATTCGCTACTGGCTCATGAAGTCAGAGCCCAATGTCTTCAGTATTGATGACCTTAAAAAGTGTCCTCGTAAAACCGAGCCTTGGAATGGTGTGCGTAATTACCAAGCGCGAAATTTCATGAGGGATGATATGTCCGTCGGGGACGGCGTGCTGTTCTATCATTCCAACTGTTCACCCCCGGGTATAGCGGGGTACGCCGAAGTAGTTCGGGAGGCATATCCGGATGAAACACAATTTGATGAAGTAAGTGATTACTTCGATAAAAAATCAACTCGTGAAAAGCCTCGATGGGTTAATGTGGACGTTAAATTCGTCCGCAAAACCACACTATTGTCGCTACATGAAATGAAGGAGCACAAAAAACTCGAAACCATGAAGGTCCTTCAAAAAGGGTCTCGTCTATCCATTACACCTGTAACGCCCGAAGAGTGGCGCTACATTCAAACCCTCATTTGATGATGGACTTGATGATCCAATGGTGGATCGCTTATCTAGCGGTGGGAGTTTTCGTAGGCTTTTTCGCGGGTCTTCTGGGAATTGGTGGTGGAACTCTTCTCGTCCCCCTGATGGTTTTTCTATTTACAGCGCAAGAATTTGCAATAGAGCGAACGCTGCATCTCGCCATTGGTACTTCTCTTGCCTCAATTGTCTTCACGTCTCTATCGAGTATCCGTGCTCATCATGCGCGCGAAGCCATTTTATGGCCGACTGTCAAACAATCGGCCGGCTATCTTGTTATTGGAACCTTCTTTGGTAGCTTTTTTGCCGAATCATTAAACCCTGCCGTTTTAGCTGGTTTATTCGTTATTTTTGCTGGATATGCCTCAATTGACCTATTTCTTAACCTCAAACCAAAGCCCTCGCGGAGCTTACCGAAAAGTATCGGCATGGGAATAGGCTCTGGGTGTGTCGGGATAATTTCAAGTCTTGTAGGTATCGGCGGCGGCGTTGTTACTATTCCCCTAATGGTTATGCACAATATTCCTATGCGAAACGCTATAGGAACATCAGCAGCTTTAGGGTTTCCAATAGCGGTAGCGGGCGCCCTAGGATACATTTGGAATGGTTGGGGCAACATATACCTGCCAGAATACAGCATTGGTTACGTATATTTACCAGCACTTGTAGGAATTGTTGTTGGGACCTTTATCACGGTTCCATTCGGCGCTAAGGTCGCACATTCGATACCTGTCACAGCGCTTAAAAGGATCTTTGCTTTAATTTTGATGTTTCTAGCGATCGATATGTTCGTGAAAATATTTATTAAGGCTTAAACTAATCATTTACTCGACTAAGGTCGCTCCAAAAACCAACCCGTGAGACTATGACGATCTCGATTACAGGTTAGGACCTCATGCGCGAAGAGTTCACTCAAGAACACTACAAGCGTACCGAATCGTGGAACGATATCAATGAATTGCTCAAGACCGGAGTTCAAATATAATCTTAAATTCCCGCCGTCATTGCTTGACCAGCCCTTATTTAAATACAGTGTCACTGTTAATTTTCGACGCTTGCTGGCCAATGGTCGATCATAATGGCGCTCATATGCTGAGCCAGATTTATACTGTGCTAGATGACACTCAAAATCAAAAAGGCCAAGGTAGAGGCTTTGATTAAGGTCATCTTTAAGCCGATCAAATTGTAAAAATACCTTTTCAATAACAGATCCCTCTTCTCGATCGAGCCACCATATTTGATCACCTCGGATACGTTCCTGAATTTGATACTGAGAGCCCGAACCAATACCCGCACTCTTGTATTTACCTCTACCCACACCTGACTCGGCATATATCCTGAGTGTATCTAGTACGCTCTCGCTAAATAAGCCGTGAGTAATCGAATACCCATCACGCTCAATATCATTGCTAATTTGATTGGCGATTGAAATCATCAGAGCCTGAATTTAAAAAAATCGATCTAATTTCAATCGCTAGAGTATGCTTCTCTTAATAGCGATTTTTGAACTTTACCCATTGCATTTCTGGGTAATTGATTCACAACGTGGATCGCTTTAGGTACTTTATAAGTTGCGAGTTGTACTTTTAAATTCTCAATTAATAAAGCGGTGTCGGCATTAGAGTTTGCATTAAGGACGATCGCCGCCGTTACTGCCTCACCGAAGTCAGAATCCTTAATACCAAATACAGCAGACTCAAAAATGCTTGGCTCAGCATCTAAAATTAACTCTATTTCTTTTGGGTAAACGTTGTATCCCCCCGTTATGATCAAATCTTTGGATCTACCAACTATCGTGAGATAACGCTCTTCGTCGAAGACCCCTAAATCTCCCGTTCGAAACCACCCATCCGGAGTAAACTCTTCTTTGGTTTTTTCTGGCATATTTCGGTAACCTTTGAAGACATTTGGCCCTTTGATCTGTATGTGTCCAGTATCCCCCTGAGAAACACTCACATCAACATCATCTACGATACGAACGCTAACCCCGGGTAACGCCCGGCCGACCGATCCAACTTTACGTACCCCATGATAAGGGTTACTCGTAATCATTCCTGCTTCAGACATGCCGTAACGCTCTAAAATTTGATGGCCCGTTCTTTGCTCGAATAATTCGTGAGTCTCGCTTAGCAAGGGAGCTGATCCAGAAATGAACAACCGGATCGCACGGCAAAGACTCTTAGTCAAACTGGCGCTACTTAATAGTCGCGTGTAGAACGTTGGCACCCCCATCATCACGGTTGATTTTGGTATTGCCTCAGCAACCTCTTCAACATTAAACCTATTGAGCCAAAGCATCTTCGCTCCAACCGTCAACGCACAATGGTTAGCGATAAATAATCCATGCACGTGAAAGACCGGCAGCGCATGAAGTAAAACATCATTCTCAGAAAAATCCCAAAGTTTAGTGAGCGCATTTACGTTCGAAATCAGATTATCATGTGTCACCATCGCGCCTTTACTTCGACCGGTAGTGCCCGAGGTATAAATAATGACCGCAACCTCGCTCGGGCTTGACGCTCGAGTCGGTGCGAATTCGGGTTGCCTTGCCGAAAGGCTACTCAAGTCTTGATTATCTCCACCACTCAACACTACCGCCGAACAAGTCTTTATATCTGCCACCAAAGCCGAAACCTCATCCAATCGCTCAATGGTAGTAATGAAAAGTGTGGGTTTCGCATCCGCAATAAAATGAGTCAGTTCGGATGCCTTGTATGCGGTATTTAGTGGCACGAAAATGTAACCGCCTTTTATACAGGCCAAGTAGAGCAGTAAACTGGGCAAGCTTTTTTCTACTTGCACAACAATACGATCACCGCCCCGTGCACCTAATGCACTCAAGGCATTTAAATAACGTGATACTTCGCTGCCAAGCTGGCTGTACGAGATGTTGCGCTCATTGCCAATTTTTATTGCTATGTTTGCTGGCTTTAATTGGACAACATTTTCAATAAGTGAATAAAAATTCATGACCTGACTTGTAAGATTGGTTGCTTGATAACCTTAATCAATATCCAGTTGAGCCCTAAATTTCACACCAATCTGAAATAATATCTTTGTACATATCAACAGACGCCTCTACACGATCTAAGACGCAATATTCGTCTGTCTGGTGTGCCATACTTGCCTCTCCAGGCCCTAGAATCAAAGTTGGTGGCGACCCGTAAGCAGGAGTAAGCGCCGCTGCATCTGTAAAATAAGTAGCTACTTTAGCCTCTGGGCGATATCCCAAATAAGGCTGGACGAGATCAAAGACAGTCTGGATCCATGGAGTGTCGGGCTCCGAATAAATACTTTCTAAATCGATGAAGGTCTCCAGTTCTACGTCATGTCCCATACATTTTTGTAATTGATCTCTCACGTCTTTGTGCTTTGACGTAGGGACACTTCTAATGTCAATCGAAATAGCCGCCTCATCAGGTACCGAATTGATATTTAACCCGCCATGTACCATGCCAACATTAAGAGTGGCTTGCCCCATCATCTCATGTGGCGGGTTCGAAAACTTAAAATTTTCTAATGCTGTTATTGCTTTTGCAGCTCTGTAAACCGCATTTTCTCCAAGGTTAGGCATCGAACCATGAGCTGTCACACCACTGGTCTTCGCGGTTAACCAGTAAGCCCCCTTATGTCCAACAAACGGAAAGTTGGAAGTGGGCTCACCAACTAAAACTGCGCCAGCTCGACCAAGCGCTCCCTGTTGACGCACTAAATCGAAAGCTCCTTGACAACCGACCTCTTCGCCCGCTGTGATAACCAACTCTAAGCCAGGAGTTCCGCTCAAACGGTCTGACAACTCGATTGCGGCGGTGACAAACGCGGCAACACCACACTTCATGTCACTTGTTCCACGGCCGAATAATCGGCCTGCATCGGTTTCACCTGAGAAGGGGTCTTTCGTCCAAGCGGTTGCGCCCAAGGGCACCGTGTCAATGTGGCCGGTAATGCACAATGGTTTCTTGGTGCTGTTCCCACCTATCCGAGCTACGAGGCTCGCTCGTTTCTCGCCGAAGGGATGCAGCGACACAGAAAACTTAGCTTTCTCTAAAATATTACCTAAAAATCGAGCACACGCCTCTTCATCCCCCGGAGGGTTTATGGTGTTCATCTGGACTAAATGCTTAGTCAATTCTATAACTGATCCCAATGCCATCTCCTTAACACTAAGCGCTTCCGAAATAGGCCGCGCGCAACTCGGAATTATTCTTCAACGAATCCACTGACCCACTTGCTACAATTTTTCCTTGCGATAAAACATAGCCAAAATGAGCAATTTCTAATGTTTGTCGAACATTTTGTTCGACCAGTAACACAGTCATACCTTTTTCATTGATATCTTTAATAATACGAAAATTCTCTTTAACAAATAACGGTGACAAACCAAGAGATGGCTCATCAAATATCATAAGAGAGGGATTACTCATCAAGCTTCTACCAATCGTCAGCATGGCTTGCTCACCACCCGACATCGTTCCCGCTAACTGATCTGATCTCTCTTCCAGTTTCGGAAAAAAATCATATACCTGTTTTAAACGCTGCATCACAACGCTTGCGTTTCTCTCTAAAAAAGCACCTGCCTGTAAGTTTTCAAGAACAGTCATCTTTCCAAAGACTCGTCTGCCCTCTGGCACACACGTGACGCCCTCACTCGCTATATCGTGTGTTGCCCATGAAGAAATGTCTTTACCGCTCAATGTCACTAAGCCCGCACGAATATTATTTAGGCCCAAAATGGCTCTAATCAATGTGGTTTTTCCGGCACCATTCGCACCTAGCAAACAAGTGATTTTCCCCTCAATGACGTTAAGCGACACGTTACTAACCACATCTGCCTCATCATACCCAGCCGTTAAATTATCCACGGTAAGCATCGACACCATTTCAATCTTCTCCTAAATACGCTGCGCGCACGCTAGGATTGTTCGACACGTCAGAGTATCTCCCTTCGGCGATTTTTTCACCGTAATTAAGCACAACACAAGTATCTGAAACCTTATTAATGAGTTCCATCTCATGCTCGATTAATATGGTCGATAGTGTAGGGTGCTGAGCTCTCCAGCCCTGGAGTTCATCCATTAATGCTCTAGTCTCATCAGGCGTCATCCCAGCTGAAGGCTCGTCAAGCAACAAAATTTTAGGTTCGCTGATCAAAGCACGACATACTTCCACACGACGTCGATCGATCATAGAAAGTGAGGATATCGGCTTCAAAAGCAGTGCAGCCAAATCTGGACTAAACCGACGCAACAAGTCTTCAGCTATCTCGGTTTGTTCTTTTAGTTGGGACTTAAAGTACTTACGATCAAATATGTTTTGCCAAATACCAAAGTTCAGATTACGCTGATTGCCAATAATAAGGTTGTCAAGTACGGATAGAGAGGTCGCCAACCTCAAACGCTGAAAAGTGCGCGTTATCCCATAACCGTAGACCTTGTTTGGAGAGGCCCCTGTAATATCCTTACCGTGCAAAAAGACATTTCCAGATGCGGGCCGATAAATACCTGTAAGCGCATTAAAGAAAGTTGTTTTCCCTGATCCATTGGGGCCGATAAGCCCCAAGAACTGGCCTTCACATAATTCAAAATCTAGACCGTTCAGCGCCTTAAGACCGCCAAACTTCACGGTTAGATCTTCCGTTTTTAATACGGCCGGCCTCACGCGGAGTTACCTGTAAAATATTGCCGGAGACCTCGAGGCATCAAGCCACTAGGCCTAAACCGAAGTATTAAAATCACTACAATCCCAAATAGTAGTAATCGATACTCTTGGATTACTTGAAATTTTTCCGGCAAAACAACAATTAACAGCGCCGCTGGTATCACTGCCACCGCATTCCCGATGCCGCCCAAAAGTACTATGGACACAAGAAGTAAAGAATCCGCAAAATTAAAACTCGCTGGTGCTATGAAACCGGACATCGCAGCATATACTGCTCCCGCTAGACCAGCGAAAAAGTTTCCCGCCATAAACGCTGTTATTTTCCAACGCGGGGCATTAATACCAAACGAAGCGGAAGCAACCTCGTCTAAACGAACTGAATCCATATTCAAACCAAACCAAGAAGCCTCAATCAAACGAGTCAACAAGTAAGCAGCGGCGGCCAACAAAAGCGCAGCTATCGCATACGCCATATAAAATGATCCACCACCTAATACAGAGGGAAAACTATCAGCAAAATCCCACCCAAGTATCTCTAAGCCATCTACCTTTAAACCCTGTGGTCCTCCAAAAACGTCGTTCACCTCTAAAAAAGTACGTAAAAGTATGCCGAATGCTATTGTAATCAGGGCTGCATAGTGGCCTCTAGTTCTAAGTATCGGCAAGATTAATAACGCACCTAACAGCGCAGAGGTAAGTCCACTAAACAGAATAATTAACAAATCTGGTACTGCGTGAAAATAGTGGTTTAGTACCGCCATCGAATACGCCCCGATACCAAAAAACGCGATAGCGGCAAAATTAACCAAGCCTGCAAATCCAAATTGAATTGTTAAACCAAGACTAACGGTTACGTAGAGCAAGACCGTCGTTAGCATTAACAATGCAAAATGTTCATGACGTAACAGCAAAATCAAAACTAAAACACCAAGAACAAAACTAACTAACGTAAACCTTGGCATCAGTCGGGCGGCTTTTTGGTAATAAATCAACATATTCGCTCGTTTTAAAAGCAAAATTACCACGGGTAACGCAACCAACAACAACCCAATTTCCCACTCGTGCTCTAAATAAAGAAATCCATACAGAGCGATAACGCTGAGACTAATACCTATTAGGATTACTAATTGAGTTTTGAGTTGCGACATCGGAATTAAACTCTCTCCGCTGACCGGTCAGCCAACAAGCCTGTTGGCCGCCATGCCATAAGCATAATTATGACCGTAAACGCAAACACATCCTTATATGCCGGGACGCTAAACCATATCGCGCCTAACGTTTGCAAAAACGCAAAAAGTAATCCGCCAACAATTGCTCCATAAATACTTCCCAGCCCCCCAACGACGGCAGCACTAAACCCAATAACCCCCAACATAAGTCCCATGCTGAAATTAATCTCTTGATAGTAAAGGCCCGTGCTAATACCAGATAGCGCTGCAAGACCTGAGCCCAATGCGAAAGTCATCAATACCGTTTTATTAAAATTAATACCCATAAGTCGAGCCGTTTCCTCATCTTGGGCAACTGCTCTTATAGCCAGGCCCATTCGGGTTTTTTGAATAAATAAATGAGTTAAAACGATCGCCATTGCCCCAGTAAAAATAAGGATGACACTATCTAATCGTAAATTAAGATTCCCCCAATTGATCGAGGTCTCGGGCAATAAAGCCGGGAAAGGTTTTGGGTTAGACCCGTTCGGAAAAAATAACCGAACGCCCTCTCGAATAACCGAACCAAACATAAGAGTAATAAGCAGTGTATTCAATGGTGGCGATTCCTTAAGAGGCAGAACCAAAAACTTACAAAGTAGAGCGCCAAGTAACGCCATAGCTATCACACCTAAACACAACATAATAGTTAAAGATAACCATGCAGGGGTAGAGAGTTGATCTAAGCCTAAAAATAGTGCGAGCGCAGTAAACGCACCCAGCATTAAAACGTCTCCGTGAGAAAACTTAATAACGTCGAGCACACCAAAAAACAACGTAAAACCGACGGCGACTAATGCGTAAGTTATTCCCTGAACAAGCCCGTTTATTAAGTATTGTGCAAAAAATCCGGGATCCATTTATGTCGACCGACTCTCGTTACTTCAACGAGCGATTGCCCGATGCGTACTCACTATCTTCCCAAAGTACCCAGCTCCCATCTTGAATCACATATTTAGTAATTAATGCAATGGTATTTTGGCCGTGGCTATCGAAAGTAATAGGCCCAACAATTGACTCGTGTTCCCGAATAACATTCAGTTCTTCTCGTATTAGCTTTCGGTCTGGGCCAACTTTTTCGATTACGTCGATGATTAGATCGGTCGCTGCAAATGCAAACGCGCCATAGGCTTCCGCGGGCTCGTTAAAATCACGCGCTTCATAGGCTTGCATAAACATTTTTCCGCCAGGCAACTTCTCCGTTGGTGCGCCCTCCCGAAAAGCGAGGACCCCCTCAGCCAACTCGCCCACACCATCTATGAAAGCATCCGATACAATTCCTGATGTCCCCTGGAATACCTGATCCATGCCAAGCTTATCCATTTGAGCGCGAATCCGAACGCCTGTTGGCGCGAGGCCACCAAAATAAATCACCTCCGGATTCAGCGCCTTAATTTTTGTCAGTTCAGCAGTGAAATCTTGCTGATCAGGGTTTACCCCGAATGTGCCTAAAATCGTTCCACTTCGTTCGGTTAAAGCTTTTTCAAAATATTTAAAATGTCCCTTACCGTAATCGGTTGTGTCATGAATAACTGCCCATTTCGAGAAGCCTTGTTCAATCATAAACTCTGCCGCGACCATATTTTGATTTATCATCGTGCCGTTAACACGGTGGATCTCCGGGTGATCATTCCCATAAGTAATATCCGGCAAGACAGCACCCCAGACAATGACGGGCAATCCAAACTTGTGATACACGTCGACCGTACCCATAGCAACAGCTGAACAATAATGAGTTACGCCCGCAACTATATTTTTATCTGCCGCCGCTTTTGTTGCGACCTGAACACCGATGTTGGGCTTACATTCGTCGTCTAATGAAACCAGTTCATACTTGTAGTTACTATCCGGTGATTCGTTACGCAAACTTATGGCCAAATCAGCGGAGTTGCGCCCACCTAGGCCACCCGCTGATACCCCACCTGTCAATGGGCCTATGAAAGTTATCTTTATAGTCTCGGGTTGATCACTACAGCCAATCAAAAAAACACAACAAATAAGGACGATAAAAACATTTGGCAGTTTTAATTTGTCTGACATAACTTGAATTCGATTTTCATAAATTAGTTAACTTAATCATCTTAACAGACATAAAAAAAGGCAGCACCGGCTGCCTTTAGTGTCACTCATTCTCACCTTAAACTTTAATGTTTACGCAACTTTCTGATTTCAGCGAGCTGTGCCCCGAGCATTGCCAACTCAGCTTCGACGGTAGCGATTTCTTGCTTGTCGGTAGACGCGTTGAGCGCTTCTTCTGCTCGTTTTTTAGCTTCTAGCGCCCGCGCTTCATCCAAATCATCGCTTCGAATCGCAGTATCAGCCATAACCGTCACCGACCCGGGTTGCACCTCCAAGATTCCGCCAGCAACAAATATCGCCATCTCCTCTTTCGATTCTAGCGTCTGTATTCGCACCGACCCGGCTTTAATCCTTGTGATAAGGGGCGTATGTTTGGGATAGATACCTAAATCACCAAGCTCTCCTGGTACGACAATGAAAGACGCCTCTCCAGAAAAGACTGATTCTTCTGCGCTAACCACTTCTACCTGAATGGTGCTTGCCATAATGTCCCTAACGAACTCCGATTAACCTTAATTAATATATAAAACGCTTAACTATTTTTCTATTGTAAGGTCTTTGCCTTTTCAAAAGCCTCTTCGATTCCGCCGACCATATAAAATGCCTGTTCTGGCAGCTCATCACACTCACCACTAACAATCATCTTGAATCCACGAATAGTGTCTTTCAAGGACACGAACTTACCGGGAGAGCCTGTAAAGACCTCCGCCACGTGAAATGGTTGTGATAGGAAACGCTGAATTTTTCGCGCTCGTGATACTGCTAGCTTATCTTCTGGCGCCAACTCGTCCATTCCGAGAATCGCAATAATATCCCTTAACTCTTTATAGCGTTGCAAAGTAACCTGCACTGCACGTGTAGTTTCGTAATGTTCCTCACCAATCACGTTAGGGTCTACCTGTCTCGAAGTCGAGTCAAGCGGATCCACTGCAGGGTAAATACCTAGAGAAGCGATATCTCTACTCAATACAACTGTGGCATCCAAGTGCCCAAAAGTCGTTGCCGGAGAAGGATCGGTCAAGTCGTCAGCAGGCACGTAAACCGCCTGAATTGATGTAATCGATCCCACTTTGGTTGACACAATACGCTCCTGAAGCTTTCCCATTTCATCAGCCAATGTAGGCTGATAACCAACCGCGGATGGCATACGTCCAAGCAGGGCTGACACTTCAGTTCCGGCCAATGTGTAACGATAAATGTTATCAACAAAGAACAAAATATCCTTGCCTTCATCTCGGAATTTTTCAGCCATCGTCAGGCCTGTCAACGCAACACGCAGTCGGTTTCCTGGAGGCTCATTCATCTGCCCGAATACCATACCAACTTTATCAAGGACATTAGATTCTTTCATTTCGTGGTAGAAATCGTTCCCCTCTCGGGTTCTTTCTCCGACCCCTGCAAAAACAGATAACCCTTCGTGTGCCTTGGCGATGTTATTGATTAACTCCATCATATTCACGGTCTTACCAACACCCGCGCCACCAAATAAACCAACTTTTCCGCCCTTTGCGAATGGACAGATCAAATCAATAACCTTAATGCCCGTCTCGAGAAGATCAACAGAAGGTGACAATTCAGCAAACTTTGGCGCTGCTGCATGAATTGGTCGTAGCTCTTCAGATTCAACAGGGCCTGCTTCATCGATAGGCCGACCTAACACATCCATGATCCGGCCGAGTGTTCCTGGCCCGACAGGGACAGAAATCGGCGCGCCGGTTCCATCTACTTTCATTCCGCGACGCAACCCATCCGTCGATCCCAAGGCGATACAACGAACTACTCCGTCGCCCAGCTGTTGCTCCACCTCAAGGGTAAGGCCGTCTTCCACTAAGCCGCCTGACGCTTCTTCTGATAACTTCAATGCGTCGTATACGTTAGGCATCGCCTCTCGTGGAAATTCAATATCGACTACGGCTCCGATACACTGCACAATTCTTCCGGTTGCTTGTGACATGGCTTTCTCTATCCGTTAAAAAAAATTCTATTAAAAATTAAACTGCTGACGCACCGCTAACAATTTCAGATAGCTCTTGCGTAATAGCGGCTTGGCGCGATTTGTTATAAACAAGGGTCAACTCATCTATGAGGGTGGCAGCATTGTCTGACGCAGATTTCATCGCCACCATTCTCGCTGATTGTTCGGACGACATATTTTCAGCTACCGATTGGTAAACCACCGCCTCGATATAACGGTTCAAAACTTGATCTAGTACCTCTTTTGCATCGGGTTCATAGATGTAGTCCCAAGCACCAGTTGGTACACCAAGGCTCTCGCCCTTTACCGGCAATAGCTGTTCCATCGTCGGCTCTTGCTTCATGGTATTGATGAACTTATTATAAAACAGCACAACTTGATCAAACTTGTCTTCGTTATATCCGTCAAGCACAACTTTAATTGCTCCTAATATGGTTTCCATCTTAGGAGCATCACCCAATCCACTGACTTCAGCGACGACGTTAGCACCAAGCCGCTGCATGAATCCTACGCCTTTGCTACCAATACAACACACATCGACTTCTTCGCCATCTGCTTGCCACTCTTTATACTGAGCTAACGCCATCCTTAAAACGTTGGTATTTAATGCGCCGCATAACCCCTTATCGGTGGTCACGACAATCATTGCTGCCCGCTTTACGGTGTCTCTTTCTGTTAAATAAGGATGTCTATACTCAGGGTTCGCATGTGAAATATTAGCCGCGACCGCTCGTATTTTATCCCCAAACGGTCTCGCGGCACGCATTCGTTCCTGAGCTTTTCTCATTTTAGATGCTGCCACCATTTCCATAGCTTTGGTGATCTTACTCGTGTTTTGCACGCTTTTGATTTTGTTTCTGATTTCCTTCGTGCCTGCCATCCTAGAATCTTTCTATCATCATTATTTTGATGTGGTTATTTTTTCCTAAAACTTAGTAGGTCCCGCTAACCTTCCACTCTTGAATTGCAGTTTTAAGCGCATCTTCGTCTTCTTTAGTGAGGTTATTAGTTTCATCAATACGTGCAATTAAATCTGCGTTTTTACTCTTGAGAAAATCCCTCATTGACTTCTCAGCTGCCAACGCTTTATTTACTTCCATGCCATCGAATACATCATTATTGAGCGCGAATAATGTAACCGCCATTTCCCAAACTTCCATTGGTTGGTATTGAGGTTGTTTCATTAGCTCGGTAGCCATTTGGCCACGCTCTAATTGGCGACGAGTGGCCTCATCAAGGTCGGAGGCGAACTGAGCGAAGGCAGCAAGCTCTCGATACTGCGCCAAGGCTAAACGAACGCCGCCACCAGTGTCCTTTCGTTTCATGATTTTCGTTTGGGCTGCGCCACCCACCCGAGACACAGACACTCCTGCATTAATAGCTGGTCTTACTCCAGCGTTAAACAGGTCGGTTTCCAAAAAGATCTGTCCATCGGTAATCGAGATCACGTTAGTCGGGACAAAAGCAGAAACATCACCAGCCTGGGTCTCAATAATTGGTAGTGCAGTCAACGATCCAGTTTTATCCTTCACTGCTCCGTTTGTATGTCGCTCCACCCACGCCGTTGACACTCGCGCCGCTCGCTCTAGCAAGCGTGAGTGTAAGTAGAAAACGTCACCTGGATAAGCCTCTCGGCCTGGAGGTCGTCTCAACAATAATGATATCTGTCTATATGCCCACGCTTGTTTCGTTAGGTCATCATAAATAATCAGAGCGTCTTCGCCGCGATCTCGGAAATACTCGCCCATCGTGCACCCTGAATATGCCGCAATATACTGCATGGCTGCGGACTCTGATGCCGTCGCGGCAACGACTATCGTGTATTCCATTGCCCCATGTTCTTCGAGTTTTCGAACCACGTTAGCTACTGTTGATGCCTTTTGCCCAATCGCTACGTATACACAGAACAGGTTTTTCCCTTTCTGGTTAATGATAGTATCGACAGCCACAGCAGTTTTGCCTGTTTGACGGTCACCAATAATCAACTCTCGTTGACCTCTACCCACAGGAACCATGGCATCAATCGCTTTTAATCCTGTTTGCACAGGCTCGTCTACAGACTGTCTCCAAATTACGCCCGGAGCCACTTTCTCAATTACGTCCGTCTCTTTCGCATTTATAGGGCCCTTGCCATCAATAGGCTGACCCAGCGCATCCACGACGCGTCCCAACAGCTCAGGACCGACCGGGACTTCGAGAATCTTACCTGTACACTTTACTGTATCGCCCTCTGTGATATGGGTATATTCCCCTAGAACCACGGCGCCAACCGAATCACGCTCTAGGTTTAAGGCTAAACCAAAGGTGTTGCCTGGGAACTCAAGCATCTCGCCTTGCATAACGTCTGAGAGGCCGTGTACCCGACATATTCCGTCAGTCACGGAAACAACCGTACCTTGTGTTTTTGCTTCGGTTGCTGACGCAAGATTTTGGATCTTGCCCTTAATCAGCTCACTAATCTCTGATGGATTCAACTGCATGGATCAATGCTCCTAATAATTAATTTGTTAAAGTGACCGCCATATGTTGGAGACGACCTCTAACAGACGCGTCCCACACCTTATCACCAACATGAACTTTGACGCCCCCAATTAAATTGGGGTCTGTGGTAACAGATGGACTTATTTTTTTGTTGAGCTTCTTAGACAAAATATCGGCGATAGCCGTTATCTGCGCTTCATCTAAATCGAATGCCGACTGGATAACCGCGTTCACCATGCCTTCGTCCTCAGCCTTAAGCGATTCATATTGCCTCGCCACGTCGTCAAGAACCGAAAGTCGACCGTTTCTTACAAGTAGCTGAATAAAATTTCTAACTTCCATCGATACTCGATCGGAACAAATTGATAGAAATAAATCCTCAACGTCCGTTAACTGGATGTCAGGCGCATTGACGGTTTCCTGAAAGGCTGCGTCATCGGCAACGCTTTTCAAAAACTCTAAAGATTCGGACCAGACATCCAGAGTATCAGTCTCTTTAGCCAATGAATAAAGTGCCTGGGCGTATGGTCGAGCCAATGTAATAACTTCAGCCATGCGCTACCCTAGCTCTGATTCAAGTCGCTTAAGCATATCTGCATGCGCATTTGCATCGATTTCTTTTTGCAGAATTTGCTCCGCGCCAGCAAGCGCTAAAGAAGCTACTTGCACCCGAAGTTGCTCTTTTGCTCGGTTTACTTCTTGTTCAATTTCCGCTTTCGCCGCAGAAACAATCCGCTCGCCTTCGACCTTCGCGTGGTTTTTTGCTTCCTCAATAAGCTCCCCAGAGCGCTTTTCGGCCTGTGAAATAATCTCCATTGCCTGCTCTTTTGTCTTCTGAAGCTCTTGATTAACCTTTTCCGCTGCTTCAGCTAACTCTTGTCTACCTTTTTCGCCGGCCGCTAACCCGTCTGCAATCTCTTTTTGACGATCCTGCATCGCTTTTTGAAGCGGCGGCCAAACATATTTCATGGTCAGCCAAATGAACAAAGCAAACCAGAGCGCTTGGCCTAAAAGTGTTGCGTTAATATTCACGCTTGCCTCCTGCGCCTTAAGTCTTGATTGATGTTACTCATTAACCAGCAACGATCGCAATGAATGGATTCGCAAACAGTAAGTAGAGTGCGATACCAACTCCAATCATAGTAACCGCGTCTAGAAGACCAGCCACGATGAACATCTTAACTTGAAGCGTTGGGATCATCTCTGGTTGCCGTGCCGCGCCCTCTAAGAAGCGTCCGCCAAGAATACCAAAACCAATGGCGGTCCCTAAGGCCCCCATACCAATTAGCAATGCTACCGCTACTGCTGTCATACCTAGTACGGATGCGAGTTCCATATATATCTCCTAATACAAAATTAAGTTGTTAAAAATTAAATCTAATTACGTTAATGATTTTCTGCCGCCATGCTCATGTAAACGACCGTAAGCATCATGAATACAAAAGCTTGAAGCGTAATAATAAGTATATGGAACAGAGCCCAACCGAGACTCAGCACCGCACCGGCGGGAACCCACCAGTAAGACGCTCCCATCCATACGGCAAGGAGAATAAAGACCATCTCCCCAGCGTACATGTTTCCAAATAATCGTAACGCCAAGGATATCGGCTTTGCTAGGTCCTCAATAATTCTAAAAAGAAGGTTAACCGGAAACAGATACTTTCCAAACGGCACTGTGAGCGCTTCTTTCAAAAGGCCACGCACTCCTTTAAATTTCAAATTCATCGCGATCATGATAAAAAAGACCGCTATCGACATTCCAAAAGTTAAGTTTGGATCTGTCGTCGGTACAACTTTAAGATACTCAACACCCGCAGACGACGCAGCAAGTGGCAAAAAGTCAACCGGTATTAAGTCCATCGCGTTCATTAAAAACACCCAGACAAAAATTGTGATTGCTAGGGGGGTGACTAAATCGCTTTTCGCATGAAAAGTGTCCTTCACTTGATCATTAACTACGGAAACAATCATCTCAACGCAGTTCTGCGCCCCGGTTGGAATGCCGCTACTCGCTTTTCGAGCTAGAAGCATCATGCCGCCAAATGCTATAAGCCCGAGGAGTCCCGAGACTATAAGGGTGTCTAAGTGAAGGCTCCAAAAACCCTCGCCCACATGCAAGTTCTGCAAGTGGTGGGAAATATATTCACCTGATGTTTGTGATCCTGCTGTAGCCATTCGTCACTCTATAAAAAATATCATTAATTTTTCAGCAAAAGCGCGACCCAGTAACTGGCCAAAGTCGCTACGTAAGTAGCAAACAACGGTAATGCCGCGATTGGCCCTAACTGCGTAAATACCAAACCGAAGGCTACGACCGTTATGGCCATTTTCCCCGACTCAGCCCTGTAATGAGCCTTAACTAAACTTCGCGGATCTTGAGTTCTTCCTCTAGAAGACCTCCATACATAAAAGCATGAAGGAAGCAGTGCGGTCAGCCCACCAATCAACGCCGACTTGCTGTCTACCGAAAAACCATGAACCCCCAAGAACCCAATCGTACATGTCGACATCACCAACGCTTGCAATGCTAGAACACGTAATGATCCAGTTATCACGACCTTACTCATAAATAAGAAAGCAAACCTGGAGACTCGTAAGTTGTTCCAACCCACGAAAAGCTCGCTATTTTAAGGACTCGTCTAATTTGTGTCAATGCGAACCACTCTATTTAACATACACTCTCAAGCTCTTAACTTGGCCAGAAGAACCTCGAGCTCATCCAAGTCTGAGAATGACAGGGCAATCTTTCCCGAACCCCTCTTGGATTGAGTGATCCTAACTGGCAAACCCAGATGCTGAGCCAGCTGTTCTTGTAAGTTAACAGTGTCTCGGTCAATATTTTGTCGGCCTTGTTGGCTTTTTCCTTTGCCACCCAGCCGAGTGCTCACAGCGCCCACCAGGCTCTCCACCTCTCGAACTGTCAAATCTAATGCGACGATTCGTTTTGCTAAGTCAACCTGGCGTGACGCTTCCAAACCCAACAAGGAGCGGGCGTGTCCCATTTCTATTTTTTGGTCACGAAGCATTTGTTGAACTGGTTCGGCTAATAACAACAAGCGTTGCAGGTTAGTAACGGTACTTCGCGATTTTCCTAATATGCGCGCCACCGCCTCATGGGTCATTTCAAATTCTTCAATAAGCCTCTTAATGCCGATAGCCTCATCGATTGAAGTGAGGTCTTCTCTTTGAATATTCTCAATCAATGCCATAGCCATGGCAGATTTATCATCCGACTTTTTTATTACCACGGGTACCAGCTTCAGGCCTGCTTTTTGAGCGGCGCGCCACCTCCGTTCCCCGGCTATGATCTCGTGTTTTCCGCTGGATATAGGTCTTACAATTAACGGCTGGATAACGCCTTGAGAGCGTATGGATTCGCTCAGCTCGGCTATCGCGTCGTCATCCATTTTAGTACGCGGTTGGAATTTGCCAGGCTGCAACCCCTCAACAGGTAGAGTCGTCATAGGCCCTGGTTCATCATCATTAACTGTTTTTCCGCTTGAAAAGAGCGCGTCCAAGCCTTTGCCTAATCCTTTAGCTCTAACCATAATATATGTACGTCCTCGATAATTAGGAAAATCTTTCTAGAAATTCTGCAGAAAGTGATTGGTAAGCAATCGCCCCTTTTGACATTTTGTCGTATATCAATACGGGAAGACCGTGACTTGGCGCTTCCGCGACCCGGACATTCCTTGGGATTACGGTTTCAAACAGCTTATCTCCGAAGTGCCTATCAAGCTGATCGGATACTTGCTGAGATAAAGAGTTGCGACCATCAAACATAGTCCTTACCAAACCACCAATTTCGAGATTAGGATTCAAATATGATTTGATCCGCTTAATTGTGTCTACAAGATCACTCAGCCCTTCTAAGGCGTAATATTCACATTGCATCGGAATAATCACGTATTTCGCCGCGGTTAAGCCATTTAACGTGAGCAAGCTGAGCGCGGGTGGGCAGTCAATTAAAATGAAATCGTAATCGTCGGTTACTGACTCTAAGGCTCTCTTGAGGATGGTTTCGCGGCTATCGACGCCAACTAACTCGACTTCAGCCCCTGCCAAATGCTGATTCGCCGCCAGTACGTCATACCCCACGGTAGAGCTTTCAAGTTTAACGGCTCCGACTGTTGTCGATTCCGTTAAAACATCATAGATACCTGCCTCCACCTTTGATTTATCAATGCCACTTCCAGTGGTCGCGTTACCTTGCGGGTCTAGATCGATCAAGAGCACTCGCTTTCCCTGGGCGGCGATGCCAGCGCCAAGATTTATCGCCGTGGTGGTTTTTGCAACACCTCCTTTTTGGTTTGCGATGGCTACAATACGACTCACTTCATTTACCTTTTCTATATTTTAATTTCTGGTACAAGCTCGACGACGTGACGCTCGGCGTTTAGCTCAGGCACATTAAGCTTTTTTACTTGCCTCACTTTCCCTGCGGGTATTTCCGCTAGCTCTGCAGCCGGGTATTTACCTTTCATGGCAAACAACGCTCCACCCGAATCACAAAATTGCGATGCACTTCGCAGAAAAATTTTTAACTCACTAAACGCCCGGGAAACAATAACATCGAATTGTTTTAACCGGTCATAGCTTTCGATTCTTGAAGTCTCAATAACAACATTTTTAAGTCCAAGCTCAATAACGACTTGCTTTAAAAAAGTCGTTTTTTTTTCACTTCGATCCAAGAGAACTACATCCCTTTCTGGCTGTGCGATAGCGATTGGCAGGCCTGGAAAACCGCCTCCTGTGCCTATGTCAAGCAAAAATCCTGATGGCAGTGTGCTTATTATAGAACACGAATCGTATAAGTGAGTGCTTACCCACATACTTTTTGGGGTGACAGATGTGATGTTGTAAACTTGATTCCACTTATCCAACAAAACCAAATATTGCCGAAACATTCCAAGCTGTTTGCTTGTTACCACAACACCCATCTCTTGCAAAATGGACCCTGATAGCTCGCTAAAATCTTGCGGCATTACACGGTCACTCTGGCTTGATCGCCACGCACATTAAATGATTGATTTAACCTTTTGATGTAGACCGACAAAATCCCAACCGCAGCGGGTGTAATGCCTGATATTCGGCTCGCGTGCCCCAAAGTGGTCGGACGCGTGAAGGTCAATTTTTGTTTCGCCTCAGCGGATAACCCTGGGATAACTGTGTAGTCTATGGTCTCGGGGATACTAACTCCCTCGAGACTAACCATCTTCGTTACCTCCTCTTTCTGACGATTGATGTAGCCTTGATATTTGGATTGAATTTCTACTTGCTCCGCCGCCGACTTATCCTCAACTCCCGGCCCCACACCCGACAAAGTCATTAAAGCCTCATAATTTACTTCTGGCCGCCTCAAGAGCTGTATCGCCGAGTACTCATGGTCCAAAACTTTACCGACCACCTGTTTTATCTTCGCTTGGTCGTCACAGCTTGGGCTTATAAACAAGTTATTAAGGCGCGCTGTTTCATTCTCGATAACGACTCGTTTCCGCTCAAACCTCTCCCATCGATAGTCGTTAATAAGGCCTAATTTGCGACCAATGGGGGTCAGCCGAAGGTCTGCATTGTCCTCCCTGAGGCTTAGCCGATATTCCGCCCGACTAGTAAACATGCGATATGGCTCTGTTACCCCACGAGTTATTAAATCATCAACCAGAACTCCCAAATATGCCTCATCTCTCCGGGGATACCAGCCATCTTTACCCAACGCCTTACGCGACGCGTTCAATCCGGCTAACAGCCCTTGCGCGGCAGCCTCCTCATATCCTGTTGTGCCGTTAATCTGTCCAGCAAAAAACAACTTTTCCAATCCCTTTGTCTCTAGTGTCGGTTTAAGTGCACGTGGGTCAAAATAATCATATTCGATCGCATATCCAGGCCTAAGAATATAGGCGTCTTCAAGACCCTTAATAGACCTCACGATCTGTGTCTGTACGTCGAACGGGAGACTAGTAGAAATACCGTTCGGATAGTACTCATTGGTAAGTAGGCCCTCGGGCTCAAGGAAAATTTGATGGTGATCCCGATCAGAAAACCGGACTACCTTGTCTTCGATGGATGGGCAGTAGCGGGGACCGACTCCTGCGATTAGTCCTGTATATAACGGCGATCGATCCAACCCCGCACGAATGAATTCATGTGTTTTTTCGTTGGTATGTGTAATCCAACAAGGAACCTGTCGCGGATGTTGGTCGCGCGAGCCTACAAAAGAGAAAACAGGCCTCTCAATATCTCCGTCTTGTCTCTCCAAAGCAGAAAAGTCAATGGTACGGCCATCGATTCGCGGGGGCGTACCGGTCTTAAGTCGCCCCACCGGTAGTTTTAACTCGCGCAGCCGGGCTGCCAGGGCATTCGACGGCGCATCACCAGCCCTGCCAGCCTCGTGATTTTCAAGTCCTACATGAATTTTCCCGGCTAAAAACGTTCCTGCCGTTAATACTATCGCCTTAGCGCTAATTGTCAGCCCTATATCTGTTGTAACCCCCGTAACCGAATCTCCGGATACAACGATATCTGTAGCCGCACCCTGAAATATGTCTAACCGATCTTGAGCCTCAAGCTTCGCCCTTATTGCCTGCCGATACAACGATCGATCTGCCTGCGCGCGCGTGGCCCGAACGGCAGGCCCCTTACTTGAATTAAGGCGACGAAAATGTATTCCAGCCTCATCGGCCGCAGCCGCCATCGCCCCACCCAGCGCATCAATCTCCTTCACCAAATGGCCTTTGCCAATACCCCCAATTGACGGATTACATGACATTTGTCCAAGCGTTTCAATGCTGTGCGTAAGCAATAACGTTTGAGACCCGGAGCGCGCCGAAGCTAATGCGGCCTCAGTACCCGCGTGCCCCCCACCAATAACCACTACATCGTATTTTTTTGAGAAAAACATAACTTTGTTTAATCAATTAATAATTATATTTGTACATAAAAGCCTACTTAAGCGCCGACTATGTTTCACGTGAAACATATTAGAATTTATCATTTCCCAACACAAAAACTGGAAAATATTTGCCCCAGTAGGTCGTCTGCCACAAACTCTCCTGTAATTTCAGATATTGCATCTTGGGCCGCCCTTAGTTCCTCTGCACAAAATTCAATTATTGCAATATTTGCCAGAGCCGCGCTTAAATGTCTAACAGCCCGATCTAACGCATTGAGGTGTCGTTCCCGTGCCATAAACGGGACTTCTTCACTTAATCTGGCCCCCACCTTCTCCAGAAGGTTTTTCTTCAATATTTCTAAGCCAGCTCCAGTTTTCGCTGATAAATAAATGACCGGTACTCCGCTTTGATCATCAAGCCCTTCCTCCCGGCCCATCAAGTCAATTTTATTCAATACTATGACGCTTTTAGCCTCTTCAAAATCTGATATCAAACTTTGTCGGTCAGCATCATTGCCGGCCTCTTGCATGTAAACTATAACATCCGCATCTTTTAGATGATCTAGCGTCCGTTGTATGCCGATACTCTCGATAGGGTCGTCTGACTTTCTGAGACCGGCCGTATCAACGACAGTCATGGGGATACCACCAACTATAATTTGGCGCTGTATGGAATCTCTTGTTGTGCCGGCGTATTCCGTAACAATCGATGTTTCTTCTTCAGACAAAAGATTCATTAAGGTTGATTTACCTACATTGGGTTCGCCGGCCAAGACAACTTTAGCGCCCTCTCTTAGAAGATTGCCCTGAGTGGCTGAGTCTCTTAACTCGCCAAGACTTTGGAGTATTGACGAAAGTCGGTCTTTGACCGATTCATCTTTTAAAAAGTCGATCTCCTCCTCAGCGAAATCTATCGCCGCTTCTACGAAAACGCGTGTCTCGATTAATTCGCGCCTTATATCCTCTGTTCGGTCAGAAAATTCACCACTCAAAGAGCGATGCGCGCTTAAAACCGCGGCCTCAGAAGAGGCGCCAATCAAGTCGGCCACGCTTTCCGCCTGAGCTAAATCTAGCTTATTGTTAAGATATGCTCTCTGTGTAAACTCTCCGGGCTGGGCAAGTCGCGCGCCTGCTTCAATACAAGCCCGCAAAATCAAACGAAGCACGCCTGGACCACCATGGCCTTGTAACTCCAGCACATCCTCACCCGTATACGAATCGGGTCCTTCAAAATATAGCGTTAAACCAGAGTCTAGCGAGTCTCCGGCTGCGTTTGTAAACGTTCGCATTCCTGCCATTCTTTTTGGCGCCAATTCACCGATGATGCGCCCAGCGATTTCTTTTGTTTTTTTACCTGAAACCCTAACGACCCCTATCCCACCTGTACCAGGCGCTGTCGCTATAGCCGCTATCGTGTCATTGTTTAGCATTATTGGGCTTTTTGCCCTCGATAGCCCGCGTAATTGTCCATTGTTGTGCGATAGACAACACGTTGTTTACAAGCCAATACAAAACCAAACCGGAGGCAAAGAAAAAGAAAAACACGCTAAAAACTACCGGCATAATTTTCATTACTTTGGCCTGTATTGGGTCTGGCGGTGTCGGGCTAAGCCAAGATTGAGCCACCATACTTAAGGCCATAAGAATCGGTAGAACGTAAAAAGGATCTTTAGCGGAAAGATCAGTTATCCAAAAAATAAACGGCGCATCCCGTAATTCTACGCTGGCAAGTAAAACCCAGTAAAGAGCAATAAAGAAGGGGATTTGAATCAATATAGGTAAGCACCCCCCCAGAGGGTTAATTTTTTCTTTTTTGTATAAATCCATCATGGCTTGTTGAAACTTCTGCTTATCATCACCATAAGTTTCTTTTAAAGTTTTCAAACGAGGCGCCATAACTCGCATTTTCGCCATAGATTTATATCCGGCCGCTGATAGAGGAAAAAACACCAACTTTATAATTACAGTAAGAAACACTATTGCCCATCCCCAATTGCCCACCAAACCCTGAAGCGCCGAGAGCAACCAGAATAAAGGTGAGGCGATGATAGTCAGCCAACCATAGTCCACAACCAAATCTAACCCGGGCGCTAACTTCTTAAGGACATTTTGTTCTTGCGGTCCTGCATATAAACGAGCTCCCAAAGTGCCTTGGCTGTTCTCGGATATCTCTGTCACGCCCTCAACAAATCCCATGGCATATAAATTATTGCCAAGCGACTTCATAAAATTTTCTCGGCTTTTGCCTTCCTCAGGAAGCCATGCTGCGACGAAATAATGTTGTACGAAACCGACCCATCCGTCGCTTACGACTTTAGGATAATTGGACTTAGCCCGATCCATATCTTTGAAGTCAACCTTATTAAATTTCGCCTCTTCAGAATAAACGGCGCCCCCTGTATAAGTCGGCTGTAACTTGGTATCTCCTTCGGCTCCGCCGCCGTCTCTTAGTAATTGAAAATAAGCATTTGGCGAAATTGGCGCACTAGTTTTGTTTGTTATTTTATAGTCTACGTCTATAGCGTATGACCCCCTATAGAACGTATATGTTTTTTCTACAAAAGCGCTCTCAGAATCAGAAAAAAGAGTTATGTTTAACGATTCTTCTCCCGATAATAGTGAGTACTCGCTATCGTCAGTATTAAATATACTATTATGATTTGGTAGTCCCTCTCCAATTAACCCGGACTCGGCCACATACGTACGCCCCCCCTTAATTTCCAAAAGTCTCAGCGCCTCGGTCTTACTGTCTTTGCTGTGATGTTGGGTCAGTATCAACTCTTTGATGCCGCCGCCCAAGCGATCAATCTTGGCTGAAAATACGTCTGTGGTTACCTGGATATAATCCCCCGTCGCTCGGGCCAAATTGTTGATTGGCTCCACAACATCTTTTCTATTTGCGGCGTCGTTTATCGTTGCTTTAGGGATCGTCGCGATGCCCTCTTGCGACTCTGTCGATAGTGATTCATTTACTAGTTTTTGATCCTTCTTTAGCCAGGCATCGCCCAATAAAATAATAGACCCCACAAAGATTACTGTAGCAATGATGCGTGCGCTATCCATTATGAACTTCCCTTTTTCCTTGAGGTATTTGTGGGGAGGGGTCGACCCCTCCTGGATGGAACGGATGACATTTACTAAGCCTTTTTAGGCCCAGCCACAGCCCTCGAAATGCCCCGTGATTTGTAATGCTCTCCTTCGTGTACTCGGAACATGTGGGGTAAAACCGACATCTAGAGCCGAGCAGAGGCGACACCACTTGCTGATAATAATGAATTAACCGTAGAAGAATATGCTTCATTTTTTTCGCTGCGACCAAAGCTGCGTTAGCTCTAATTTAATCGCCACTAAATCAGCTTTCATAATTTCTTTTGTAGCTCTTATAACAAGATCTTCCGACCGCGCTAAGCAGTCGCTCGTTCTAAAGAGCTCTTTTACCTGACGTCGGACTCGATTTCTGACAACGGCCAGAGGAATGTGTTTTTTTGATAAAGAAACGCCAATTCGACCAATGGACGCACTATTCTCTCTGGAAAGCAAAATAAAATGTCCGCTTCTGATCTTCGCAGCGAACCGCCCCGTGTAATTTGCAGCGCCGCATAAACGAGACTCCCGAGGTAGTTTGCTCGAAATCACACGCTTAAGCGCGCCCTCCCTTTGGCCCGACGCGCATTAATAACTGACCGACCGCCGCGGGTTTTCATTCTCACTAGAAACCCATGCGTTCTTTGTCGCCGAATTTTGGACGGCTGATATGTTCGTTTCATCCAAGTTCTCCATGTAACTTATGATCAAAAAAGCCTGCCATTACAACGGTTTTTATACTCTTTGTCAAATTATCCTATTTCATCATAGGCTGTGGATAACTTATAAAAGATCAGATACAATCTTACTTAAATAACAGATGTGCAAATCCATAACTGAGTCCAACGACCCTATCTCGCATCAGATAGGGTTTTTTATCTAAAAATCCGTAAATTTTAATGAATTCTTTCTGGGATAGCTGCCTTGAGTATTTTAAAACTGTGCTTTCATCACAACAGTATAAAACTTGGGTGCACCCTTTAGACGGGGCCATAATAAACGGAGAAATTGTCATAGTAGCTCCCAACAGGTTCTTGCTTGTATGGGCGAGAGACAACTACTCCAAAGATCTAAAACGCCTCGCAAAAGACTCGAGTGGATCTCAGTTACCAATACGATTTACTTTAAAAACCCCTCCGCCCGCCGACCAAAACGTCAGTGAACCCGAAGCAACCGAACTACCAACGAATACTTCAGAGCCTGTTGATTCAAAAGTAGCTAAGAAGAATAATCGCTTACCTCAACTCAACCCTGCCTTCACGTTTGATAGTTTCGTCACCGGTCGTGGCAATCAATTGGCCAGGGCAGCCGCTCTACAAGTTTGCGACAACCCGGCTAAAGCCTACAACCCCTTATTTATATATGGTGGCGTCGGTTTAGGAAAGACGCACTTGGTTCAAGCTATTGGTAATGTAACGGCGGAAAAAACTCCAGGTGCGAAAATACTTTATATACATGCGGAAAAATATGTTTCCGATGTCGTAAGCGCATACCAACACAAGTCATTCGAACAATTTAAACGCTTTTACCATTCCCTGGATCTGCTATTAATTGACGACATTCAGTTTTTTGCCAAAAAAGCCCGAACCCAAGAAGAGTTTTTCTATTTATTTAATGCTCTTATGCAATCTAAAAAACAAGTAGTAATGACTTGTGACACATTTCCAAAAGAAATATCAGGAATGGAAGACCGTCTTGTATCTAGATTTGGTTCTGGTCTGACGGTTGCTATAGAGCCACCCGAACTCGAACTTCGAGTAGCTATATTGCTAAAAAAAGCGGAAGAGGATGATTTAAACCTGTCCGAAGAGGTGGCGTTTTTTGTCGCAACCCACATCCAATCTAATGTTCGAGAATTAGAGGGGGCTTTAAAAAGAATAACGGCCTACGCAAACTTCACTAAAGAACCAGTTTCTGTCTCTCTCGCCAAAGAGGCTCTAAAAGATCTACTCGCTAGCAACTCCAAATTAATTACTATTGATTCGGTTCAAAAATGCGTTGCTGATTATTACAAACTTAAAGTATCGGATATGTTCTCAAAGAAGAGAACACGATCTGTTGCTAGACCCAGACAAATGGCTATGGCCTTATCTAAAGAGTTAACCAGTTACAGCCTGCCGGATATAGGTGATGCTTACGGCGGTCGAGATCATACGACCGTACTTCATGCTTGTCGAAAAATTGCTGAATTACGAACAACAGATACAAATACCGCGAGAGATTTCAACGCGCTTATACAAATTCTGAGAGGCTAGTATTTTATTTATAACTCTGTGGATAACTCGTTTAATTTATCTTAATAACACCAATATATTGCATAAACAGAATATTTATACACAAAAACTCCCTATACTAAACATAGATTAAACAGATAAAACAACAGCCGTAAAAGATCGTAACTTCATACACTTAAATTACTTGTACACATTGAGAGCGCTAACTATCACTATTACTAAGGTTTAATATGAAATTATTAAATATCGATAAAGATGTATTACTAAAACCATTACAGATGGTTTCTGGTATTGTTGAACGACGCCACACATTACCTATTTTATCGAATGTATTCCTAAAAGCGGATGGACATACGCTCGAAGTTATAGCCACAGATTTAGAAATACAAATCGCCACAAACGCTAAATTGGAAAAGTCGTATCAGGGCGATACGCTAACTATTTCTGCTCGTAAAACTCTAGATATCTTACGAGCGTTACCTGACAAAACAAAAATTAGTTTAGAGGCCTCCGAAAATAGAGCCATACTAAAAAGTGGTAAAAGTAAGTTTAATCTTCAAACACTACCAGCAACTGATTTTCCATTAATTGCAGCAAAAGACAATGCAAAGCTCGATACGGTAAAAATCGAGCAAAAAGTATTAAAAGATATGCTCCAAAAAGTGCAATTTTCAATGGCGCAACAAGATATACGTTATTACTTAAATGGACTTTTATTGGTATTAGATGGGGATACGATGAGATTGATCGCTACAGACGGTCATAGGCTATCCCACACATCAACTAAACTAAAAGAATCTGCGGGCAACAGGGAAACAATCTTACCCCGCAAAACAGTCTTAGAATTATTGAAATTATTAGATGGAGATGAATCTACAGTAGAAATAAAAATTACTGATACACAAATAACAATACAGTTTTCTGACGTCACGTTGGTGTCAAAGCTAGTAGATGGAAAATTTCCAGACTATAAGCGCGTAATACCTACCGATTTAAATAATGAATTGATTATAGGTAGAGATAGTTTACAAGGAGCATTACAGCGGGCATCAATTTTGTCGAACGAAAAATTTCGAGGAGTACGATGGGTGCTAACAAAAAATCTCTTAAAAATAATTTGCTCTAACAGCGAACAAGAAGAGGCGGAAGAAGAGTTAGAAGTAAGCTATCAAGGCGATCCGCTAGATATTGGTTTTAATGTTAATTATTTGTTGGACTGTTTAAGTAATGTAGGAACGCAAGATATCAATTGCGCGCTAGGTGATTCTAATAGCAGCATGCTTATGACGATAAAAGAAGACAGCACATTTCAGTACGTTGTCATGCCAATGAGAATTTGAGGATAAAAATGGAAGAACAAGAAGAATATTCCGCTGGCAGTATTAAAGTTTTAAAAGGTCTTGAGGCCGTTCGCAAACGGCCTGGTATGTACATCGGAGACACCAGCGATGGTACCGGATTACATCACATGGTTTTTGAAGTCGTTGATAACTCTATTGACGAGGCTTTAGCAGGTCATTGCGACACTATAAACATTACCATTCATTCGGATGGCGGTGTATCGATATCCGATAATGGTCGGGGGATTCCTACCGACATTCATCCAGAGGATGAGGAGAGCCGTTCCACGCCGGAAATCGTTATGACAGTGCTGCATGCAGGAGGTAAGTTTGATAGTAACTCTTATAAGATTTCAGGAGGCTTACACGGCGTAGGCGTCTCAGTAGTAAACGCGCTATCGTCAAAATTAAAACTAACAATATATAGAGATGGTTTTCAGCACGAAATGACGTTTTCGGACGGAGCGCCAGATCATCCTCTGAAAAAAATCGGGGAAAGCACTAAAACAGGAACCGAGATTTCCTTTTGGGCCAGTCAAGAAGTGTTCGGGGCGATTGAATTCCATTATGAAATTTTAGCGAAACGACTGCGCGAATTATCGTTTTTAAATAACGGAGTGAACATCAAATTAAATGATGAGAAAACAGGAAGGTCAGAAACCTTTAGTTATGAAGGCGGTGTAAGCGGTTTTGTCGAATATATCAACAAAAACAAAACGGTTTTACATAAAAATATTTTTCATACAAGTTTTGAGGCCGACGGAATAACCGCTGAGGCCTCGATCCAATGGAACGACTCTTATCAAGAACAAGTTTTATGCTACACAAACAACATTCCCCAGAGAGATGGTGGAACACATTTAGCTGCGTTACGCACATCGATGACGCGTACCTTAAATCAATATATTCAAGCAAATGATCTGGCAAAAAAAGCGAAAGTAGAAACAACAGGGGAAGATATGCGAGAGGGCATAACTTGCGTTCTGTCAGTAAAGGTGCCAGACCCGAAATTCTCATCTCAAACTAAAGATAAACTTGTTTCACCAGAATGCAAACCCGTCGTAGAAAAAGCAGTTTCTCAAGGCCTAGCAGATTGGTTGCTAGAAAACCCAGCAGATGCAAAAACGGTAATTAGTAAAATAATAGACTCTGCCCGTGCGCGGGAGGCCGCGAGAAAAGCGCGAGAGATGACGCGAAGAAAAGGCGTGCTTGATGGGCTTGGTTTGCCAGGCAAACTCGCTGATTGTCAGGAAAAAGATCCGGCCCTATCAGAAATTTACTTGGTGGAGGGTGATTCTGCTGGAGGATCCGCAAAGCAAGGCAGAGATCGCAAATTTCAGGCGATTTTGCCTTTAAAAGGCAAAATTTTAAATGTGGAAAAGGCCCGATTTGAAAAACTAATCTCTTCAACAGAAATTACATCCTTGATTACAGCTCTAGGCACAGGTATAGGCAAAGAAGATTACGACCCGGGTAAATTGCGATATCACAGAATTATTATTATGACTGATGCCGATGTCGATGGATCGCACATCAGAACGTTATTGCTTACATTTTTTTATCGTCAAATGCCTGAGCTGGTCGAGGGCGGGCACATTTATATTGCGCAACCGCCATTATTTAAAGTTAAGCTGGGTAGGGATGAGCGTTATTTAAAAGATGAACAATCTTTGAAAGATTACACTTTGTCAGTAGCGTTAAAAGATGCAGAAGTCATTGATAAACAGGGTAAAAGTATATCAATCGAGGCAATAGAAGAAATTGCTCGTGCGTACATTGCTGCTGAAGCCATCGTCGATCGCTTAAGTTACAGATATGATCGTACGGTATTAAATGCAGTTTTGAATGGACTAGAAATTCATCTAGGTAACGCCGAGGAAGCCCAACAAACTATATCTAAAATATCTGAATCGCTTCAAGGCCAGAGAATAGAGTTGGTGGCTGGCACAGTTGATGGCGGTGATTTGCCAACTTATGCGATAAAAATTATTCGTCTGACTCACGGAAATGAATATGAAACACTAATAGATGACGCATTTGTCTCTAGCGGTGAATATAGACAATTAATTGAGGTATCAAAATTAACGGGCGATTTGTTCGCAGACGGTACAGTTGTCAGGCGAAAGGACAGGGAACAAACGGCGAATAGTTTTAAAGAGGTTTTAGATTGGCTATTAGATGATGCAAAAAGAATAATAGGAGTTCAGCGATACAAGGGATTGGGAGAAATGAATCCGGATCAACTTTGGGAAACAACTATGGATCCTAAAGTTCGGATATTGTTAAAAGCTCGAGTGGAAGATGCAATCGCGGCCGATGGTATTTTTACAACGCTAATGGGCGATATGGTAGAGCCAAGAAGAGCTTTTATAGAAACAAACGCACTTCGCGCTAGAAATTTAGACGTGTGAGCATATTTATTATGCTGCTGATTTTTTAGCTGCTGGTTTCTTGGCTGCTGGTTTCTTGGCTGCTGGTTTCTTGGCTGCTGGTTTCTTGGCTGCTGGTTTCTTGGCTTTTGGTTTCTTAGTCGCCGGTTTTTGTGGAGATTTCGCGACTTTTTGATTGATTAATTCGATTGCGTCTTCAAGACTAATGGTTTCTGGATCTAGGTCTTTTGGAATTGTAGCGTTTGTGGAGCCGCATTTTACGTAAGGCCCATAGCGACCGCTTCTTACCGAGATAGGTTTTTTATCCTCAGGGTGTTCTCCTAAAGCGCGGCCACTAGCAGCATTTTTCTGGGCCAATAATTCTACGGCTCGATCGAGCTCAACATCATAAACGCTGTCAGTTTTCGGTATTGATTTGAATCCGCCATCATGTTTTAGGTAAGGCCCAAACCGACCAATGTTGGCTTCTATCGGTTTGTTGGTGTCAGGATGGATGCCGACGCTACGCGGTAGGCTTAAAGCTTTGAGCGCTGTCGCAAATGCTTCTTCATTGGACTCAAAAGGTAGCGGGGTATCTTTAGGCCAAGCCCCTCTTTTGGGTTTCTTTTCTTTTGATCCTTGAGGCGGCGTCTCTCCAATCTGAACATATGGCCCATAAGGACCGCTTAAAAGAAAGATTGGTTTTGAAGATTCCGGGTCATTTCCGAGTAGTAAGGGCTCTTTTTGAACTGGGCCCGAACCAAATGGTTCAGTGAAGTCGCACTTCGGGTAGCTGCTGCACCCAACAAAAAGGCCCCTAGAGCTATTTTGAAGCAGAACAGGACTAGAGCACTTGGGACAGGCTTCAGGCTTCTCTTTATCTGCCCATTCCGGCGATATAATTTGCCTAGAGAAGTCTTTCCATGTTCGCACAGGCTCAGCTGAGTCTGGTAGTGGGACGCCTCGGTTGGCGCTTGTCTTGTTCTCAACCTGGCCAGAGAAGGATTGCCAAAACTTACCGATCACTTTGGTCCAATCGAGCGTACCGTTTGAAATTTCATCTAATTCCGCCTCTAGATCAGCGGTGAAGCTATAGTCGAGGTAGGAATCAAAATGAGTGGTTAAAAAGTTGTTCACAATTCGTCCCACATCCGTGGGATTGAATCGTTTTTTATCTAGATTTGCGTATCCGCGCTCAACAAGCGTGGAAATTATGTTTGCATAAGTAGACGGTCGGCCAATACCATATTCCTCTAATGTTTTGACTAAGCTGGCTTCAGAGTAACGAGGCGGTGGCTGAGTGAAGTGTTGTTCGCCAAAAATATCGTCAATCGACAATAAATCATTTTCTGAAAGGTCTGGGAGTTTTGATTCGTTATCGGAGGTTGAGTCATCAGCCCCCTCAAGGTAAACCGACATAAATCCAGGAAATACTAAGATCTGTCCGTTTGCTCTGAAAATAGTACCCGCGGGCTTTGTTTCTAGATCAACGCTTGTCGTATCAAATTTGGCTGCAGACATCTGCGAGGCGACAGTTCGTTTCCATATCATCTCATAAAGGACGGCTTGGTCTGGTCGAAGAAATGCCTTTAAAGATTCCGGTGTTCGATGGATAGAAGTAGGGCGGATCGCTTCGTGCGCTTCCTGTGCATTTTTAGACTTTGTCTTATAAACAACCGGTTTGGCCGGCAAATAATCTGCCGAAAAATTTTTAGTTACATATGCCCTTACATCGGTAACTGCATCTTTAGACAGGGCTACTGAGTCCGTCCTCATGTATGTGATTAACCCTTCAATGGACCCACCAATTTCGATTCCCTCATACAGCTGCTGAGCAGCGCTCATGGTGGACCGTGCCGTTAATCCTAATTTACGAACCGCTTCCTGTTGCATTGTAGATGTCGTGAAGGGTGCAGCGGGAGATCGAGATCTCGGCTTGCGAGTGATTTTTGAGACCACCACCTTCCCGCTTGATGCTGCTTTAATCGTATTAACAGCGTCTATGTGTTCTTTTTCAGATCGAAATGTGAACTGTTCTACTTTTTCTTTATTGAAACTTGCGAGTTTTGCTTCAAAGGGCTGTTCCCCTTTGGAGGTTTTTAAATGGATTGACCAATATTCCTCATTATCAAACTGTTCTATTGCTTGTTCTCGCTCAACAATTAGCCTTAACGCAGGGCTTTGTACCCTCCCGGCTGACAGATTCCTCGCAATTTTCCGCCATAATATGGGAGATAAATTGAAACCCACCAAATGGTCTAGTGCTCTTCTGGCTTGTTGCGCATTAACGAGTGGCATTGAGATATCTCGAGGCTTGTTAATAGCCTCTTGAACTGCCGTCTCGGTTATTTCGTAAAAAACCACTCTTTTAAGCGCTTTATTTTTAAGGAGCTTCTTGTCCTCTAAGATTTCAGCTAAATGCCAGGCAATGGCTTCACCCTCTCGATCAGGGTCAGTTGCGAGATAGATGGTGTCTGCTTTTTTTACGGCTTTGGTGATCGCGTCAACATGCTTTTTGTTTCGAGCGACTAGTTCATAGTCAAGCGTAAAACTATTTTCCGTGTCTACCGCCCCTTCTTTTGCGCGCAGATCCCTGATGTGTCCATAAGACGCGAGAATGTCAAAGGTGTCGCCTAAATATTTCTTAAGCGTACTTGCTTTGGACGGAGATTCGACGATCAGAAGGTTTTGAGCCATGATTTACCGGAGAGGTTTTGGCAGGATCATACAAGACTTGGACGTTTACGCCAACTAAAGGTGTTTATTGCAAACTAGATTCGTCTCTGGCGGCTAAAAGTTCTAACATCATGCCGTCAATAGACTCTTGCTGATGCCACAAGGCTAACAGGACAATTAATTTGATTTCATCAACCCCTACTTGAGAGTCAGAAAGAGCGATTACCCGCTCAATTATGACCTCCCTTTGTGTAGAGGAAATTAGTTCCGAATCAACTAAAAATGTTAAAAACCCTCGTGCTTTGGTCGAAAGCCCATTGATCTCTTCGGGCGAGAACACTCTAAAACCAGTGCTATTCTCTAAATTGCCTCTGTAAGCGTTTGGGTCCTCTAACGAGTTAAATCCTCGCAACCACCCAAGAACTTCAGAGATATCTTCCTCTTCGAATCCAGCATCCGAAAGTTTTCGGGTGATGGTCTCGTTGTCTGGTAACGTGCCATGCGGGAAAAAATTCTCGACTAAATAAAAGAGTATGTCGAACATATAAGTCCTTGGTTGTTGGATCGCTTAACAAGTTCCCGCTTATCGGATTTAAGCGATTTTTTCAGCTACGTTGAAAGGATGTCTTATCGTAAACATGTAGTCAAGATTTAGAACAAAAAATAAGCATAGTTATCATTTTTCAGAAAAAATAGTTTTACAATAAGATATCAAGAACAACTTCTTTCGTTAACAGTTTATCAAATTAACATGAGTATACCTTTCGAACACTCTAATACCGAAAAGAAGATATGAGCATTTTGAATATATTGCAGCACCCAGACGACAGGTTACATATTTCTGCAAAACCCATTAAAGAGCTGGATGCCGTTACTCACCAACTGGTTAAGGACATGGCGGAAACAATGTATTCGGCCTCTGGTATTGGCCTCGCCGCAACACAGGTGAATGTTCCGAAGCGAGTCATTGTAATTGACATTTCCGAAGCACGAGATGATTTATTGGTTCTAATTAACCCTGAAATTCAATCGAGGGAGGGGACTGTAGTTTTTGAAGAAGGCTGCTTGAGCGTCCCAGGCGTTTATGATCGAGTCGAACGATCGGAGCAAATTATGGTTCAGGCGTTAAGTGCCGAGGGTGATGAGTTCAAATTAGAAGCCACTGGGTTGCTTTCTGTTTGTATACAACATGAAATTGATCATCTAGACGGGAAGGTTTTTGTCGAATACTTGTCGCGCCTAAAACAAGATCGCATTATTAAAAAATTAAAGAAAAATCAAAAAGGCCTCGATCAACAAGGGCCTTCATGAACGTTATTTTCGCCGGCACACCAGAGTTTTCTGCAGTTAGTTTGCAATCGCTTGTAGATGCCGGCTACCGCGTACCATTGGTAATAACACAACCAGACCGACGAGCGGGCCGGGGTATGTCAGTATCAAAGAGTGAGGTAAAAGAAATGGCAACCGATCTGGGCATCGAAACTTACCAGCCGCCCAGTTTAAAGTCGCCTGAAGTGCTTGAAAAGCTGAAGAGTGTGAATGCTGATTTAATGATAGTGGTGGCATTTGGGCAAATCGTACCAAAATCAATTCTGGATGCTTTTCGTTTTGGATGTATTAATGTCCATGCTTCTCTACTACCCCGATGGCGAGGCGCCGCGCCAATTCAGCGCGCAATCATGGCGGGCGATACAGAGACGGGTGTCTGCATCATGCGGATGGCGGAAGGGCTTGACACCGGGCCGGTTTTTCTAGAACGACGACTACCGATCGATAACGTAGATACGTCAGGTACGCTACATAACAAGCTGGCTCACCTTGGTGCCGAGGCGTTGATTCAGTCGTTAACTATTTTGAGTGATGAGAACCTGCCGATCGCACAAGAAGACGTTCATGCAACGTATGCTCATAAAATAAGTACCAATGATGCGCGAATTGACTGGTCGGCGAACGCGTCCGACATCAACCGTTTGGTACGTGCAATGAATCCTGTTCCTGGCGCTTACACTTTTTTTGGAGATACTCGCATCAAAATATGGGAAACCAGGGTCGTAAATTTTGATAATCAACAAGATTCACCTGGCACAGTGATTGAGCTGACCCAAGAAGGGTTTTTGGTTAGTTGTGGCAGCGGGACTTTAAAGATTATGTTTATTCAGAAGGCTGGAGGGCGGAAGGTCTCGGCATCAGAGTATGTACGCGCGTCTAATTTGGAATTAGGTTATGAATTTAAATAGCGTCAAACGATGATAGATATACAGCTTGTGTCTCAGGCATGCTTATCTAAGGTTAAATTGGGCCAAAGCCTTAAGACAGTTTTTCCTCAAGAATTAGAAAGGTTGGCCTCCAGTGGTGATCAAGCGGTAGTCAAGAACACGGTTTATGGTGCCTTGCGTTATTTAGGGTACCTCGAGTTTTCCTTAGATAGCCTGGTCTCTAAGCGACCAAATGGGCTAGTAAATTTGTTGCTAGTTGGTATTTATCTAATCGAATATAGTCGTTCCGCTAATCATGCTGTAGTTGATGCGGCAGTATCCTCAGCTAAACAAATGGGATTTAGTAAATTGGCGGGTCTAGTAAATGCAGTGCTCCGTAATTATTTAAGAAACCGATCGGAAATTAAAAAAAGTGCGTGTGCACATGATGTGGCAACCCTGCAGCATCAGTCTTGGTGGATAAAAAAGTTGCGTCAAGATTACCCTAGCCAAGTAGATGAAATTTTTTCGGCTAGCCTGAAACATCCGAATTTGGCATTACGCGTTAACACGCGAGCGACATCGTTGGATCAGTATCTGAAGTTACTAACGAATCAACAAGTGTCCTGGAAAAGATTTGAGAATATTGAAGCTGATGCTTCAGTAATATTGACCCAACCAGTTTCTGTGTACCAAATTCCTGGTTTTTTTGATGGGCTAGTTTCTATTCAGGATGTTGGCGCCCAAACGACCGCAACGCGCTTGGATTTGCGACCAGGACAACGCGTCCTTGATGCTTGCGCTGCGCCAGGCGGGAAAACGTGTCACATACTTGAATTAGAGGATGTGTGCGTAACGGCAGCTGATAAAGACCCTGTAAGGCTTGCAAGGGTAGAAGAGAATCTAACTCGCCTAGGGTTGTCGGCTAGAACGCTTATGGCAGATATAAACAAGATAGAAAATTGGTGGGATGGAGCGTATTACGATCGCATTTTGCTCGATGTACCGTGTAGCGCATCTGGCGTTGTTCGACGACATCCGGACGTTAAATGGATAAGACGGGAAAAAGATATAGATAGTTTTGTGAAGCAACAGCGTTCTTTATTGAACGCGGCCTGGAAGGTTCTTGTGAAGGGTGGTAAATTGTTATACACAACATGCTCTATATTTCCTGAGGAAAACGAAAAACAAGTGAGATGGTTTTTAAAAGAGCAGGCAGACGCAAAAGTTGATTCTAGATACGCGATACATAATGGTCACTTGATCTTACCTAACGATAGTCACGATGGATTTTTTCACGCGCTTCTTGAAAAAAAATAAATTAATTGCCATTTCGCTGCAATTAATACTCCTATGCTCTCTTGTGAAATATGCAAATGCTGACGGAATCATCGTTCAGTCTGTAAAGTTAGAGCAAAATGAGGCGACTTTTTCGCTTAACGCAACATTTCATATTGACCTAAGCCCGATAATCCAAGAGGCGCTTCACAAAGGGGTGTCACTACCATTTGTCCTTGATTTCAATGTTATTCAACAAAGATGGAATATTTGGGATCAAACTGTAGTTGAAACATCTTTGCCCTACAGATTGTCTTTTAGTGCGTTAACTCGGCAGTATCAAATAAAAGATAAACTCAGGGGGCGTGATGCCAGCTTTGACACTCTTGAACAGGCATTAATTGCCGCAGGAGTTATAACCGACTTAGTCGTATTCAATGCTGAGCAGCTTAAACCAGAGGTGGAGTACGAGGCTCAAGTACGTCTGAGATTAGAGGCTGGAGGATTGCCTAGCGCGCTTCAGTTAGAGGCCCTAGAGTCGGATAAGTGGGAGGTGTCGTCTCCATGGTACCGCTGGGTTATGGAGCGATGAAGCTGAATCTAAATCAGAACATTAAAAAAACCATTCTTACCGCTATTGTTACGGTGTCGTTGAGTTTTGGTATTTACCTACTCTATTTATTGTCGACGCAGATTACAACAACTAGCGACGTGTTTAATGAGCTTCCGGTATTGTTGGGCGTCGGCGTTGCGTTAATTGTTGTGCTTATGATTTTGGTGGGCGCACAACTTTTGGTGACGGTCAGGCGCTATAGGGCTGGGGTTTTCGGTTCTAAACTGACCGTCCGTTTAATACTTGTTTTTGTCCTGGTTTCGCTCGTGCCTGGTGTTGTCATGTACGGAATATCAGTCCAGTTTTTGGCTGGGTCCATTGAGTCTTGGTTTGACATTCGTGTCGATAGCGCACTTGAAGGGGGATTAAATCTGGGTCGCGCAAACCTTGAAAACGGTTTAGGAGAACTTCAGAGTAAAGCGGACTCTATGGCGGTGAGTCTTTCTTACCAAAGTACGGCCACTCAAGTTGCCTCAATCGATAGTCTAAGAGATCAGGCTGCAATAAGCGAAGCCACTTTATTTACGACAAAAGGGGAGGTTGTGGCATCTTCCAATTCAGGGACTGATTCTTTTATACCGCTTGCCCCAACTCAAAGCATGTTACGTCAGGCGCAACTTCAAGAAAGTTACGCGGGAATAGAAGAGGATGAGGATTTTGGACTACTTTTGAGGGTAATTGTCCCGATCAATCACCTCGAAACAGAAATGCAAATTCTGCAAGTAACACAGTTAGTACCGCAAAGGTTGGCGCGTGACGCAGCGATGGTTCAGGAGGCATATCGAGATTATCAAGAGCTTTCACTTTCGAGATATGGGCTTCAACGACTCTACACATTAGCGCTCACCTTATCGTTGGGGTTGGCTTTGTTTTCGGTGGTGCTCTTGGCAGTTATGTTCAGTAATCGACTTTCTGCGCCTTTGGGGTTTTTGGCTGCTGGTACTCGAGCGGTGGCAAAAGGAGATTTTAGTCAGAGAACTCCGATTAACAGGGGTGATGAGCTGGGCTTTTTAACCGAGTCTTTCAGCGTAATGACTGGTCAGCTTTCGGAGGCAAAAGATGCCGCTGAGAAGCACGAAAAAGCACTCACGCAGGCGAATGCGTATTTGTCTAGTATCCTTGAAACGCTATCCGCGGGCGTATTAACGTTCGATGAGCGGCTCAATTTGCGAGCTTATAATCCAAGTGCAGAAGAAATACTCGGTCAAACATTAGAAAACGCATTGCCTTCAGGCGACTCCAGTACTACGGGGTTAGATTCAATGAGACGTCTTATTAAGGATGGATTATCGGAATCACAGGAAATACAATCGGAGCGTCAGGTAGAAATAGTTGTAAACGAGTCTAAAAAGGTACTTTTGGTTCGTATATCGACTCTTGGTGGTGGTGAGCTGCCTGGGTTTATCGTGGTCTTTGATGACGTTACCAATTTGCTTCAAGCTCAAAGATCTGCCCTTTGGGGGGAGGTTGCTCAGCGTCTCGCCCACGAAATAAAAAATCCATTAACGCCGATACAGTTGTCGGCCGAGCGATTAACGCATCGATTAGGGCCTAAATTGGATCATGATGATGCCGCGATGTTGAGCCGCTCTATAAAAACAATAGTCGACCAGGTCGCTGCCCTGAAAGGGATGGTTAATGCTTTCAATGAATATTCTAGGAATCCAGACCGTAAATCTGAATTGGTCGATGTTAACGAATTAGTCTTGGACGTGATCGAGTTATATAGAGCAACCTCTGTAGCAATTGAAACAAAACTGGAGAATAAAAATATTTTTCTTTGGGGCGATACAGGCAAGCTTCGTCAGGTACTGCACAATTTGATTCAGAATTCTGAGCAAGCATTGATGGGACATACTAATCCGGAAATTTTGATTGAGACCGTCGCGACACCAGATGCCACGCAGATTAGGATCCAGGACAATGGCCCAGGACTTTCCGATGAGGTAATGAGTCGAGCTTTTGACCCTTATTACACGACAAAAGCTAAAGGAACAGGTCTGGGTTTGGCGATAGTCAGAAAAATTATTGAAGAGCACGATGGAGCCGTTTCGATACGGAATGGCGAAGTTGGGGCTGTTATTGAAATTACGTTGCCTTTGTCGCATACAATTGACAACGCTAAAACTTTGAACGAGACGATTTAATAATGAGCAAAATTCTCGTAGTAGATGATGAAATAGGCATACGTGAATTACTGTCTGAGATCCTCAGAGAAGAGGGTCACCAGGTGGCTGTGTCGGAAAACGCAGCACAGGCTAGAGAGATGTTTATGAAAGACAGACCAGAGCTTGTCTTATTAGATATTTGGATGCCTGACATTGACGGCGTTAGTTTATTGAAAGAGTGGGCGTCTTCTGGCCTCATGACAATGCCGGTGGTTATGATGTCGGGACACGGAACAATTGACACAGCCGTAGAAGCGACACGCATAGGGGCCTATTCATTCTTAGAAAAGCCAGTAGCGTTGCAGAAGCTCCTATCGACGGTATCTGCAGCTCTTAGGGATCAATCGAGAGATAGCACTCGTGAGCCCGTTTACGTTACTTTGGGCAAAACTGAAGCAGCTCTTAATTTAAAACGAAAATGTGAAGCTCTTACAAAAACCGCTGCACCAGTGCTTTTTTTAGAGGCACCTGGTTCTGGGGCAGATCAGTGCGCCAGTTTACTTAAAAAAGTAAACAAGCCGTGGGTCGTCATTTCCGGACCGCAGGAATACGAAACCAAGGGCGAACAGTTAGTTGAGATGAGCAGAGATGGCGTAATATTTTTTCGCGACATCGGGACCCTCGAAAAACCGCAGCAATTAGATCTACTTGCAAGATGGGAAAATCTTAAAGAGGCCGGTGTCCGCGTAGTAGCGTCTTCAACGACTCGTCTAGGCGGATTAGTTTCGAAGGATCAATTCGAGATTAGGCTTTATGAATTAATGTCTGAAACAATCGTAAATGTACCACCATTGAAGGACAGGATAGATGATGTTATCGAAATTTCTAAATCCGTTCTTTTTGAAAAATATCCAGCGAAATCTTTTTCCGTGGCGGCGCTCAATACGCTGCGATCCTACGATTGGCCGGCCAACTTAAGCCAACTGAGCGCCGCCGTTCTATCAAGCGCCCAGTTTTCGGTGGGGGAGGAGATAGGCGTTAGTGATTTAACGCCAGTCCTAGAAAATGCTGCTCGGGAGATAAATCTTGAGGCTTCGTCTTGGGATTTCGATAAAGATTATCGGTCTGCTCGCGAAATGTTTGATAAACAATATTTGGAATACCACTTAGCCAAGGAGGGGGGGAATATGTCTCGGGTTGCCAACCAGGCTGGCATAGAACGAACTCATCTTTACCGAAAGCTGAAGCAGTTAGGCATTAAGACTTCTCGTAAAAATGAAGATTAAAATTAAGCCTGATTTTAATCGCATTTTCCATCCCACAAGACGCTATGCGGCCGTTACGATAAAATAACGCCCTCGTTAGATAGCAACCAAGAACTGCGGCTAAGTGCTGGACGGATCTCCTTTAATCGATGCTCATAAAGTAATTAAAACGATGTCAAAAAATATAAAGTATGCAGATGCCATTCGCGCGCTGGCAATGGATGCAGTACAAAAAGCAAACTCAGGTCACCCCGGAATGCCTATGGGCATGGCAGACATTGCCACGGTTCTGTGGCAAAAACATTTAAGACATAATCCCGCCAATCCGAATTGGGTGAATCGGGATCGATTTGTGATATCTAATGGCCATGGTTCAATGCTTTTGTATTCCCTGCTGCACTTGTCGGGATACGATCTGAGTATCGAGGAACTTAAAAACTTCAGACAGCTACATTCAAAAACTCCTGGTCATCCTGAGTATGGTGTTACACCAGGAGTAGAGACTACGACGGGCCCGCTCGGCCAAGGGGTAGCTAATGCGGTGGGTATGGCGATCGCAGAAAAAGTTTTAGCTAGCGATTTTAACCGCCCTAATCATGAGGTTATTAATCATTTCACCTACGTTTTCCTTGGGGATGGTTGCCTGATGGAAGGAGTATCTCATGAGGTATGTTCCTTAGCGGGGACTCTGGGTTTGAATAAACTCGTACTTTTTTATGATGATAATGGCATTTCAATTGATTCAGAAAAAGGTGAAATGAGCAGCTGGTTCTCTGACGACACGCCAAAGAGGTTTGAGGCTTACGGATGGAACGTAATACGAGATATCGACGGTCATGACCCAGAACAAATAGATACCGCGATTATTCAGGCCAAGGCTAGCAGTAATAAGCCCACGATCATTTGTTGCAAGACGATCATCGGAAAGGGGTCACCAAAAAAACAAAACACCGGTTCTTCTCATGGAGCTCCGTTAGGGGAAGACGAAGTGATTGCTACTAGGGAGGCGTTGGGTTGGCCTCATGCACCTTTTGAAATTCCGGATGAGGTCTATTCTGTTTGGAATGCTCAAGCCAAAGGGCAAGCTCTGGAGAATGAGTGGGCGGAGCGTCAGAACAGCTATCAGAATAAATATCCAGGCTTGAATAAAGAGCTGAACAGACGCTTATCTGGAAAGTTACCCAGTGATTGGATAGAAAAACTCGATAGCGAGATTCAAATTTGGGACGCCAAGTCCGAGAAGTTGGCGACCCGAAAAGCATCACAAAATGCATTGGAGTTCATGGGACCAAATTTACCAGAATTGATCGGCGGGTCTGCGGATCTTGCGGCCTCTAATTTGACGATGTGGTCAGGATCAAATCCTATCGGTGCGGCACGTACTGGTAATTACTTGTTTTATGGTGTGCGAGAGTTTGGCATGGCTGCAATTATGAATGGACTTGCGTTGCATGGAGGGTTTATTCCCTATGGCGCGACATTCTTAGTTTTTTCAGATTATTGTCGAAATGCGTTACGAGTGGCTGCACTAATGAATTTGAGGTCGATTTTTGTGTTTACGCATGATTCAATCGGTTTAGGCGAGGACGGTCCCACGCACCAGCCGGTTGAGCATGCGGCGAGCTTACGGCTGATACCGAATTTAGACGTGTGGAGGCCTTGCGATGCGGTCGAGACTATGGTTGCTTGGGGCGCAATGATTAATCGGGTTGATGGCCCAAGCTGTTTGCTTGCAACTCGCCAGGGAGTGCCTCACCAAGAGAAAACAAGTGGTCAGATTAAAGATATCTCCAAAGGAGCCTATGTCTTGAGTGATGCGGATGACCCGCAAGCGATAATTGTGGCAACAGGGTCTGAGGTATCGCTAGCAATCGATGCTCAGAGGGTATTGGAGGCCGAAGGGGTTTTGACTCGGGTTGTGTCCATGCCATCAACAGATGTATTCGATCGCCAGGATTCTGATTATCGTGAGGCCGTTTTACCCAATGGACTTCCTAAAGTTGCGGTAGAAGCTGGAGTTACAGATTTTTGGCGTAAGTATGTTGGAATTGAAGGAGCAGTGGTAGGTGTGGATACGTTTGGTGAGTCTGCTCCAGCGGCAGCTTTATATGAACATTTTGGGGTTACCGTTCAGGCAGTTGTTAACGCCGTTCGGGCAATTAAAAATTAGTCGCTAACCTGAGGTTCGCGCTTTAATTTACATATGATTATTGATAGAAGGAGCTACGTATGACGATTCGTGTCGCGATTAATGGTTATGGCCGCATTGGAAGAAATATTCTTAGAGCTCACTATGAGGAAGGGAAAAATCACGATATCGAGATCGTTGCTATCAATGATCTTGGGGATGCGGCGACTAATGCTCACTTAACCCAATATGATACTGCTCATGGCCGATTTCCTGGTGATGTTTCTATTGAGGGCGAAAACCTTGTTGTGAATGGAGATAAAATTAAGGTTATTGCTGAGCGAAATCCTAGTGAATTACCCTGGTCCCAATTAAAAGTGGACGTGGTTCTTGAGTGCACTGGATTTTTTGCATCGAAAGAAAAGGCTAGCGCTCATATTCAAGCTGGAGCAAAAAAAGTCGTTATATCTGCTCCCGGTGGTAAAGATGTTGATGCAACTATTGTTTATGGTGTTAATCATGAGTCGCTCACTGCAGAAGCTGAGGTGATATCGAATGCTTCATGCACTACTAATTGTTTGGCTCCGGTTGTGAAGGCACTGAACGATTCTGTAGGGGTCGTTAATGGGTTAATGACTACGATACATGCATATACCAACGACCAGGTTTTAACGGACGTATATCACGAAGATTTGCGACGGGCACGATCCGCAACAATGTCGATGATTCCGACAAAAACGGGAGCTGCAGCGGCCGTTGGTTTAGTGCTTCCGGAGCTAAACGGAAAGCTAGATGGTTTTGCAATGCGCGTTCCAACTATTAATGTATCGGTTGTTGACTTATCGTTTGTATCAAAACGAGCCACCTCGGTAGAAGAGATCAATCAGACGATAAAAACCGCATCGCAAGGAAAGCTGAAGGGAATACTTGAGTACAGTGACGGTCCTCTAGTATCCGTAGATTTTAACCATAACCCAGCATCATCAATTTTTGATGCCACTCTAACAAAGGTTTCAGAGGGCACATTGGTCAAGGTGTGCTCCTGGTACGATAATGAGTGGGGTTTCTCTAATCGCATGTTGGATACAACTGTCGCCCTGATGACTGCGGCTTAGGCCTAGTATGGCTGCCAGAAAAGGGCTCGGAAAGAAACGTGCCGCGGCGCTTGCTTGATAGTCGAGAATAAAGATATGACGTTTAAAACATTGGATGACTTAACCCTTACCGGTAAGCGTGTTCTTATCCGCTCTGACCTAAATGTACCATTTAGCGATAATCATGAGATATCAGATGACACGCGAATAGCGGCCTCCTTACCTGCTATTCGGCGAGCCATGGCTTCTGGCGCAGCTGTAATGATTATGTCGCACTTAGGGCGGCCTAAGGCGGGTATATTTCAAGAAGAATTTTCCTTAGCGCCTATCGCGAAACGTTTGTCGAAGCTGTTGGATACCGCTGTGCCACTCATAAAGGATTGGGTATCGGGCGTTGATGTTGCTCCAGGTCAGGTAGTGCTACTTGAAAATTGTCGAATGAATCTAGGTGAGACGGAGAACGATGACGCACTTTCAAAAAAAATGGCCCTATTGTGTGATGTTTTTGTCAACGATGCGTTTGGCGCGGCCCATAGAGCCCATGCATCAACGCATGGCGTCGCACAATACGCCAGCGAGTGCTGTGCGGGACCTTTGGTGGTCGAAGAGGTAAGGGCGCTAACTCAAGCATTGGCATCGCCTAAAAAACCTTTAGTGGCAGTAGTGGGCGGCGCGAAGGTGTCAACAAAGCTTACAATACTGTTGGAATTAGCAAAAAAAGTGGATCATTTAGTAGTCGGTGGTGGCATTGCAAATACTTTTTTGCTAGCAAAAGGTAAAAATATAGGCGGGTCTTTAGCTGAGAAGGATTTGATTCATGAGGCGAGTGCTGTTATTGATCGCATTGAGTCACGAGGGGGCAAAATCCCGTTGCCACATGATGTCGTTTGTGCCAAGGTCTTTGGCCCAGACGCTGAACCAACAAAAAAGCATATAGATGAACTTAATGATGACGATTTGATCCTTGATTTTGGGTCTGAGACTATGGGTCAGATAGCTCACATACTTGAGCATGCTGGGACAATAGTGTGGAACGGTCCTGTAGGTGTGTTCGAGTTTGATCAGTTCTCCAATGGAACTCGTACATTGTCAAATTCGATTGCTCAATCGGCAGGGTTTTCTATTGCGGGCGGAGGGGATACGATCGCTGCGGTTACTAAATTTGGGGTGACTGATAAAATTAACTATATCTCTACTGCCGGTGGGGCTTTTTTGGAATTTTTAGAAGGAAAAGTATTGCCCGCTTTGGATATACTCGAAAAGCGAGCGATTAAGACTAAATAAAGTTTAGCGGCCTTAAAGGCTGATTGATTCTAATTTTGACACAGAGGATTTTAATATATGGCTTTAGTTTCCATGAGACAGTTGCTTGATCATGCGGCCGAGAATAATTATGGAGTGCCGGCTTTTAACGTAAATAATCTTGAACAGGTGCAAGCAATTATGGAGGCTGCCTCCGAGACAGCGAGCCCAGTTATTATGCAAGCATCTGCTGGCGCGCGAAAATATGCTGGCGAACCATTTCTTAGACATCTTATCTTGGCTGCCATCGAACAATACCCTGATATTCCTATCGTAATGCATCAAGACCATGGCGCATCGCCAGCTGTTTGTCAGCGTTCTATACGATCAGGTTTTTCAAGCGTAATGATGGATGGCTCACTAGAAGAGGACGCAAAAACGCCAGCTTCATACGAATACAATGTAAACGTTACGAAACACGTAGTAGACATGGCCCATTCTGTCGGCGTTTCTGTGGAAGGTGAGCTTGGATGCTTAGGGTCCTTGGAGACCATGGAGGCGGGTAAAGAAGATGGATCTGGTGCAGAGGGAACATTGACGATGGATATGTTGTTAACAGACCCAGAACAAGCTGCTGACTTTGTGGCAAAGACGGGTGTTGACGCTTTAGCTATTGCTATCGGGACGTCCCATGGCGCATATAAATTCACACGAAAACCGACTGGAGATATTTTAGCGATCGACCGTATTCGGGACATTCATAATAAAATTCCTAATACGCATCTCGTGATGCACGGTTCCTCAAGCGTCCCTCAAGAGTGGTTAAAAATAATCCGTGATCATGGCGGGGATATGAAGGAGACTTATGGGGTGCCTGTCGAGGAGATTCAGGAGGGAATTAAGCACGGTGTTCGAAAAATAAATATCGACACCGATATTCGTCTAGCTATGACTGGCGCTATCCGAAGAGCGTTTAATGCTGATAAGGGTGAGTTTGATCCAAGAAAGTACCTCAAGCCTGCCAAAGAGGCGGCGAAGTCGATTTGTAAAGATCGATTCGAGGCTTTTGGTACGGCAGGAAATGCTGGGAAAATAAAACCCATAGCCCTTGACGATATAGCAACTATTTATGAAAAGGCGTGACGTCAAAGATTTTTTAATAAGAAAAGATACATAGTGAATTGATGAGCAAAACCCGTAAAAATAGCAAGCCGATTGTTGGAATCATTATGGGTAGTGAGAGCGATTGGAATGTTATGAAACATTCATCCGATTGTTTAAATTCTTTCGGTATTTCCCATGAAACGCGCGTTGTTTCCGCGCATCGGACACCAGATGAGATGTTTCAGTATGCCGAGGAGGCGGAAGGTCGAGGCATTAAGATTATTATTGCTGGCGCCGGAGGATCTGCACATCTACCAGGAATGGTTGCGTCTAAAACAATGATTCCGGTTCTGGGGGTTCCCGTGACCACCAAATCAATGAGCGGACTTGACTCTCTTCTTTCAATAGTGCAAATGCCAAAGGGAATCCCGGTCGCAACTTTTGCGGTTGGTGAAGCTGGAGCCACTAATGCAGCGCTCTTTGCTGCGGCATCTTTGGCGTTAGGTGATGAAGGATTGAGCCGAAAGCTCAGTGCGTTTCGTAAGCGGCAGCGCGCGAAGGTCAGAGCAATGAAATTGCCAGTAAAATCTTCTAAGTAATGATTCAACCAGGATCTTGGCTAGGAATTCTCGGTGGAGGACAGCTTGGGAGAATGTTTACGCAGGCGGCCCAAAGTATGGGCTATCGAGTAGCAGTGCTCGACCCTGATCCATCCAGCCCCGGTGGGCGGATTTCAGATAGACATTTGATAAATCAGTACGACGACGTGGCGGGGTTGGAAGAGCTGGCTAAAATCTCGTCTGCGGTGACTACTGAGTTTGAAAATGTTCCTGCGGATAGCCTTCGCTTCCTCAGTGATTTATTACCGGTCAGCCCCCAGGCTGAAGCGGTAGAAGTGGCACAGGATCGTATTCGTGAAAAAACATTTCTAAATAAGAACGAATTTAGAGTGGCGCCTTATGCGGTTTTTAATGATGCAGATAGTATTAGTCATCCTACACAAGGCTTGGTCTTTCCGGGGCTCTTGAAAGTTAGTCGGTTCGGTTATGACGGGAAAGGTCAATTACTTGTTAATAATGTAGTTGAGCTCAAACGCGGTTTTGAGAAATTTGGCAGCGTACCTTGTGTATTCGAACAGTTTTTGCCGCTTGAGGCGGAGGTGTCAGTAATCATTGCTCGAAATCCAAAGGGCGATACGGCTGTGTTCCCTGTTGCAGAGAACCAGCATCACAACGGAATACTAGACATAACGATTGCTCCAGCACGCGTTGCAAATAACATTGTTTCCGAGGCAAAACAAATGGCGCTATCACTTGCTGAGGTCCTTCAATACCAAGGCATATTGTGTGTGGAATTTTTTGTTTTAAGTGATGGTTCACTAGTGATCAATGAAATAGCTCCCCGGCCGCACAACAGCGGACACTACACAATGGAGGCTTGCAGTGTTTCACAATTTGAGCAACAAGTGCGTGTGACTAGCGGATTACCATTGATCGAACCGAGGCAGCACCTTCCAGCCATCATGATTAATCTTCTAGGGGACTTATGGGAAAACGGAGAGCCCGATTGGAATCGTATCTTAAAAGATGATCGCGTTCGGCTTCACCTGTATGGTAAGGATGAGGCACGCCCCGGTCGAAAAATGGGACACTTAACTATTGTTGATTTTGATTTGGATCAAGCCATTACTTTATCTGAGGAAATCAAGACCTTATTGGAACAGAAGTGAAGACGCGCGAATCGGATGTAATTTTCGAAACAAATATTACCTCTTTAGAATTTTTATATCGAGGTAAAGTGCGAGACATATACAAGATTGATGACGATCGTTTACTGGTGGTTCAAACAGATCGACTATCAGCGTTTGATGTCGTTTTGCCAAATCCAATTCCTGGTAAGGGGCGTTTACTTACAGAGCTCTCGGTATTTTGGTTTAAAAAACTATCGCACGTTATTCCCAATCATTGGTTGGATGAGTTGCCACAAGATTTTGTAACGGATAGAGAGCGAGGCCAAATTAATGGGCGCGCCATGGTTGTACGTAGGCTAGAGCCTCTGCCAGTTGAAGCGATTGTTCGAGGATATTTGGCGGGTTCAGGATGGAGAGAATATCAAAATACAGGGAAAATATGCGGCATACCGTTACCTCCGAACCTGAGAGAGGCGCAACAATTGCCTCGCACTATTTTCACTCCGTCGACAAAGGCTGATGTCGGAGACCATGATGAAAATATTTCGTTCGAGCTGGTCGAAGAAAAAATAGGTAAGGATTACGCCGACAAGATTCGAGATGCTTCATGTGAACTATATGAGGAGGCGTCTGCTTATGCCTTAGCGCGCGAAATTATTATTGCCGATACTAAATTTGAGTTTGGCACTGATTCTAACGGCGCGCTTTATCTTATCGACGAGGCGTTGACCTCAGACTCTTCTAGATTTTGGCCGCAAAAACAATATTTCGTAGGTTCTAGTCCACCATCTTTTGATAAACAATTCGTTCGTGACTGGCTTGAATCAATATCTTGGAATAAAAAACCGCCGGCGCCTGATGTCCCTGAAGCAATTGCGCAAAAAACCGCAGATAAGTATCGAGAAGCGTTAATTTTACTTACGCGATGAATCTTAGGGGGGATTTTGAGTAAGCGAATTACTACAGACATCTCGGAAGCTGCGCGATTATTAATCGACGGACAATTGGTCGCTTTTCCAACGGAAACCGTATATGGATTAGGCGCTGATGCACTAAACTTATCTGCAGTTAAGCGTGTGTACGAGGCAAAATCTCGACCTTTTGGCCACCCTCTGATTATTCACGTTGGTAATAGTGAACTAATCGACGAATTTGCGACAGATATTCCTGACAGCGCGAGATCTCTGGTTGCACGTTTTTGGCCCGGCCCACTGACCCTAGTGTTAAACGCTTCGGATAAAGTGCCCACTATTGTGACCGGTGGTCAAGAAACGGTAGCCATTAGATTTCCTGCGCATCCCATGGCTATTGCTTTACTGAGAGAATTTGGAGGTGGGATCGTTGGTCCATCAGCAAATAAGTTCGGACAACTATCTCCAACTAAAGCAGCCGACGTAGATAGAGATTTTGGTCCAGAGGTTAGCCTTATCTTAGACGGAGCGACTTGTACCGTAGGAATAGAGTCGACCATCATAGGGTTTGATGGAGAGTTCCCGGTGTTGTTGCGACCTGGAATGATAACCAAGAACGCAATATCGATGGAAATATCGAAAGAAGTTCTAGACGCTGGCCCGATGTCACCAAGGGTTTCTGGATCTTTACCGAGCCATTACGCACCCATTACGAATTTAATTTTGCTTGAGGCTATTGATATACCGAGGTATTTAAAAAGTAGTGCGGCATTACGCGATGTTGCCCTTCTTACGTTTGAGCCGATTTTAGAAGCACACCCCAGCATTAGCAAAATCATTATCGTGCCGAAAGAGCCTAACGATTATGCTAAAAATTTGTATCAAAGGCTACGAGAGCTTGATCGCGTTGGTGCTAATTTAATAATTGTTGAGACTATTCCTTCGGCGGATTCCTGGGATGGAATTCGAGATCGGTTGGATAGGGCCGCCCATTAGTTTTAGTTAGTATGAATTAGATGGTGGTTTTAGCGGGAATCACGAATACAACCTGGGGAATGTTGGGAGGGGCTAGACATTTGCAGCAAGGTCGATCAGGCGGATGATTGCCTATCTATTGGGTTCTATTGGTGATTAATGGATTTCGGGCTCGTCAATGGTTTCGTTACCGCTTAAAAAGTCGAAGTCGCACCCGTCATGAGCTTGTTGAACATGTTGCGAAAATAATTGGCCATAACCTCTGGGAAATTTTTTTATTTTAGGGCGCCAAGACGCCCGTCTCATAGTCATTTCTTCGTCGCTGATCAGGACATTTATTTCCCGCCCTTCGACGTCTAATTCGATAATGTCACCAGTTCTTATTAAAGCAAGTGGGCCGCCTATCCATGACTCTGGGGATACGTGTAAAACACATGTACCGTAGCTCGTGCCACTCATTCGCGCATCGGAAATTCGAACCATATCGCGAACACCTTGATTCAAAAGTTTTCTGGGAATCGGTAACATACCCCATTCGGGCATGCCCGGACCACCTTGCGGCCCAGAGTTTCTTAGAACAAGTATAGAACTTGCCTCTACATCTAAGTCAGGGTCATCCAGTCGTCGTTCCATATCGCTGTAGTCCTCAAAAACTATAGCCTTACCCTTATGTTTTAATAGACTAGTACTAGCCGCGGAGGTCTTGATGACAGCCCCGTTGGGAGCCAAGTTGCCTCTTAAGATGACCAGGCCACCTTCGGCAAGAATGGGCTGCTCGATGGGCTTAATAACGTCATCATTAAAGACCTTAAAATGCTCAATATTTTCCCCTAGGGACTTGCCGGTGCAGGTCATTGCATCAATATGAAGTAAAGGCCGCATTACCTGTAACAAAGCTCCTAGACCGCCCGCATAGTAGAAATCTTCCATAAGATATTTTCCGGACGGCCTCATGTTTACCAAGTATGGAGTTGTTTTGCCTATTTCTTCGAATAGTTCAAGTGGTAAGTTAAACCCAGCTCTTTTCGCAATTGCAATTAAATGAATTAGCGCATTGGTTGATCCACCAAGCGCCATTAACACGCGAATAGCATTCTCAATAGATGACCAAGTCAAAATGCTAGACGGAGTTAACTTTTCCCAAACCATCTCTACGATACGCCGACCTGAATCGGAAGCCATGCGAGGGTGATTTGAGTCTGGCGCAGGAATCGTTGACGCATTAGGTAACGCAAAGCCGAGCGTCTCTAAGATGCTGGTCATGGTTGACGCAGTACCCATCGTCATGCAAGTACCAGCGGATCTTGCTATACCTTCTTCAATATCACGCCAATCTTTTTCTGTGATATTGCCTGCTCGGAGCTCATCCCAGTATTTCCACACATCAGACCCAGATCCTAGTGCTTCCCCGTGCCAGTTACCTCTAAGCATAGGGCCGGCCGGGACAAATATACTGGGTAAGCCCATGCTTAGAGCACCCATTAGCAGTCCTGGTGGTGTTTTATCGCAACCGCCCATCAAAACACAACCATCAATCGGATAAGACCTTAAGATTTCCTCAACCTCCATTGATAGTAAGTTTCGGTACATCATGGTCGATGGCTTTTGGTAAACCTCGGCTAATGACATTACGGGTATTTCGACCGGGAAGCCCCCGGCTTGCCAAATTCCTCGCTTTACGTCCTGAGCCCTTTCTCGAAAATGTGAGTGGCAATGACTAAGTTCGCTCCAAGTATTTAAAATGCCGATAACTGGCTTTCCTTCGTAATCTTGACGACTAAAACCCATTTGTAAAGTTCTGGAGCGATGTCCAAATGCTCGAAGACTTTCAGGCCCGAACCAACGATGAGAGCGCAGTTCAGAGCTGTGTTTTAATTTTTTATTATCGGACATCGTTCTAAAGGCTGAATATAGTTAATTTCAAAGTCACCGTGGCATACTATAGGCATACAGTCAAAATAACTTATTTACGGACGCAGGAAAACGCGTAATTTGTAAAGTCTTGATTTATGCGTCTTAACATACTGAGCTAGAATAAGAATCAAATACGTGTTTAATTTTTTTTGAACACAGCGATCAAGAGAGGAGTGACAAATGATTAAGGACCGAATCGATGTAAATATTGCAGGAGGCTTAGATCTGCCCTTGCCACGCATGGTACATGTGAGACAAAAATTTGTCTTATCCAAAATTAACAGCGTCACTGAAACTGTCGCTCAAGGGTTCGCCAAGCCCAGTATTCAGTCGAAGATTAAACCAGGAATGTCGGTTGCCCTTGGAGTCGGTTCTAGGGGCGTCAATAATATCGCTGAGTGTGTCAAAGCTGTAGTGGATGAAATTAAAGCCTTAGGAGGGAAGCCATTTGTTTTTCCTGCCATGGGTAGTCATGGTGGGGCGACGGCGGAGGGCCAAAAAGAGGTATTAGATGGGTACGGTGTAACCGAATCATTTATTGGTTGTCCCGTTCAGTCCAGTATGGAAGTAGTCGAGATAGGTAAGGCCGACGATGGGATGCCGGTTTTCATGGACAAACTGGCTGCCGACGCTGACGCTATTGCGCTCGTATGTCGGATTAAGCCCCACACCAACTTTAGAGCGCCTATCGAATCAGGCATCGTAAAAATGCTGACTATTGGTATGGGAAAGATTATCGGAGCTTCAACGTTACATACCTATGGTATGGATATGTTTGGGGTGTTGCTACCTAAGGTAGCTAAAATAATCATGGATAAAAAGAACTTTTTATTTGGTGTGGCGATGGTTGAAAACGCCGCAGACGATACTGCGCTCATTGAGGTAGTGCCGAGCGAAGAGGTATTAGAAAGAGAACCCATACTTTTGGCGCGAGCGAAGGAATTGATGCCGAAATTACAATTTGAAGAAATTGATGTTTTGGTTGTAGAGAAGATTGGTAAAAATATATCTGGCTCTGGTATGGATCCGAATATCACGGGCCGTAATTGCCGAGATGTTGAGTGGGAGATGAGCCCGCACGTTAAGAAAATAGCTGTGCTGGGGCTAACGCCTGAAACTCATGGGAATGCAACCGGAGTAGGTGCGGCTGATGTCATTACGATGGATGTTTACCGTGATCTCGATATTGCTAAGACCTACGCAAACGTAATCACTTCGATGTATCTTGACGGGGCTGCTATCCCAATCATCATGAATGACGATCAGGAGGCAATACAACTCGCCGTAAAAACAGTGGTTAGAGTGAAGCCGGAAGATGTCAAAATCGTAAGAATTTCGACGACGCTTGAAGTTATGGATTTGCATGTTTCAGAGACTCTATTGCCTTATATTAAGAGTAATCCAGACAAGTTTGAGGTTGTGGGCGAGCCAGAGCTAATGAAATTTGATGCCAAAGGAAAGATTTACCCTATGATGGCTCCTCGTTCACACGTCCAGGCTTAAGGGCTCCTTGCTAGGCATTTGATGAGGCGTCCAGCATGCGTATCCATTTAGATCCCATCGGAGGTGTCGCAGGGGATATGTTTATTGCCGCTATTCTGGACGCAAAACCAGAATGGTATGAAGACATGTGTGCATCTATTCGAACCGCAGGCTTGCCCCAAGAGGTTGAACTATCCCTGCGGCCGCACGCCGATTTTGCACTTACCGGGACACGTTTTAATGTTTCCGAATTGGGTACACATGAACATCATCACACGCCATTTGTGAAGATCAGAGATATGCTATCGCATTCAACGCTTGAGTCAGGTGTTCGACAAACCGCAATAGATATTTTTTGTCTTTTGGCCGAGGCTGAGGCCGCGGTACATGGTAAGTCTATCGAAACGATCAGCTTCCATGAAGTGGGCGAATGGGACTCTATTGCAGACATTGTTGGGGCGGCCTTTCTGATTGATAGAGCATCTGCGACCTGGACTATAGGCGCTTTGCCACTGGGCCGAGGAACAATAGATACAAGTCATGGCAAATTGCCAGTGCCAACTCCGGCCACGGTAAGTTTGCTAGAGGGCTTTTCTTTTGATGATGACGGTCTTGATGGGGAGCGTATTACGCCAACCGGAGCAGCAATTTTGGCCTATCTAAAACCGCAACAGTTCGGGGTAGCACAAGGTGGGAAGTTAGTTGCATCAGGGACTGGTTTTGGAACTAAAACATTTCCTAAAAAAAGTAACGTCTTGCGTGCTTTGATGTTGTCTACAGATGTACAGGGGGCTGCATTACACGACATGGTCTATCAGATTGAATTTGACGTTGATGATCAAAGCGCTGAAGATTTAGCGATAGGTCTGACTCATATTCGTTCACTCCCCACGGTGCTTGATGTCTCGCAAACAGCTCTGTTTGGTAAGAAAGGGCGAGTGGCCACTGCGATTCGTGTTCTGGCGACAACTGAAGATGTCGATAAGGTTTTTGAAGCATGTTTTTTTGAGACCACAACGATCGGATTGCGTTTTGGAGAGGTAAAACGTTTGACTCTAGATCGATGGGAAAAACAGTTTGATGCCGAGGGTAAAAAATGGAGCTGTAAACTTGTAAGCAGGTCAGGAGCAACAACTTTAAAGGTAGAGTCTGATAATCTTATTGGCACTAAAGGCTACGCTAATAGAGAGCGGTTACGAAGAGAAATTTCAACTAAATACGAGACCTTAGATGACTGAAGACGTTCATCAATACATAACTGCAATACGTGCATTGCTCGTTGATATGGGAGAGGTTTCAGTCGCGGTCAGCGGAGGTATTGATAGCGTAACGCTTGCTTTATTAGCAAGCCAGACGCCAAATATTTCTGTTCAAATGTATCATGCTTTTTCGCCGGCGGTACCCGCTCAAGCCACGGAGAGAGTGAAGCAATTAGCCCGAGACTACACCTGGGACCTGAAAATTTTGGATGCTCAGGAATTTGCTGATGAGGACTATTTATCTAATCCTGTTAACCGTTGTTTTTATTGTAAAACGAATTTATATAAAGCTATATCCAATTCGACCAAAAGCGTAATACTGTCGGGCGCGAATACGGATGATTTATCGGATTATCGACCCGGATTAGATGCGGCCCAAAACGCTAGCGTGCGACATCCTTATGTAGAAACGCAAACGCACAAGACCATGGTTAGGGCTATAGCGAAGCAAATCGGTTTAGGGCGGCTCTCTGAGCTGGCGGCGTCCCCGTGTTTATCGAGCCGAGTTGAGACCGGGATTCGCATAGACCCAGAGCTTTTACCGCTCATTAATGAGACAGAGCGTTTAATTACACGATCCGTCTTTCCAGAGCCTAAAACGGTGAGGTGTCGAATTCGATCGGTTGGTGTTGTGATAGAACTGGACGATAGATCAATGTCGCGCTTAACAACGCAGAAACAAGAAGCGCTGAAAGAAAAAATAAATAGTCTTTTTGAATATCGAGGTTATGTATATCCAGTGAATTTTGAGGCGTATAAACTGGGCAGTGCATTTATTCATATAAAACCGATGCATGTTGGCGAACCATAATGAGTTACTCAAAAGATATTAAGTTAGATTTTGATCGAGAAATTCGTATTGGTCTCGACGAGGCAATTTTTTGCGAAGGCAAAACTGCAGAGCAAATCGCAGAAATCCTTCGACAAGCTCAGTTGAACCATCACCGATTTTTGCTTACGCGTTTATCTCAAGATAAACAAAAAAAATTACTTACTTTCGGGGCGTTTGAAATTGACTACGATCCAATATCAAGAACTGGTTATTTTTTAGATCCCAATAAACCGATCAGTCATAATCAAGTCTCGGTCATTTGCGCGGGCACCTCCGATATTCCAGTGGCAAAAGAGGTCGCTCGGACTCTTCAATATTATGGACATCTGGCGACGGAGATCTCAGATGTAGGGGTGGCTGGGCTGTGGCGTTTACTTGATCGATTAGACGATATTAAGACAGCTAAGGTTATTGTTGTAGTTGCTGGAATGGATGCAGCGTTACCAACTGTCTTAGGTGGTTTGGTACCGCAGCCAATAATCGGAGTGCCAACATCGGTCGGGTATGGCGTGGCTCAAGGGGGCGCAGCCGCGCTTCATGCTATGTTGGTTAGCTGCTCTCCGGGAATAACGGTTACAAATATTGATAACGGTTACGGGGCCGCATGTGCTGCCCTGAGGATACTCAAAGCAGCACTAATCTAATTGCTTGTTTACTGGAGCTCTGTCGCTACTGCATCAATTCCAGCTTGAGCGCAGATCCCGTCGTCGCTAGCTGGTGCGCCAGACACCCCAATGGAGCCAATATGTTCGCCGCTGGCAGTCATTACGGGTAGGCCTCCTTCAAATGCTGCAACACCTGGAACATGGGCAATACCGGGTACGCGAGTCGCAGCGATTTCTTCTACTACTTTAGTCGAAAACGGAAACCCTGCAGAGGTTTCTGCCTTTAGTATTGCTATCTCAATACTTTTTAAATAGGCCCTGTCCATACGCTGGAAATAAACTAAATTACCGCCAGCATCCATGATGGCAATATTCATGCGCCAACCCTCTTGAATGGCTCGGTCTTCACAAGCTTGCGCCATTTTCTTTGCCATCTCCAATGTCAACACGGGCCGCATTTCTACTGCGGATGCATTGCTAAAAATAAAGCTAAAACAGGATAGAACGATGAGACTAATAAGTTTCTTCATGCCGCTACTCCTTGCTGAATAATTGAAAAAAACCGCCTAAATTAGATCCTACTATAAAACCATGTTTGGACCGTGGAAGTTTAGAGAACATATCGGGCTAAATCTTCACTTTCTGAAAGATCTTTGAGCCGCTCATTAACATATTCAAGACCGATAGAAATAGATTGGCCATGTTTTTTAGACGCATCGAATGAGAGATCTTCTAATAGCTTCTCCATTACTGTGTAGAGTCTACGGGCCCCAATATTTTCTGTTGTTTCATTGACGTGCCAAGCGATTTCTGCGATGCGACGTATACCTTCGGTTGTGAATTTTAAATAAACCTCCTCAGTCTCCATTAACGCCTCATATTGCTTGCACAGACAGGCATCTGTCGATGTCAGAATACATTCAAAATCTTCGACCGTTAAGCTCGAGAGTTCGACTCTAATTGGAAATCGGCCTTGAAGCTCCGGTATCAAGTCAGAAGGTTTAGTTAAATGAAATGCGCCACTACCGACAAACAATATATGGTCCGTTTTGACCATGCCATACTTGGTGGATACAGTCGTTCCTTCGACGAGAGGTAACAGGTCGCGTTGCACACCTTGCCGTGAGACTTCGCCGCCACTGCTTTCTTGTCGACCAGAAATTTTATCGATTTCATCCAAAAAAACGATTCCATTTTCCTCGGCGTTGGCAACAGCCGCAGTTTTTATCTCCTCATCATTAATAAGCTTACCCGCCTCCTCGTCGATGAGGACTTTCAAAGCGTCTTTTATTTTTAGTTTACGTTTTTTTGTTTTGTTTCCCCCCATATTTTGGAACATTCCTTGAATTTGGGACGTAAGGTCTTCCATTCCCGGAGGCGCAAGGATCTCCATTTGAGCGTTTAGTTGGGTGATATCTATTTCGATTTCCCTATCGTTTAACTCACCTTCTCGCAGTCTTTTTCTGAACTTTTGCCGGGTAGCTGATTCCGTGGAACTATCTGAACCGTCCGCATCAATTGTGCGGGCAGGCGGAAGCAAGGTATCTAAAATTCGTTCCTCAGCAAGATCCTCCGCGAGGTGTTTAACTCGAAGCGTTTCTTTTTCTCGCATTTGTTTTATACCGATTTCGATGAGATCACGAACGATCGACTCAACATCCTTGCCGACATATCCAACTTCTGTAAATTTGGTTGCTTCTACTTTGATGAATGGAGCATCGGAGAGTCGCGCTAAACGTCTGGCAATTTCTGTTTTACCTACACCAGTCGGCCCAATCATAAGTATATTTTTGGGTGTAATTTCTTGTTTTAGAGGTTCAGCAACCTGTTTCCGACGCCACCTATTTCTAAGTGCGATGGCAACGGCTTTCTTTGCGGGATGCTGTCCAACAATGTGTTTGTCCAACTCATGGACAATTTCTTGGGGATTCATTTGTGACATAGTTCTAAAGGCGTCTCTTCGTTTATTTGTTTAAGGTTTCTATTGTGTGATTTTGGTTGGTATAGATGCAAATGTCCCCAGCAATTGTTAGAGAGGTCTTTACGATTTGTTCCGCAGTTTGATCTGAGTTGTTTAGTAACGCTTTTGCGGCTGCCTGAGCATAACCACCGCCACTGCCGATAGCAATTAGTCCATCCTCGGGTTCGATTACGTCTCCATTACCCGTGATTATGAGGGATGTGGTTAAGTCAGAAACAGCAAGCATTGCCTCGAGCTTTCTTAACATTCGGTCGGTCCGCCAGTCTTTTGCTAGTTCTACTGCGGATCTAAGCAGCTGTCCTTGGTGTTTTTCGAGTTTAGCCTCGAAGCGCTCAAATAAAGTGAATGCATCGGCGGTACCTCCGGCAAAGCCAGCAAGGATTTTATCTTGGTAGAGTTTACGTACTTTTTTGGCAGAGCCTTTCATAACGCAATTACCCAAGGTTACTTGACCATCTCCGCCGATAGCCACTTGATCATTTTTTCTCACTGAGATTATTGTCGTTCCGTGCATGTCGTATTTCATTATGCCGTGATGTCCTTTTTAGAAATTCAAATCGCTGTGAATTTTATTTTTAAATATAAAGCGCACTAACAGCGAGTAGAGCGCCTTACAAATCATTAAGAACAATTGAGTGCGTGAGATGCTCAACCTGATTGAAGCTTTCAATATCAACGCTTTCGTTTTCAGGATTATAAATGAAGCGATGTATAGAGCCATTACCAATAGGTATGGTCACCTTGTTACCAGGCTCAATCTTATTTGCTAGTCGCCACAGTATATCAATGACGCCACCATGGGTTATTAAAAGAACGGGGCCTTTTTTAAATTTTTTATGAATTAATGCTAATGATTTTTTAACGCGACTGACAAATTCCTCCATTGACTCAGCTCCAGGAGGTGTATGAGTGAATGATCTTTCTTGAAATGCTCTGAGGTCTTTTTCATTTTTCTCCTTCGCATCGGACACAAACAAGCCTTCAAGTACGCCTAAGTGGCGCTCCCTTATTAAAGGCTCTAGAGTCAATTGCGTACCAGCTGATTTATTGGGCTCTGCTGTTTGTTTTGCGCGAGACAAATCACTGCTCACGATCCCATCGAAGATTTCGGCTTTGAGTTGATAAGCAACAGCTGAGGCTTGTGCGATGCCTTTAGCGTTTAAGGGGACATCAATTTGTCCCTGAATTCGCTTTTCCTTATTCCAGTTGGTTTCCCCGTGGCGAACAACAGTGAGCTTAATTTCTTGACCAGTCACGATTTATTTTTTCTTTTAGCCCTCGGGTGACTTTGATCATAAATTTTCGCCAAATGCTGCCAATCTAAGTGTGTGTAGACCTGGGTGGTTGAGATGCTTGCATGTCCCAACATTTCCTGAACAGCACGCAAGTCTCCGCTTGACTGAAGAAGGTGAGAAGCGAAAGAGTGCCGAAGCATGTGCGGGTGGACATTTTGTCCTAGACCTTGCTTTTTTGTCCATTGAGTTAGACGGTGTTGAATTGTTCTGGAACTTAACGGTTGATTATCTTTGTTGGGAAATAATAAGTTACTAATGGGTTTGTTTAAGTTTTTTCTAACTTGAATCCATCGGCGAATCGCTGCATTCGCCTTTTTCCCAACCGGTACAATTCTCGTTTTATTTCCTTTTCCCGTTACCCGGATGGTACCATCGACCAAATCAAGGTCTCTCATCGTGACAGATGCTAGTTCAGATAATCGAAGACCAGATGAGTAACATAGTTCAAACATTGCCTGGTCTCTAATTCCTTTTTCATCTGCTTCTTCAGTTTCAAGTAATTGACTGATTTCGTCGGGACTAAGCGCCTTTGGAAGCCTTTTATCTTTTTTTGGGGCTCTTATCCCAAGGCAAGGGTTATGTTTGTGGCCTTTACGTTCTATCAGAAAATTGAAATAACCCCGCCATGCTGATAACGCTCTGGATAGGGTTTTGCCGCCGCGCCCTCTCGCATGCAGCGTAGCGACAAGCCTTCTAATATCGTGTGTTGTTATGTCAGCGAGACAGTCTGAGAATTCTAGATTAAGTAATTGAAGATCCCGACTATAATTCTTTACGGTGTGCGGTGAAAGTCGTCGTTCTTTTTCTAGATAAGTTAAATATTCCGACATTTGGTTTGTCTCGAGGCTTGTCATCTAGCCCGCTATTTCCCGATGGGATACATGGTCAAGTATCGTTGATACAACGCTTCCTATCCTTTCAAGAAATTGTGTGTCTACATCCGGCTCGTATTTATCTATATCGGCCGAGCTAAAAATTAATATACCCTGAAAATTGCTACTTGAGATTGGCACATACGCAGAAGATGACAGCCTCCAAGAGTTCGTCAATTGCTCGATCTCCTTGGGTGGCTCAATTGAGCATCTGGGCCTATCGGTCGTTGCTAAGAAATTTAAGATAGCTTTTTCTTTGTCATTGGGTTGCCGTGTCTGACGCGAAGTAATAAAGATACGACATTGTTCGACAGCTAACTGCGCACATAAAGTCGACTCGATCAGTTTTGTTGTCACATGCTCATGTTTAATCGCAAACAATGCCAAGCTAGTTTTTAACAAGGAGTCCCAGATCTTCTCGTTACGACGCCCATTATCTAGAAATTCGACGATTTGATTTTCCAGAAATCGTACTTTTTGCTGTAATTGAGGGACTTGTCTATCGGATAAGGAGATAATTTTTTCCTCCCGATTAGTCCCCGTATCAGCGCTTGACGATTTCTGAAATACTTCTATTTGTTTTGCCAAAAAATGCGGATTGTTTTCTAGATACTCGATAACATCTTTCTCTGTCACTGAGTGCCTCCGCCGACATCTATTTCCCCTTCGAATACAGATTGAGCGGAACCGCATAGATATACGTCCGATTCACCGCCTTCCCAAAATATTGTTAGCTCGCCGCCTCTCGTAAAGACCTTACATGGACTATCCAGTAATCCAACTTTAATTCCGAAGACTACAGACGCACAAGCGCCAGTCCCGCAGGACAGTGTTTCCCCAGCACCTCTTTCCCAAACTCTAAGGTTCACGCTCTCCCTTGAGCGAATCTCCATGAAGTTAACGTTAACACGCTCTGGAAATAGTTCATTATTTTCTAAAAGCCGGCCGACCGTTTCGACCGGTGCATCATCAATGTTTTTAGCGATTATCACCGCGTGTGGATTACCCATCGAGACGGCTCCAAACTCAATTCGACGATCATTAACGTCGAGCGAATATTTGTTATTTTCTTTTGGTACGGAAATTGGAATTTTAATAGGATTAAAAATCGGAGGCCCCATGTTGACGGACACAGAACCGTTGGCCTCAAGTTTGGGCTTGATAATTCCAGAGCGAGTTTCAACAATAATTTCGTCTTTATTTGTTAATTTTTTGTCGTGCACAAAAGTCACGAAACATCGTGCGCCGTTGCCGCATTGATTCACTTCCCCCCCGTCCGCATTAAATATACGGTAGGAGAAATCGACGTCTTTTATTTTGCTTTGACCAACGACCAGTAGTTGGTCAAAGCCAATACCGAATCTTCGGTTGCTGAGTAAAGAGATCTCTTTTTCGGAAAGGGTAAACGCTTGTTGTGTAGCATCAATAACGACAAAGTCGTTGCCGGTTCCGTGCATCTTAGTGAATTTAAGTTTCATCGATTTATCTAGCTAATCATTTTAGACATTATAAGGTCATCCATTACAAAACCTTGGCCGATATCAATAATCACTTCTTTTTCTGTTTGATAACCTACTTTTTGATAAAACTTGATCGAGTTTTCGTTCCCTTTATTGACTTGTAGCCATACTCTGACAAAACCTAATTTGCCATAATGTGCTTCTGCAAATCTCATTAGCGTGGCTCCGCATCCTCGCCTTTGAATTTTTGGGTGCATGTAAAATTTATCGACTTTTACTGAGCGCATTGATGGGCTTTCTTCGAAATGTCCAAATCCCAGTATTTTTTTCTCAACGACAACTTTAAACCAAGTACAGGCAGGAGAGGCTAAACATCGGTTGATTTCCTGCGGTGCGTACCGCTGTTCGAGCATGTAATCAATTTGCTTAACAGTAATGATCCCGGGGTAGTGGAGATACCAGATCTCTTCAGCAAGGCGATGAATGATATGGACGTCTTCCTTTTGAGCGAAAGAAATGGTTGGGAATGTCTGAGGATGATTCATGGTTTTTTTTAGGTTTAATCGTATAGTTTTGCGTCGCCTGGAGGCCTCGTTTTAAAGCGTTTGTGTACCCAATAGTATTGTTCGGGCATCGACAGGGCCTGCTCTTCAATAAACTTATTCATGGTTTTTGTGTCGGCTAATAAATTAGCTGAGGGATAATTTTCCCATGATGGAAAAAATTTAATTTTGTATGGCTCATTGGGCCCAAATTGACGAATTGTCACGGGTACTACTTTAGCCTTTGTTAACGTGGCTAACCGAGGGACGGCGTCTATGGTGGCCGCGCTAACGCCAAAAAAAGGTACGAAAATAGCGTCTTTCGGACCAAAATCCATATCTGGTAAGAAAAAGAGTGGCAACCTTGCTTTGAGCGCTCGGATCACGCCTTTAATTCCATCTTGTCTCGAGATAAGTTTAGTTTCTCTAAAACGAGTGCGTCGAGATCTTAAAAATTTGTCTAGGATCGGATCTTTCTGCGTGCTATACATTGTTTGTGCATGCTCCTCTATCGAAAGTCTGATCCCAAGGATCTCAAGCCCGACAAAGTGAGGCGCGAGTACAATAACTGGGCCTTCACTGAGCGCTTTATCAAGAATTTCTTTACCTTCAATTTTGGCTAACTTTTTTATCGAGGATGCTTTTGACCACCAAACAATCGAACAGTCGGCTATCGCCCTACCGAGGGACATAAAATGTTTTAAACGCAGGCGAGCCCTTTCACGGGGTGATAGCTTTGGAAAACATAATTCGAGATTTTTGGCGACTACACGTCTTCTATCGCTCGCTAATGCAAAAAATAATAAGCCCATCAGTCGCCCAAATACACTTATAAAGCGACGAGGCAAGAAGTGGAGCATCCAAAGTATCGTCAAACCGAATCGAGTCATTTATGCCGATTTCCTGATAAATATTTTTTGATCGATGTCATTCGGTGGGTATCGATTTTTCGGGGCTTATACCTGCCGGAGTTTTATAGCGGTTATAGGACCAGAGGAACTGGTCGGGATTTTTTCGAATCAACGATTCTAATCCCCGGTTAAGGCGCCTCGATTGAGTTTCTCCGTTTAGCAGCTCTGGCATGTCAGAGAATGACAGCTCAAAGCCCGCTCCTTTGGCCAGCCGTTTAGTAGCCATTAGTAAGACGGTGGCATTGCTTATTTCAGCCAGACGAGACCACATAGTCATAGTGTACGCAGGTCGCTGAAAGAATTCAGCCCATTCGCCGTCCCCCGTGCTTGGCACTTGATCGGGGAGAACGCCAATTGCTTCACCTCTTTTTAGCGCTTTAAGCAGGACCCTAACCCCAGAAACGTCGGTTGTAGCAAGCCTTATATGTTTTCCTTGACGGCCGCGCCTCATGAGGGCCTCTAAAAAACGTAGCTTGGGTGGCCGATAGAGGGCCGTAAAAGGAAATTTAGTGGACAGGTAGTGTGGGATGATTTCAAAGCATCCAATATGTGGCGTCAAAAGTATTAATCCATGACCTCTCGCCAAACCTTTTTCAACGAGATCCCAACCGTAAACTTTTTTCATTAGTTCTGAAGGGTTCTTACCCGGTGGAAACCAAATGCGAGGAAGTTCGGCCAATGCTTTGCCGCTCTCTATAGCATTGTTTTTTATCAATGTTTTTAATTTCTGACGGTTTGTAATTACGCCGCTCTTAGAGTAATTCTCGTGTAATCGTTTGGCGTAGCCCGGAGATGCTAGAAACATCAGTTGCCCTAGCGCCCAGCCTAATTGGTGCAAGAACCTAAGGGGCAACATTCCCAATAACTTGAATATCATGATTAGCATGACAATAATATTTGGATTTTTAGGCTGATTTTGTTAACCTTTGCCCCCTTTTCAAAAGAGTATTGAGGCAAACCGCTATGCGAGAGTACTTATTTACATCTGAATCCGTTTCGGAAGGCCACCCAGATAAGGTCGCGGACCAAATTTCGGATGCAGTCCTTGACGCTATTCTAGCTCAAGATCCCGTTGCTAGGGTTGCCGCCGAGACTTTAGTGAATACTGGGCTGGTCGTCATGGCAGGAGAAATCACAACGACCGCAAATGTAGATTTTCAGCAAGTCGCAAGAGATACGTTGCAACGTATCGGATATAACAACACAGATTTTGGTATCGATCACAGAGGTTGTTCTGTGCTTGTGGCTTATGACAAACAAAGCCCTGATATCAAGCAAGGGGTCGATGCAGCTCACGATGATCCCCTAAATCAGGGAGCAGGAGACCAGGGTTTGATGTTTGGTTACGCATGCGATGAGACTGATGTTTACATGCCTCTTGCGATTCATTTATCTCATCGGCTGGTCGAGCGTCAGTCTGAATTGCGTCGGGATGGTCGATTGCCTTGGCTAAGGCCGGATGCGAAATCACAGGTTACTTTGCGTTACGCAGACGGTAAACCTCAGGCAATAGACACTGTGGTTGTATCAACACAACATGCTCCAGAAATTGAATTGGATCAAATTAGAGAAGCCGTAATTGAGGAGATTATTAAGCCCGTCATTCCAAATCATCTGATTGAAGGGGAAATTAACTACTTAGTAAACCCGACTGGGCGATTTGTAGTGGGGGGGCCGCAGGGTGATTGCGGCTTAACTGGACGTAAGATTATCGTGGATACATATGGCGGTGCCGCACACCACGGGGGCGGAGCGTTTTCCGGAAAAGATCCATCTAAAGTTGACCGGTCTGCAGCTTACGCAGCTCGGTATGTGGCGAAGAATGTGGTTGCAGCAGGGCTGGCCTCTAAATGCGAAGTGCAACTTTCCTACGCGATTGGGGTAGCAGAGCCAACGAGTGTTTCAGTTACAACGTTCGGCACAGGCCGAATCGATGACGAGCAAATAGCCAAGTTAGTCGCTACAAATTTTGATTTACGCCCCAAAGGGATTGTGCAAATGTTGAATTTGTTGCGACCAATATACGAAAAGACAGCTGCGTATGGACATTTTGGTCGAGATGAGCCGGAATTTTCCTGGGAAGGTCTCGATAAAGTTGAAACTTTGAAGGGTGCTCTGTAGTCGTAGTATACTTGTAGATATTGCTGAGGAGCGTTGCGACCCTTCCGACTTATCGGAGGGCTAGGCTCAGCACAGGAAACGACGCTCACAAACTAGTAAGTTATTGGTTTGTGGGCGTTTTTTATTGCCCCAAGCTTTATTTTTTGATTAAGGAGGGCAGTAAATGTCAGCAGTAATGCAACAAAACTCATCCGCTGGAGATTATTTGGTGGCGGATCTATCCCTATCTTCTTGGGGTAGAAAAGAAATGTTAATCGCCGAAATTGAGATGCCAGGATTAATGGCTATTCGAGAGGAATTCAGTGGCAGCAAGCCTTTGAAGGGTGCCCGTATTGCTGGTTCGCTTCACATGACCATTCAAACAGCGGTATTGATTGAAACTCTAACCGCACTTGGCGCAGAGGTTCGTTGGGCGTCATGTAACATTTACTCTACTCAGGATCATGCTGCTGCGGCTATTGCTGAGTCAGGTGTGCCAGTTTTTGCGTTTAAGGGCGAGACTCTTGAACAATATTGGGACTACTGCCACAAAATATTTGAGTGGCCCTCAGATCAAGCGAATATGATACTCGACGACGGTGGAGACGCTACGCTATTACTTCACTTGGGTACAAAAGCCGAGAGCGATCTTTCGGTGTTGAATAAGCCTTCTAGCGAAGAGGAGCGTGTCCTTTATGCTGCGATAAAGAAGAAATTGGCTACGGATCCAAAATGGTATTCGGTCCGATTGGCAGCGGTTAAAGGCGTGACAGAGGAGACAACTACAGGCGTGAAACGTCTCATCGAGATGGCTGCGGATAAGTCACTTGCGTTTCCAGCGATCAATGTGAACGATTCTGTAACCAAATCTAAATTTGATAATCTTTACGGTTGTCGTGAATCGCTCGTTGATGCTATCAAGCGTGCCACCGATGTGATGATTGCCGGAAAAGTTGCAGTTGTTGCTGGTTTTGGTGACGTTGGTAAGGGTTCTGCTCAGGCATTGCGCGCGTTATCGGCTCAAGTCTGGGTTACTGAAGTCGATCCTATTTGTGCGTTGCAAGCTGCTATGGAAGGTTTTCGCGTTGTAACCATGGAGTATGCAGCAGATAAGGCTGATATTTTTGTCACCGCAACGGGAAATTATAACGTGATTCATCATGATCATATGGCAGCAATGAAGAATGAGGCCATTGTTTGTAATATCGGGCATTTTGATAATGAAATCGATGTCGCGTCTATCGAGAAATATACTTGGGAGAATATAAAGCCCCAAGTTGATCATATTGTTTTCCCTGATGGTAAGAAAATTATTCTCTTGGCTCAGGGTCGTTTGGTTAATTTAGGTTGTGCAACTGGACACCCTAGTTACGTCATGAGCTCGTCTTTTGCGAATCAAGTCATTGCTCAAATTGAGCTCTTTAATGAGCCTGAAAAATATCCGCTTGGTGTTCATGTATTGCCTAAGCACCTTGATGAGAAGGTGGCTAGACTTCAGTTGGCTACTTTGAACGTACAATTAACCGAATTGACCGATGATCAAGCGAAGTATATCGGTGTCGAAAAGACAGGACCCTACAAGCCTGATATGTATCGTTATTAATTGGTTTAGATTTCAAGGTCAAAGCGATTTTTTTAAGACTTAAAAATTTGCGTTAGAGATTTTCCGCCCCGGAGATTGTTAAGTCTTCGGGGCGGAACTTCTTTATGTTTTGAATTACCTAAAAAAGTAAGCGCACACTTGCGATTTTCGACCTGAAAGTAATGTTTATTCAAGAATTATGCGGCGTTTTTAAGAGGTTTGTTATTTAAAGGGCGAGCTGCGTAGGCATGATAGGCTGCGGCTTCTGCGGCGCCAATTTCAATTTTCGCGCCCATATTATCAAAGACACTTTCAAGTGCACAAAGGCACAGCATCACGTTTTCCATTTTGCAGCTATAGCCCATGATGCCGAATCGCCAAATTTTTCCTGCAAGCGGACCAAGGCCCGCACCGATCTCTATATTCATTTCTTCTAAAAGTCGACGACGCACTTCTTTCTCATCGATTCCCGGCATGACATGAACTGCATTCATCTGCGGTAATCGATATTCTTCCTCGACCAAATAGGACAGCCCAAGCGTTTCTAATCCCGCTTTTAGTGCTAGATGGTTTCTTCTATGCCGTGCCCAAGACGCTTCTAAACCCTCGTCTCTGAGCATCACGAGTGCTTCATGAAGAGAATAGAGAGAATTAGTTGGCGCTGTGTGGTGGTAGGTTCGATTACTCTCGCCCCAATAGCCAAGCAACAAATTTAAGTCCATAAACCAGCTCTGAACTTTATGTTTTCTATTTTTAACAAGCTCGACTACGCGATCACTAAATGTAATAGGCGACAGGCCTGGCGTGCATGATAAGCATTTTTGGCTTCCAGAATAAACAGCATCCAAGCCCCATTCGTCTACGAGTACCGGAATACCAATAAGTGAAGTGACTGTATCTACAATGGTGAGCGCGTCGTGTTCTCGAGCAATTGCGGCTAGCGTCTTCGCGTCTGAACGAACGCCAGTAGATGTTTCGGCATGGACAAAAGCGAGAATTTTAGTATCCGGATTTTTTTTGAACGCTTCGCGTACTTTTTCTGGATCTACTGGCTTTCCCATAGGATCGTCGACGACGATGGCAGTACCCCCGCATCGTTCTACATTCTCTATCATCCGACCACCAAATACTCCATTACGACAAACAATGACTTTATCGCCAGGGCTAACCATATTGACAAAGCACATCTCCATGCCTACAGAGCCAGGCCCAGAGACCGGAAAGGTCATCGCATTTTTTGTTTGAAACGCATATCGCAAGAGTTCTTTAAGCTCCTCCATCATATCTACGAAAACTGGATCCAGATATCCAATTGTAGGCCGACCCATCGCAGAAAAGACTCTAGGATGTATTTCGGACGGTCCTGGTCCCATTAATGTTCTTTGGGGCGGATAGAACGAACTGATATGTGAATTCAATTGGTCACTCATTTAGGGGTTTCCTTAGATGAAAAAAACAACTTCTTGTTTGATGGGGTAGCAAAGACTCCAATTATATCTAAAATCCTTGATTCTGATGATTATTTAGGAGTTTTACTGCTCCATTTTTAGGACATTAGATATTGAAGATTGGTTCAGAGACGGGTCTGGATCAAAAGCGAGATCACCCTCCCCGTCGTCAATACTATCGTGAGACAGGCCCTTAAAATCATAGAGAATGGGATCAAGGAGGTGGGATGCAGAGACTTTTTTAAGGGCACTAAACATAGTATCTAGGCGTCCTGGGTGTTTTTTTTCCCATTCTAGGAGCATTTGTTTTGTCACTTGTCTCTGGAGATTATCTTGGGAGCCGCATAAATCACATGGAATAATTGGAAATGCTTTGATCTCAGCATGCGCTGCTATGTCTCTCTCTTTGCAGTAAGCAAGTGGTCGAATTACGATGTGTTCACCATTATCCGATTTAAGTTTGGGCGGCATTGCTTTTAATCGGCCACCATGAAACATATTGAGAAAAAATGTTTCCAAAATATCTTCACGGTGGTGTCCTAAGGCGATCTTCGTAACACCTAAGGTCTTGGCTGTCTTATATAAAATTCCCCTGCGCATTCGAGAGCATAAGCCACACATCGTCTTACCTTCGGGGATCACTCGTTTTACGATACTGTAAGTATCCTGCTCGATGATGTGAAAGGGAACATTTAGCGATTTAAGGTATTCAGGCAAAATGTCCTCTGGGAACCCGGGATGTTTCTGGTCTAGGTTGACCGCGATGATATCAAAGTGGATGGGCGCGTGGCTGCGTAGGGAGAGCAGCATGTCTAGCATCGTATAGCTATCTTTGCCGCCAGATAGACAAACCATCACTTTGTCGCCCTCATCGATCATCTTGTAGTCAGCTATTGCTTCTCCCACTTGTCGACGAAGTCGTTTGGCTAATTTATTAGTTTCGTAGATCGATTTTTGAGCGACTGACGGCATTTTTATTCTTTCGTTTGGTAAATCTCAAATCCTACTGACGCACAGTCGGGATAGACGTCAGTTTTTTCACTCGAGACTTTAGCCGCAAGGACACCATCTCTTTCAAGACAGAGTTCGAGAATTTTTTCGCAAAAAGTCTCCTGTAAATGGAAGTGTGCGCTAAGTGATAAATCCATAATTGAGGTCCTTAAGAAATCATAATCCACCGTTTCTGCGATAGTGTCTTCGCGGATACGTATATTTGGATCAACATCCAATTCAACATTAATGAGTACATTTTGCTTTTTAATTTTTTCAAAGTCATGTATACCGATAGAGAGCGATACGGCCATATCTTTTAGAAAAATTTTTCGATGAGACTTTGATTCAGGGTTCATATTCTTTGATTAGGGTTAGTTATTTGTTTCTTTGACTTCAAACTGTACATCTCGTTTCGTAGGCCATAGGTGTTGACCGCCATCGACAATGAGGGTCGAGCCTGTTACCGCATTCGCGTTTAAAAGATATTTTACGGCGCTGACAATATCCTCAGGTGTAGAGCTTTTTCCGAGAGGGGCTAGTTTATGCGCTTTTTCAAAACCTGAATCGGTTTGTTCTCCGCTTGGTAAAGTGATGCCAGGAGCCAACCCACACACACGTAAATTTGGTCCTAACGAAGAAGCCAAAAGTTTTGTGGCAGCTTCTAGGGAGACTTTACTGAGTGTATAAGAGAAAAAGTCCGAATTTAGGTTATGCGTTTTTTGGTCCAAGAGGTTAATAACGCATCCTTGTTTGTCTTGAGGAATTTGTTTGGCGAATTCAGAGATTAAGAGCAATGGTGCGTACAAGTTTACAGCCATGTGCTGTTCTAAATTGAAGCGATTAAATTGTTCGGGTGTATCGAATTTAAACATGGAAGCATTATTGATTAGGCTGTGAATGTCGCCCAGTTCTTCTCTGGCCGCTTCTATTAGCTCAAGAGTGTTGTCTTCCATGGCTAAGTTCGCCTTGATGGCGGCACTTTTCACGCCCATATTTCTGAGGTTTTGCACTAAATCGATGGCTTGAGGTTCTGACTCGTTATAGTGTATCGCCACGTTCCAACCATCTTTAGCCAGACTCAGGGCAATATACTTTCCGATGCGCGTGGCGCCACCAGTGATCAAAACGGTTTTACTTTCTGTTTGTGTCATCATTTATTAAACTTACGGCCTAAAATATTACCCATATGGTTGCGAGGAAGTGTGCTCGTTAATTGCGACAATCCTTCGTTGGCTGTCTTTAGCATACATCCGTCGAGATCTAAGGAATAATGGATAAATGACAGAAGACTTATCAGATCAAGCTTCAATCCTCGTTATGCTTAAAATGCGCCTAGCCGAAGAGAACAATTGGCTCGACTTCGCCTCGTTTATGCACCACGCACTGTTCGACGGTACATACGGTTATTACATGCGCGATACGTATAAATTTGGATCACGGGGAGATTTTATCACTGCGCCAGAGATTAGCGATCTTTTTGGTAGGACAGTTGCGAGACAATGTGCACAAATTTTAAAAATGACCGGTGGAAGCATCTTAGAGCTGGGCGGTGGTAGCGGTGTTCTTGGGGCCGATATTCTTTGTGAGTTAGATAGGATCGATTGCTCTTTAAATGAGTATTTATTGTTTGAACCGAGCGCGGCACTTACTGAACGACAAAAGGATCGCATTGCTCGTCTTACACCGAAACTTAGGAGTAAAGTACGGTGGGTTAGTGAGTTGCCACAAAATTTTAACGGGGTAATTTTGGCTAATGAAGTATTTGATGCACTTCCCGTTCATGTGCTGTCGTTAAATGCTGATGGTTGGCAAGAACGAGGGGTCGCTGTAGAAAATGAATTTTTGTCTTGGCAAGACCGACCTATTGAGGATCAAAGTTTATATCAGGCTATTGATGGCCTAGACTTAGATGCTCCTTACGTTACCGAGGTTTGTTTAGCGGCGAACGGGCTTGTGAACGATTTATCGAGTAGCCTGAATTTTGGGGCGATCCTTGCTTTTGATTATGGCTATGAACGTTCTAATTACTATCATCCGGATCGCAGAGAAGGTACGCTAAGCTGTCATTATCAACATAAAGTAGACTATGATCCCCTAGAGCAACCAGGGGATAAAGATATTACTGCCCATGTCGACTTCACGAGACTTGCGCATGCGGCGCACGATGCTAACTTAGAGGTCGCAGGATATGTGAACCAAGCGGATTTTTTGGTGAATTGTGGCATTACGAACATATTAGAATCGTTCGATCCCAACCATTTGGATACTTATTTGCCTGCTGCGTCGGCCGCTCAAAAATTATTGTCCCCGAGCGTTATGGGAGATATGTTCAAGGTAATATCCCTAACCCGAGGAATCAATGAGCCGTTATTTGGTTTTAGCCACAGGGATAGGCGACACATGCTATGACAACGAAAAGTGAAACACATATCCATATTTTAGGAATTTGTGGCAGCTTTATGGGCGGTTTGGCTGTTATTGCAAAGCAGGCAGGATTTAAAGTCACCGGTTGTGATGAGGGGGTGTATCCGCCCATGAGTTTGCAGCTTGAATCGATGGGAATTGATCTTGTAGAGGGTTGGGGTGTTGATCAACTTGCGCTAGAGCCTGACCTTTATGTCATTGGTAACGTGGTGTCTCGAGGGAATCCTTTAATGGAGGAAATACTCGATCGTAATTTACCGTACACGTCAGGGCCCCAGTGGTTATATCAGTCAGTTTTAGCGACTAAATGGGTTTTGGCTGTCGCCGGTACGCATGGGAAGACTACCACTACGGCTATGTTAGCCACGATTCTTGATTCTGCTGGATTGAACCCAAGTTTTTTGGTGGGCGGCGTACCAGTTGATTTTGGTTTTTCGTCAAGATTAACTGAGTCTAATTTCTTTGTAATTGAGGCTGACGAATACGACACAGCTTTTTTCGATAAGCGATCTAAATTTTTACATTATCATCCGCGAACATTAATCTTGAGTAATCTTGAGTACGATCACGCCGATATTTTCCCAAATTTGGAAGCAATAGAGACACAATTTCATCATTTAATACGAACAATCCCAAATTCAGGGGCAATAATTATTAATCAAACTAGCGAGGCGCTGAATCGTATGATTCAGCGTGGATGTTGGTCCGAAATCATTCCGTATGGCGTAACTGAGCATTGGGCGCACCAAAGCACAGACTCTGGTGATCGTGTAGATATACTGAATAACATTCAACTTCAAGGGACGTACAAACCAGAATTTTTTGGCGGCCATAATTTGGATAATGCTTTGGCCGCCCTATTGGCCGCTCAGCATTGTGGCGTACCGATTGAGATTGGACTGAGGGCATTAGAAAATTTCTGTGGCGTGAGACGCCGATTGGAGCTTCGCGGCGAGGTCAACAATATTAAGGTTTATGATGATTTCGCTCATCATCCAACAGCAATACAGTCGACCATCATGGCCGTCAAGCAACGGGAACCTGAAGCAAGGATACTAGCCGTTTTTGAGCCGCGTTCTAACAGTATGAAAATGGGGCATCATAATGAATCCTTGCCCGCTAGCTTGGATACTGCGGACCTTGTTTATTGCTATACGGCGGGTCTAGATTGGCATGCGACTGAATTGTTTAGCCCTCTGGGTAATAAGGTGAGTTTATTTGACGACATATCAATGATGATCCGAACGATTGTGAATAGCGCGCTCCCGGGGGATTTCATATTGATAATGAGTAATGGGGGATTTCAGAACATTCATGAAAAAGTCATAGAGCTTTTAGGGTCGAAAGTAAACTAATGAAACTTATAATCTATGCACATGGTTTCAATAGTTCGTCCTCTTCATATAAAGCTCGGCTTATACAACGCCTAATTCGAGAGCAAGGCTCGCATGTTGACTTTTGGTGTCCCAACCTGCCTCATTGGCCTAAAGATGCAGTGGCCGTTTTGAGGAATAAAATCGAGACAGTCTCCATCGACGAAGTGGTGTTAGTCGGTAGCTCTTTAGGTGGATTTTATGCAACTTACCTTTCGGAGCAGCTAGGGTGTAGATCCATTGTAATCAATCCCGCAATTACTCCTCATATTGGATTAAAAAATTATGTAGGTCTTCAAAAAAATCTTTATACCAACGAGGAATACGAGTTTACAAATCAGCATTTGGAGCAGCTTGAGATTATGTATACCCCTAAGCTTGAAAACCCCAAGAGGTTGCTTCTTATGCATACCACTGGCGATGAGCTTTTAGATTGGAGGGTTGCGCTGCAATTCTACAAAGATTCAAAGCGGCTAATAGTCTCTGGAAGTGACCATGGGTTTAGTAATTTTGAAGATTACGTTGATATCGTCTTATCACATACAAGTTGCGTGCCGTTATCGAACTGATAACGGATGAATATTTGTTAAATAATAGTTGAAGGCAAACCTTAAGTGAATTTATTGTATCTGGAGTCGGGAGCTCTGAAGGTTGGACGGGTCTTGAAGGAGGCTGGAGCCTCTTTTCAGGTTCAAAGCCAATTCGGGAAAAAAATTAAAGTTAAAGCGAATCACGTGTTTTTCTTTTTTGATCATGCGGACCCTGATGAGTTTTTTAATTCTTCGCAAGAGCTTGCAAAAACTATCGACCCTGATTTGCTCTGGGAGGCTTTCGATGGTGTCGAACATGATTATTCAGTAGCGGCGAAAGTATTTTACGGCGATTCTATTACAAAGGAGCAGGAAGCCAGCGTATTAAAAGTTCTATTTGATTACCCCACGCATTTTTACAAAAAGGGGCATGGAAATTTTAAGCCTGCTACCCCAGACTCATTGAGATCTGCTAAAGCGTCCTTGGAACTTAAGAAAGAGCGTGAAATTTTATTTGGACGCTACGTAGAGCAATTATGTGACTTTGTAGTGCCGGACGAATTTGTTGAAAAATTACCGCGGTTGTTATTTAGTCCAGATAAAAATGAATTAGAGGAAAAAGCGGTTGAGCAGGCATGTGTGAATTTAAAAATAGGAAGGCGCGGACTTTTCTCGAGACTATCTGTCATGCCCAAACCCGAAGATTTTCATGTGAGTCAGTTTTTATATGATCAATTTAATAATGCTCCAGAACACCGAAACAATAAGCGAATCGACGACGTAGAGGACTTACTAGCAGGCCCAGCGACCGCATTTAGCATTGATGATGCGTCTACGACGGAAATTGATGACGCGTTCACTTTAACTGAGGATAACGATGGAGGCTGGAGGCTCGGTATACACATTGCTGCACCTGGACTGAGTATCAAGACGGGTTCGCCATTGGATGAAGAGTTACGATCAAGAATGTCGACGGTATATCATCCTGCCGGTAAAATCACTATGTCACCCCCTAAAATTGTTGAGCAATTTAGTTTGTCTCAGGGAAACACAGTGCCGGTTGTATCGTTTTATGCGGACGTAGATTCTGAGTGTGTCGTAACTAATACTGAGTCGAGAATTGAAGCCCTTAAAGTCAAAGATAATTTGGATTTGGCTATTATTGATGAGTATTTTGATCCTGATTTAGGCGTTAATCAAACAGCGGATTGTCCTAGAGGTCGTGAATTATATTTGCTGTACGAGCTTGCGATCAGGTTACGGGGGTTGAGAGGAGAGAATCACACTCATGTTCATCGAAAAGAATACAGCTTTGATGTCCAAGGTGATCTCGTCTCAATCATACCGCGAAAACGTGGATCGCCAGTAGATGTGATTGTTTCAGAGTTGATGATATTTGCAAATAGCTCTTGGGGGATTCAGCTCAAGAGCGCAAATATAGCCGCGATGTATCGCGTAAAAACGAAGTCTAAAACGGGCCTGTCTACTGTGCCCTTACCTCATGAGACGATGGGGTTGGAAGCATATGCCTGGGTCAGCAGCCCTTTGAGACGTTATGTTGATTTGGTTAATCAGCGTCAACTAATCTCGCATCTTTTATCTTATGAGCCCACATACAGTAACACTAGCGAGGATTTGAACAGTATCGTTTCTGATTTTGAAACTAAGTACGCGCAATATGCTGATTTTCAGCGGTCAATGGAGCGTTTTTGGTGTTTAAAGTGGGTACAACAGACAGACCAGCGGGAATTTGAAGCTGAAGTACTGCGCGAAAACTTAGTCCGTTTGGATATCATTCCATTGGTGTGCAAGGTTAACAACATGACTGAAACTAACGTTGGGGGGAAGGTTCTGATCAGAATATTAGATATTAATTTATTTGATAATTTTGCTACTTCTGAGTGGATTAAAAATCTGTGACTTGTAAGTGATAAATCAACCACGTAATCTTCCATTGTGCAAATCGAATTCCGATAAATAGCGACTCACTCAAGTATGCAATTTAATCGACGAGCTGGTAAAGGGGTAATTTTTAAGCCCTCTAAAAAAATGGCTGTAGCCCTGGTTGGATCGGTGTTTGCCCACATAATGCTATTGTCGATTCACATCGCTGAAACAACCTTTGGTCCCCGTTTGGCTTCAGCTGATTTGGACGTCATTCTTGTTAATAGTCAATCACAGAGGCAGGTAAATGTAGTCGATGCGCTTGCCCAGGTCAGTTTGCAGGGTGGAGGGAATACGGACGCTAACGTTATGGCTTCGAGTAGCCGCCCGGTTGAGGCTTTGACTAAAATGGAGCGAAGTGTGAAGTTAGCGGGTCGTCGCGTCGACCAATTGGAGCGCTCCGTTCATAAGCTTTTAGTAATGAACCAGGAGCGCGCGACGTTAGATTTAGACATTATCAATAGTGAAAAAAAGCCACAAAATGCTACCGAATCTGATGTCACCGTTAATTTACCTGATGAGCCAGCCGCTAATCACTTACGAGCCAAAATTGATAAAAAGTGGATGAATTATCAAAAGCGGCCGAAGCGCAAATTTATTGGTGCGAACGTACGGGAGGCGGAGTTCGCCACCTATGTAGAACGATGGAGACAAAGGATAGAAGATTTCGGTAGTCGATACTATTCACAAGATATAAATGAGCAAAGACTCGAAGGGGCAATGGTAGTTACGGTATCGATTCGCGCTGATGGTACAGTGGAAAAGGTGCTGATTGACAGGTCTTCTGGATTAGATCTTCTGGATCGGGTGGCGACAGAGATCGTGCAACGATCTGCGCCTTTTGACTCTTTTGACTCTAAATTAAGTGCGAAATTTGATGTTCTTTCTATCACTCGACAATGGTCGTTTAAGAAGAATGATCTTGATTTAAAGTAAGGAAAATAAATGGTAGAGCCTGGTCAATATGTTGTTATTGGGAATCCAATTGAACACAGCAAATCTCCGCAAATTCATTCAATGTTTGCTCGACAAACCGGGATTTCGATTGAGTACAAAAAACTTCTGTGCCCCATTGGCGATTTCTCAAAAGTTGTCAGTAAATTTTTTGCGTCAGGCGGTCGCGGGGCTAACGTGACCGTCCCATTTAAGTTGGAGGCATACAAATTTTCGACGCTTCGATCGAGTCGGGTAGAACACGCTCAAGCTGCAAACACGCTGATTAATAACAATGGAGTAATATCGGCCGAAAATACTGACGGAATTGGTTTGGTTCGAGACATTATTGGTAATTTGAAATATCCCATCTCGAATAAATCCGTTTTAATCGTGGGGGCCGGTGGGGCGACGCGTGGTGTCTTACTGCCGATTCTTAATGAAGGCCCTAAAGCAATTACGGTGGTTAATCGAACGAAAGAAAAAGCCCATCAGCTAATTAAGACGATCGAGACTGAGGCTAGTGATTTGTCTGTCGATTTAGCTTCAGGAGGATTGCTCGACCTGAATGACGGTCAGTTTGACTTGGTCGTGAATGCCACATCAAGCAGCTTGAGTGATGAAGCATTTCCACTGAGCACGAATATTTTAAGTAGTAAGGCTCTGGCTTATGACATGATGTACGGTAAAGAGGAAACGTCTTTTACCAGATGGGCGTATACGGCTAAGGCGTATAAAACTGTAGACGGTCTCGGTATGTTGGTTGAACAGGCCGCTGAATCCTTTGCTCTATGGTGTGGCGAGCTTCCCGATACGCGCACAGTGATGGAGACACTGCGGTCGGAATGAAGCGCCACTTGAGTTGGGCCTGGAGATTGTCCGGCCTAGTTATATTTGTGTTGATCGCCTTCGAGCTATGGTTTGCTGGGCGTATTTTGACTTTGAGATGGATAGAGCCAGCACGCACGTCTTTTATGAGCACGTATGTTAAAGAAACCAATAAAGTGCCGAGGTACGTTTGGGTTGAGTATGAGGACATTTCTTTGCAAGTAAAAAGAGCGGTTCTTGCTTCAGAGGACGCCAAATTTACAACACACGGTGGGTTTGATTGGGATTCTTTACGTCATGCGGCTTCACAGAATGTGAAACACGGGAGGATTGTTTCTGGTGGCTCCACTATCACGCAACAGCTAGCGAAGAATTTGTTTTTATCTCCAACCCGGTCTATTTGGAGAAAGGCACAAGAATCGATTGTCGCGGTGATGTTAGAGATTATGTTACCCAAGCAAAGAATTTTTGAAATCTATCTTAATGTTATTGAGTGGGGTCGAGGCATCTATGGTATTGAGGCGGCAGCCAACCATTATTTTAATCAAAGGGCTAAAGACCTGACTGAATATCAGGCAGCAATATTGGCCTCTTACATTCCCGCGCCTAGGAGGCATCATGTGATTGGTGACACCGAGCAGTCACTTAGAAAAGTAAAAGTTATTCGTGGCAGAATGATGCAGATTAAACTTCCTAACAAGTAAGTTATGATTAATGTTTTATCATCCTGAATTTGATCCAGTAGCGTTCCATATAGGCGCTTTAGCCGTGCGCTGGTACGGCTTGATGTATTTAATTGGATTTGCCCTTGCTTTAATCCTCGGTCGGTCGAGAATACGTTCAAACCAAAGCTCCCCAATGTCCATTCGTGAGTTTGATGATTTGCTTTTTTATATTGTATTAGGCGTCATCATTGGAGGCCGTTTAGGGTATTCAATCATTTATGACTTAGGCAATATTCTCCAAACCCCACTATCGGTATTTTATGTATGGAAAGGCGGGATGTCATTCCACGGAGGACTTATCGGGGTATGCATTGCAGTAGTGGTTTATGCAAAGGTAAAACAAAAAAACTGGCTAGTTCTGGGAGATTTTGTGGCGCCATTAGTCCCCTTGGGTTTGGCTGCCGGTCGCGTTGGAAATTTTATAAATGGAGAGCTCTGGGGTCGCCCCACCGATATGCCCTGGGCAATAGTATTTCCGCAATCGGGTTCATTTATCGGCAGACATCCATCGCAATTATATGAATTCTTCTTTGAGGGATTAGTACTGTTTATGATTCTCTGGGTTCTTTCAAAAAAACAACGGGCGGTCGGTGCGATATCGGGGTGTTTTTTGGTTTGTTATGGTTTCTTTCGGTTTCTTATCGAATTTATGAGGGAGCCAGACCAGCACTTAGGGCTTTTATCGCTCGGGCTGTCGATGGGCCAGTGGTTATGTGTCCCGATGGTGTTTATCGGTTTAATTCTCGTGATTCGCGTAAGACCGAGAAACGATAAGGCCTAACCCAACTGCGATTAAAAGCTCGAATTCGAGTCTATTATTGTGATAGTTGACTTTAATAATGATTAAGAGAGGGGATTTAGCAATGAAGGCTGATACGGTTATCGGCATTATCGGCGGCAGCGGTGTTTACGATGTCAAAGGTCTAGAAAATACTAAGTGGACGTCAGTGGAAAGTCCTTTTGGGGAACCCTCAGATGAGTATTTAGTGGGTGAATTTGAGGGGTTAAAAATTGTTTTTCTTCCTCGGCACGGAAGGGGACATGTTGTTTCACCGAGTCAAGTCAATTATCGGGCGAATATTGATGGTATGAAGCGGTTAGGCGTTACTGATCTAATTTCGGTGAGCGCTGTCGGTTCGTTACGTGAGGACCTTGTCCCTGGCATGTTCGTAGTTGTAGATCAATTTATCGATAGAACTTTCGCTCGGGAAAAATCATTCTTTGGTAAAGGCTTAGTTGCTCATGTTTCAGTGGCGCACCCTGTCTGCTCTCGTCTCGGTGACCATATTGAGTCCGCGTTAAAAACAAAGGATATTGGACATGTTCGGGGCGGAACGTATCTTGTAATGGAGGGGCCGCAATTTTCAACGTTGGCGGAATCAAAGCTTTATCGACAATGGGGTTGTGATGTTATTGGGATGACTAATATGCCAGAGGCTAAGTTAGCGCGAGAGGCAGAAATTTGTTATGCAAGCGTGGCTATGGTTACAGATTTTGATTGTTGGCATCCTGATCACGAAGATGTTTCTGTTGAGCAAGTAATAAAAGTTCTGGTTGGCAATGCGGAAAAAGCGAAGTCATTGATTGGGGAGGTTGCCCCATTGATTCATGCGGATGACCGCGGCCCGAGCTGCAGTTGTAAGCAGGCTCTTGAGTTTGCCCTAATTACGGCACCTGATGCTCGAGATCCTAAGTTAGTTAAAAAGCTCGATGCGATTGCAGGACGTTTATTGAAATTTTAGTTGGCTTTTCGAAATTTTTTTGAGAAGAAATTTTTCAATTCTAATTTGTATGGGAAGGATGAAGCGTGAACCTGAGAGATTTAATAAGAACAATTCCAGACTATCCTAAGCCCGGCATCATGTTTCGCGATATCACTACTTTGCTGGGTCATCCCGATGGGTTTAAACATACTATCCAAATGCTGGCTGATCGATACGCAGAATATAATTTTGATTATGTTGCTGGCATTGAGGCGCGTGGGTTTATCTTAGGGGCGCCTATTGCCGCCAATCTAGGCAAAGGGTTCATTCCTGTTAGAAAGGCTGGAAAGCTTCCTGGTAAGACAGTCACGCAAAGCTATGAGCTGGAATATGGTACTGACCAAATTGAAATCCATGTTGATGCATTTCCTAAAGGATCCAAAATATTATTGGTGGATGATTTAATTGCTACAGGAGGCACCGCAGCTGCTGCTGCTCAACTCATCGAGGGGTCTGGCGGCAAAATTGTAGAGTGTTGCTTTGTCATCGATTTACCGGATTTGGGCGGCGCAAACAAACTTGAAGCAATGGGTATGCGTGTGTTTTCCCTCGTTGGATTTGAAGGCGATTAACGCAATAGGTATCCAATGACTGTAGAGACATTACGCTGGAGAAACAACCAACTTGAAATGATTGATCAACGGTGTCTACCGTCGGTTGTTCAGTACTTATCGTATTCGGATGCGCAAACCGTTGCAGACGGTATTCAGAAGATGGTAGTCAGAGGCGCACCGGCAATCGGTGTAGCGGCAGCTTACGGCATTGCTCTAGAGGCGCAAAAGTATGTTTTGCTCAACGGAGCGGATTTTCATAAGCGAATGGCGCAAGCTTTTAAGGTTTTAGCTGCAAGTCGACCAACCGCTGTAAATTTGTTTTGGGCTTTGAATCGTATGCGCGATCGACTCTCAGATGCGGCGCAGATGGAAACTGTATCCTTGGCGCGTTTACTACTTGATGAGGCGCACGCGATTTATCATGAAGATATCGAGATCAATAAAACAATGGGTGCGTTTGGCGCATCGATTCTTGAAGACGGCATGTGTGTTTTGACGCATTGTAATGCCGGCGCCCTGGCGACTGCGGGTCATGGTACCGCGCTCGGTGTTATTCGCTCTGCCGTGACTGCAGGAAAAAAAATAACGGTGTTTGCTGATGAGACTCGACCGTTTTTGCAAGGAGCTCGTTTGACGGCTTGGGAGCTTTCGGAAGACGGGATAGATACGACTTTAATAACCGACAATATGTCTGGCCACTTTATGAAAAGCGGTGCAATTGATGCGGTTATTGTGGGTACTGACAGAGTTGCGGCTAATGGTGATGTGGCAAATAAAATCGGGACATATATGGTGGCCGTTCTGGCTAAAGAGCATGACATTCCTTTCTATGTTGCTTGTCCGTTGTCAACGATAGACTTATCTATACCCAGTGGTGATGATATTCCTATTGAAGAAAGATCCTCGAATGAAGTTACAGGATACGGAGATGTCCGATGGGCACCCAAAAATATTCAAGTTAGGAACCCGTCTTTTGATGTGACGCCCGCACGATTAGTTACTGCCTTGATTACAGAAAAAGGTATTGTTTACTCGCCGAGCGATAACAAGCTAAAGGCCCTGTACTAGAGCGTTTATGCTCTAATTATTAAATAAAAAAGGACAAGAATAATGACCAACCGATTTAAAAATAAAGTGGTATTAATCACTGGTGCTGGGCAGGGGATAGGACTAGCTACCGCGAAAAGAATGGCGAGCGAGGGAGCTACAATCATCGCAGGAATACTAGATGACGCTCAGGCTGATGCGGTAAAGGCTTACGAAGCAATAAAGTTAGATGTTCGTCATGAAGAATCGTGGATAGCCGCGATGGATTCGCTGATGATGTCTCATGGTGGGTTAGATGTGTTGATTAATAATGCGGGCATTTCCCCTCAAGCTACGGCAGAGGAAACGACGCCGGAGTTTTGGGATGAGGTTATGGCTATCAATCTTCGAGGAAGTTTTCTTGGCTGCCAAAAGGCGATCCCAGTCATGAGAAATAGGGGTGGCGGAGCGATTGTAAACATAGCATCTATCAACGGTATCCGTGGTAATCGGCGGTTAGTTGCTTATGCGGCCACTAAAGGCGCGATAGTTTCGATGACTATGTCGTTAGCGTTGGATCATAGTCAAGATAACATTCGCGTCAATTGTGTTTGTCCCGCTACAATTGACACTGCGATGCCAAGAGGCATGGTTGCTGAGGCTCCTGATCCTGCATTACTTCAGAGGCAAATGATCGAAAAGCACCCGATTGGTCGTATCGGACAACCAGAGGAAGTGGCGTCGACGATTGCTTTTTTGGCGAGTGAAGATGCCTCGTTTATGACAGGTTTAGCAATTCCGGTAGATGGTGGCCGGAGTATTCGTTAAGAACTTAACGTTATTAGCGGCCATGTTAACCCGCGCCGATCGGTGGAATGAGATGAATTTCACTGTTCTCGCTTATAGCGGCAAACAGAATATCTTGGTAGATTTCACCGTCGATCGCTACAGCGAAACCCTCAGATTCGATTAGTGGTGCCAGAGGAGGACAAATGCGCTTCAGTTCTCCTACCAACTGGTGAACATTTCTCGCCTGGATAGTAAATTCACCAATACCATTCGTGAGGTTTTTTAAAGAACCAGTGAGAATAAGTTGTGCCAAGGATTTGTTCGGCCTAACCGTGCATCAGTTTCGCTAAAACTTTGGGTGGAGAAAGTGGTAGCTCATCGAAGCGTTTATTTGTTGCCCTCGATACAGCGTTAGAGATGGCTGCAAGTGGCGGAATGATCGGCGTTTCCCCGACGCCCCGAACTCCGTAAGGATGATTCGGGTTTGGCACTTCAACGATTACTGTATCTATCATCGGAACATCTGAGCATACCGGTATACGATAGTCCAAGAATCCCGTATTTTCCAGTTCGCCTTTTTCGTTGTATATGTATTCTTCGTTAAGAGCCCAACCTATTCCTTGAACTGCACCTCCCTGCATTTGTCCCTCAACATAGGCAGGGTGAATAGCTTTTCCGGCATCTTGGATTGCAGTGTAGCGAATAATGGAGACCTGACCGGTCTCTTCATCTACTGCAACATCGACGATGTGTGTACCCAGGCTTGGCCCCGCGCCAGTGACGTTCATCGAGCAATTAGCCATGATTGGTCCCCCGGTTTTTCCGGCTTGTTTTGCGATTTGCGCAAGACTCATTGTCTTAGGTTCATCTCCTGAAATTAAGCGAGCGTGGCCCTCAAACCATTCGACTTGATCAAGAGAAACTTCCCAAAGTAATGCCGCTCGCTTTTTAAGCTCCTCGATGGCCTCTCTCGTAGATTCAACCACAGTGGTACCAGTAGAGAACGTGGCTCGACTACCCCCCGTTAGAAAGTTAAAGCCAAGAGAATTAGTATCGCCAATAATCGGTTTAATTAACTCCATCGGAACACCGAGTTCTTCAGATGCCATCATCGCCATGGAGGCTCGAGATCCACCAATATCCGGTGTACCCAGCGTAAGCCCAACTGTACCATCTTCATTAATTGTAATGGATGAGCTGGTTTCGCCACCAATATTGAACCAGAAACCCGAGGCAACCCCTCGGGCTTGGTTCGGTCCGAGTGGCGCTGAGTAGTGTGGATGGCTCTTAGCTGCTTCAAGTGTCTCGATCATACCGATCGGTCCTAGTTTAGGACCATAAGGAGCAATGGTCCCTTCTTTGGCGGCATTTTTTAGACGCAGTTCAATAGGATCCATACCAATTTTTATCGCTATTTCATCGATGACGCTTTCAACTCCATATTCAGAAATAGGACCTCCGGGAGCGCGATATGCGGCAACCTTAGGGCGATTTACAACGATATCGTATCCGACTGCCCGGACATTTTTCAGATCATACGGAGCAAATGCACACATAGCCCCTGGGCCTACTGGAGCGCCTTGAAATGCTCCTGCTTGATATTTTAAGACGCAGTCTCCCGCCGTTATTTGACCATTGTTTTTGACGCCAATCTTGACCCATATTTTCGCTCCAGATGTTGGTCCGCTAGACGTAAATACTTCGGCTCGGTTCATTTCCATTTTGACAGGACGGCATGACTTTCTTGACAACGCGAGCGCTAAAGGCTCCAGGTAGACAACCGTTTTTCCGCCGAACCCACCACCAATTTCTGAGGCAGTTACTCTAATTTGTGCTGCATTGAAGCCAAGGAGTTTAGAACAGAAATTCCTTACAACGAAAGGCCCTTGAGTCGTGCACCACAACTCAGCCTGACCATCTTCAGAGACACTGGCTAGGCAAGCATGAGGTTCAATATATCCTTGGTGGACTTGTTGCGTTGTAAATTCTCTCTCTATTATCAGGTCTGCTTCGGAGAATCCTTTTTCTACATCTCCAAATCCGAACTCGACACGTTTGGCCACATTTGAGGCTGATTCGGGCGCAGGCTCAATCCCGATTGTAATCATGTCGTCGTGTAACAATGGAGCACCGGGTTTTTCTGCGTCCTCAACTTCTAATACATGAGGTAGCACTTCATATGTTACATCTATAAGAGCAAGCGCTTGCTCGGCAATATCTTCGCTTGTGGCTGCTACAGCCGCAACGGTATGTCCAACGTATAGCGCTTTTTCTCGAGCCATGACATTTCGAGTAATGTCCTTCATGTTTACAACCATCTCTCCGTTAGGGACAAATTCTGATGGAAAGTCTTCGAAGTCGGTCGAGGTAACAATCGCTTTTACCCCTTTTAGCTCTTCGGCTTTACTGGTATCAATAGAGATAATTTTCGCATGAGCGTAAGGGCTTCTAAGGACTCGTCCCACTAACATATTTGGAAGTGATTTGTCTGCGCCAAACAACGCCCTACCTGTGACTTTATCTACCCCGTCAGGCCTAGCAGGTCGCGAGCCAACAATTTTTAGGGCTCGCTCAAGGTTCGTTTGAGTCATGTCATTCATGTTTAATTCCTTTTTCTCTAAAGTCTAAATCTTCAGGTATTTCTGGCTTCAGCTGCCACTTCTAGAACGGCCCTTACAATCTTATCGTACCCAGTACATCGACATAAATTGCCAGCCAACCAAAATCGTACTTCCTCTTCACTGGGATTTTTATTTTTTTCTAAGAGCGCCTTTGCCGCGACTAAAACCCCAGGCGTACAGATACCACATTGAAGCGCAGCAAGATCGATAAATTTTTGTTGTAGAGGGTCTAGTGAAGACCCTGTCGATAGACCTTCTACCGTTTCAATTTTTTTACCATCAGCCTCTACGCCAAGGACGAGACAAGCGCAAACCAACCGATCGTCCATCATTACGCTACAGGCCCCGCAATCTCCGGTAGCACACCCTTCTTTGCTCCCTTTCAGGTCTAGTTCATGCCTTAAAACATCTAAAAGGGTTTGCTGTGTATTACAGAGAAATTCGTAGCTATCTCCGTTGATATGTGTTGCAACATGTGTCTTTGACATCTTTTTACTCTCGAGTTCGTTTTTTAATGGTTGGTTGCTCGTTCATATGCGATCGTAAGAGTTCGCTTCGACAGCACCCCTGCAATTTTTGTTCGATATTCGATAGTGCCTCGTTTATCTTTTATGGGTTTACACGCGGCCTCGGCGATTGAAACCAATTTGTTTATTGAGTTTTCGTCTGGCTCTTTACCGATAAAAATATCTTCCAGACCGTCAAGAACAATCTGGGTGGGCGCTATTGCGCCTAGACATACGCGAATAGACGTGATTTTTTTATTTTTATCCACGCTCACTGTGGTTCCTGCACCGACAACCGCAATATCCATTTCGCTCCGGGGAATCAAACGAAGGTAAGCATCACCTGTTCCACTTTGAGGTTTGGGAAGTTTAAACCCCAGAATAAACTCTCCCTTTTCGAGCGCCGTTACTCCTGGAGATGTCACGATTTTTTCTATCGGCTCCTCGCGCTCTCTTGATTGTCCGGAGATAATACAAGTACCCCTGGCCGAGATCAGCGCTGGTACGCTGTCAGCTGCCGGGGAGGCATTACATAAATTACCTCCGAGAGTCGCGCGGCCTTGAATTTGGGTTGAACCGATCAGAGACAATGCCTCCACTACTCCCGGCCAGTCTTTACAAAAGGATTCGTGCTCGACAATTTCTGCACATGGCGTCGCCGCACCGATCCACCACCCGTCAGCTGTTGCTTCAATACCCATTATTTTAGGTACTTGTTTGATGTCAACAACCATGCTCGGTGATACAAATTTGGTTTTCAGCTTAACAAGTAAATCTGTTCCTCCGGCAAGGGCGAATGCGCCTTCTTGAACCAGGGCTTTACTGGCTTCTAATGCGGTTTTCGGTACAACATAATTCATGGTGTTTCTCCCCGTAACTAACACTTACTGATGTTTTTAGCATAAAAATACGATATTACGTTAATTTTAAGGCACTTTGAGCTAATGTGTGGTCGTCTTATTAAGAGGGTTTCTGTGACGACCATGTGTTTATGCCGAAAATCACACATGTAATTTTTTTGGCCGGATGAAATCGTCGAGGCTTAAAGTTCGATGCGTGTCCCCAGTTCAACCACTCGGTTAGCGGGTAGCTTAAAAAAACTAATAGCGCTTGCAGAATTTCTTGACATCAGCGCGAATAATTTTTCACGCCACAGCGCCATATCTTTCCCTAATTTTGGAACTAAAGTTTGTCGGGAAAGGAAATATGATGTTTCCATTGTATTAAATTTGAGTCCAGAGGAAGCACACAGCTCAAGTGCCGCGGGGATATCCGGCTGATCTTTGAAACCATAGCGCACGAGAATTTTGTGAAATTCGTCAGTGATTGACTCAACTGCTACGCGTTCTTTATCTGAGACGTGCGGTATTTCCTCAGTCCTCACCGTTAAAAGAACAACGCGTTCGTGCAGAACTTTATTGTGGTTTAGGTTGTGTAGCAGTGCGTGCGGCACAGTGTTTGAGGAGGTCGTCATGAAAACTGCTGTACCGGACACTCGTTGGGGAGGGTATGTCGCTAGGCTGCTTAAGAACGGTTCGAGCTCTAGCGCATCAGGGGCTAGTTCTCGAGCGAGTCCTTGACGTCCTTTGTACCAAGTCGTAAATAACGTAAATAATATCAACCCGATCGCAAATGGAAACCAGCCACCATGAAGAATTTTGACAGAATTTGCAGAGAATAAAACTAAATCAAAAATCAGAAAAATTATTGCGATTGGTAGCGCATACCATCGACGCCAACCCCACAAATGGGTGACTACAAAGTAGGCCATGATCGTGTCAATCGCCATCATCCCAGTGACTGCTACGCCATACGCTCCCGCCAGATTGCTGGATGATCCAAAGGATAGGATCAACAATAAAACAGCGGCTAACAGCATCCAGTTAATCCAAGGCATGTAAATTTGTCCGATTTCGCTCTCCGAGGTATGGAACACGTCAAGTCTTGGGCAATAACCCAGCTGAATTGCTTGTCTTGTCAATGAATAGGTGCCTGATATTACCGCTTGCGATGCAACTACTGTTGCAATGGTGGTCATACCTATGAGCGGATAAAGTCCCCACTGAGGAACCATGTTGTAAAAGGGATGAGATATGGTCTCAGGTTGCGCAAGAATGAGCGCGCCCTGGCCAAAATAATTAAGCAATAAGTTGGGCCATACCCATAAAGTCCAAGCAATTCTTATTGGTCTTCTACCAAAATGCCCCATATCGGTATAGATACCCTCGGTACCAGTAACCGCTAATGCGATGGCACCAATGGCTAAAAATCCAAAGATCTTATTTGTAATAAAAAATTCTACTGCATAGGCTGGGTTTAGTGCTTTAAAGATCGAAAGATCTAGTCCTAGATTAATGAGGCCTAAAAACCCAAGGACACCAAACCAGATGACGGTTACTGGGCCAAAAAGAGCACCAACTCCACCGCTTCCCCGTTGCTGTAACACAAAAAGAAGAATTACAATCACGATCGTTATTGGCATGACGTAGGGTTGGAGGGTGGGCGTCGCAACTCCCAGACCTTCAACCGCGGACAGTACCGAGATCGCGGGAGTAATGATGCCGTCACCATAAAAAAGCGCTGCGCCAAACAGCCCGAGGGCAATTAAAAAAAATCGCTTTTTTGGTTTTTTTTCTGTTGCTTTTAGCACCAGCGCCAGTAGGGCCATCATGCCGCCTTCCCCGCGATTGTCTGCTTTAAGCATGAAGAATACGTACTTTACCGAGACAACTAATGCGAGCGCCCAAAATATGAGTGATAAACATCCTAGGATGTTGTCTGCGCTCGGCGTGATACCGTAACGGGGGCTAAACACCTCTCTGATCGTGTATATCGGACTAGTACCAATATCTCCAAATACAACGCCAATCGCCGCAATTGTTAGCGCAGCAATATTTTGTTTATGGGTATCTTGGGAGTTAATATGCATTAACGATCTTAGGAATTGTTCGTTTGTCTTTCCAAATCTGCTATTTTTAAAACGAAAACCACATATAGCGTGTTGCACACTTAAACTTGAAGGATTTGATCCCGTGCCCATCTACTGTGCTGCACGATATTATACCTAGGAGATCACTATGGCGAATCGAACTATCCAGACGAACTACGCGCCGCCGGCGCTAGGAGCTTATTCACAGGGTGTGCAGGCGGGTTCAACCCTTTACATTTCGGGCCAGTTGGGCTTGGATCCTAAATCAGGATTATTGCTTCCGACGTTTATAGAGCAAGCAGACCAGAGCTTTCGAAATATTAAGTTCATTTTAGAAGAGGCGGGATTTACTTTAAATGATGTTGTGAAATTCACAGTTTTTATGACTGATTTAGCTGAGTTTGATGCACTAAATTCACTTATGAGTGGTTTATTTGTATCGAATTGTTACCCCGCTCGTTCGGCGGTTCAAGTATCGTGTTTACCAAAAGGCGGGTTAATTGAGGTAGATGCAATCGCTTCTCGCTAGATTTTAATTTGGATTAATGTATTGATAGCTATGAAAAATCATGTCGATAATCCTACCAACTATGCCAGTGATCTTGAGAAGGTTGCTACACCTGCTGTTCGTGCGAAGCTGATTAAGTTGGGAATATCCCGAGCGCAAGATTTGCTGACTTTTTTTCCTATTCGATATGAAGATGAGACTCAAGTGGTTAGTATCGCTGATGCTCCAGAACGAGAGCTGATTCAAATAGAAGTCACCGTGATTCAGGCTAAAGTCGAGTTTCGACCGCGGCGTCAATTAGTGGTTTCGGTTCAGGATGTAACGGACATTGCCTCGCTTCGTTTTTTGAATTTTTATCCCAGCCAACAACGAATGTTAGAGGTAGGAGTGCGCATAAGGGTAGTTGGTGAATTTAGGCTTAATCGTCAACGTGTGAAAGAAATGGTTCATCCAAGGTACAAAAAAATACTTGCTAACGATGAACTACCGACGACGTTAACGCCAGTTTATGCAACGACTAAAGGACTAGGGCAGGTATCAATTCGTAAAGCAGTCGCGCGCGCATTTACTGTTGCGGATCAAACGGATACGCTTCTACCCATTTATTTAAGTGATCTTGGCTTGCCGAGTTTTTCTCGCACTGTAAAGACTCTCCATAGACCTCAGGCTGACGTTGATCCAGCGTTACTCAAAGATAGGCGTAGCGAGTTTTGGGCGCGCCTAAGTTTTGATGAGCTTTTAGCGCAGCAACTTATCATGCGAAAGAATTACGATAAGCGTGAACAATATTCTGCTCCGATAATGTCGCCGATTAACTCACGGATGGAGTTATTTTTATCTCGACTCGGTTTCAAGCTCACGAATGCCCAAGAGATAGCACTGTCTGAAATTCAGGCAGATATGTCTGAACGCCTACCAATGCGACGCTTGCTACAAGGTGATGTTGGAAGCGGTAAGACAGTAATTGCTGCGTTGGCGGCGCTTCAAGCTATTGACGCAGGTTATCAAGTCGCTTTAATGGTCCCAACTGAAATTCTATCGGAGCAACACTTTAAAAAAATAGAAAGTTGGTTAACTATTCTGGATGTAAGCGTTGAGCGCCTAACAGGAAGTCTAACGAAATTGGAACGAAGTCAAACGAGTGACAGGATTAAAACAGGGCTTGCTCACATTGTTATCGGGACACATGCTCTATTTCAAGAAGATGTTGTATTTAAAAAATTAGGGCTAGTAATCATTGATGAGCAACATCGATTTGGGGTGAAACAAAGATTAGCGCTAATCGACAAGGGAGCCGATAAACTGAATCAAACTCATCAGCTGATGATGAGTGCTACGCCAATACCTCGGTCTTTAGCTATGAGTTTCTTCGGAGATTTAGATGTGTCAGTGATTGATGAGCTGCCGCCAGGCCGTGTTCCGATTATAACCAAGCTTGTTAGTAATAGCCGGAGACAAGAGGTTTTTGAGCGCATCCAAGACACATGCCGGTCCGGCCAACAAGTGTATTGGGTTTGCCCTCTTATAGAAGAGTCTGAGACATTACAATTGGAGACGGCTATTCAAACTCACGAGCTAATCCAAGCTCAGTTTCCACATCTCCGTATTGGCATCGTGCATGGCCGAATGAAGAGCCAAGAGAAAACGCGAACTATGGAGGATTTTACTAACGGGAGTATTCACTTGCTCGTTGCTACTTCCGTGATCGAGGTTGGGGTTGATGTGCCGAATGCCACAGTGATGGTCATTGAGAATGCTGAGAGGATGGGTCTATCTCAGCTACACCAATTGAGAGGGCGCATTGGTCGCGGGTCTGGCGCCAGCACTTGTATCCTGCTGTATAGCTCCAAGCTGACAGAGACGGCGCGATCACGATTAAAGATTATCTATGAAAACATAGATGGGTTTGAGGTTGCTAGGGCGGACCTTCAGCTTAGAGGGCCTGGCGAAATATTAGGTGCCCGACAGTCTGGGGTGCCGATGCTCCGCTACGCTGATCCAGAAAGAGATGTGCTACTTTTAGAAAAAGCTAAGCATTTTGCGCCGGATTTTTTAACGAATCACCCAGAGTTGGCGGAACGACATATTAGCCGGTGGTATGGTTCGCGGGAAAAATTCTCTGAGGTGTAGTGATATGTTAAACGGATTATGTAACCGGCTATCTATTTACGCGAGGTTAATCCGTATAGATAAGCCAGTGGGTATTTTTTTACTTCTCTGGCCGACGCTATGGGCACTATGGATGGCATCAGAAGGATTGCCGGACGCCAAGATTTTTTTTATTTACTTGCTCGGTACTTTTTTAATGCGTTCCGCGGGGTGCGCGATCAATGACTATGCCGATCGCGAGTTTGACCCCTTGGTGAAACGCACGGCTGGTCGACCAATAGCGAACGAAGAAATCGCCCCATGGGAAGCGTTAATTATCGCGTCCGTATTGTCTACAATAGCTTTCGGCTTGGTGCTGACGCTCAACTTATTAACAATAAAGTTATCCTTCTTAGCGATGTTTCTTGCTGTCAGTTATCCATATGCAAAGAGACTGATCTCAATACCTCAGGCTTACTTAGGTGTGGCGTTTAGCTTTGGAATCCCTATGGCTTGGGCGTCTACCGGAAACCATGTGCCACTAGTGGCTTTAATAACTATGTTGGGTAATCTTTGTTGGGTCCTCGCTTACGATACGCAATATGCGATGGTAGATCGTGATGATGACTTGAAAATAGGAATTAAAACGACAGCTATATTATTCGGCAAATTCGATGTCTTGTGGATTATCTTTTTTCAAAGCTCTTTTGTCGTTGTTATGTCAATAGTTGGGATTATGGGTGGTCTAGGGGTATTTTATTTTATAGGTCTAGCCTGTGCGGCGGTCGGTATGGCATGGCAGTATCCAATGATCAAGACTCGATCTCGGGAGGGGTGTTTCAAGGCATTTCGGCACAATAATTCTATCGGTGGTATTGTTTTTTTAGGGTTGGTTATCGATCTTATATTAGCGTCTTCATAGTAGGTTGTTATATTGGTGTCGAGTGATAATTGGGTGTTACAATAAACTTCAAGTTAATTCGGCTCGTCGGGCTCGAAGAGATTTTTTTGTCTGTTGATTACTTTTAGAACTAATTTTAGTAACTTTGGTTAATTTGTAGGGTAGTTACTCACTCTTTCGATGAAGGCTAAAAACTGATCAACTTGTAGCGAATGGAATGGAGAGCATTAAAATGAAGAAAGCTGTTGTAAGTTGTCTCGTTGCCTTTGGTTTAAGTTTTTTTTCAAACGTTCAGGCGAATGACGTTGAAGCGTTAGCAAAGAGTAAAAATTGTTTAAGTTGTCACGCAGTAGATAAAAAGTTAGTAGGGCCTGCATACAAGGAAATTGCTAAAGGCAAAGATCCAAAGGGCGGAGAAATAACGGTAGAGAGGCTCGTCAAGTCTATCAAAGCTGGAAGTATGGGTAAGTGGGGTCCAATTCCTATGCCACCTAACGCTGTTACCGACGATGAGGCGAAGCAACTCGCTGAATGGATTATGTCTCTCTAAGTAAGTTGCTTTAAGGGATGAAAAATTTAAAAAACCGGCAATTAGCCGGTTTTTTTGTTTTCGTTGTGCCTGGTTGAAATCAAAAATTGACACACTGGCATCCACTGTTAATATTACCTTGGGTCAATGAGGCAATCGAGATCTTGATCGAGATAAAATTTTGGAGATGAAAAAATGATATTGAAACGTTCACTCGCAATAGTTGTTGCGGCAATGGTTGTTGCTGGATGTGGCGCAGAGAGTGAGACCAGCGACGGCAAACAAATTATTAATATCGGTCACGTTGGCCCACTTACTGGTCCTATTTCCCATCTTGGAAAGGACAATGAGCGTGGTGCTGGCTTGGCGGTTGATGAGGCTAATGAGTTAGACCTGGTAATTGATGGGGTCCCTATTCAATTTAGGTTGTTATCGGAAGATGATGAGGCTAATCCGCAAAAAGCAACCGTCGTTGCACAAAAGTTGGTCGATTCCAACATAGTCGGAGTAGTGGGACACCTGAACTCTGGAACGACCATCCCTGCCTCAACTATATATTTCAACTCTGGGATCCCGCAGGTATCGCCGTCAGCTACCGCTATTACTTATACCCATCAGGACTATCAAACAGCACATCGTGTGATGGCAAATGACGAGCAGCAGGGCAAGGTTTTAGGTGATTATGCTGTTAAGACACTCGGCGCTATGGGTATAGCAATCATTGATGATCGAAGTGCCTATGGAAAAGGTTTAGCTGATGAGTTTGAGTCAGCGATTAAGGATGCGGGCGGTAAGATTTTAACGAGAGAATTTACCGACATCACGAAAACAGATTTCACAGCAATTTTGACAAAAATAAAAGGCTTGAATCCCGATTTGATTTTTTATGGTGGAATGGATTCCCAAGCTGGGCCCATGATGAAACAAATTAAAAACCTAGGGCTAACGAGTCTCTTTTTAGCTGGAGACGGCGTGCAGACTACGCAATTCATGGTGTTGGCAGGCGCTGAGGGCGAAGGCGCATACGCTTCATCTCCCGGGCTACCGTTAGACCAAATGGCTGGAGGTAAGGAGTTCCGGGAAAAGTTTAAGCAAATTTATCGAGAGGATATACAGCTTTACGCTCCTTATGCTTACGACGCGACCTTTGTAATGATTAACGCGATGATGCGTGCAAATTCAACTGATCCAGCAATATATTTGCCGTTTCTCAGAAACACTGATTTCCCGGGTGTTACTGGCCGGATTCGTTTTGACGAGCGCGGAGATCTTAGGGGTGGAAGTATAAGTCTCTATCAGGTTGTACAGGGTAAATGGCAATACGTTGAAACAATTGGTGGTGCTGATTAATGTGACTTGTGCGTCCTTTTGTTTGAGTTAATGTCTCTCGAGGGAGCCGAGTAGCACGATGGATATTTTTGCTCAGCAAGTTTTAAATGGATTAGTTCTAGGTAGTGTTTATGCTTTGGTGGCGCTGGGATACACCATGGTTTACGGTATCCTTGGGCTGATTAATTTTGCGCACGGTGAAGTAGTAATGATTGGCGCCATGATCGCGCTCGCGGTTGTATCAGCTTTGCTGTCGGTATTCCCCGAAATGTCCCCATTTTTGATGATCGCATTAGCTGGAACTGCGGCAATACTCGTGTGTATGTCGCTGGCTTTCTTTATTGAGCGGTTAGCCTACCGGCCGCTACGCAACGCGCCGCGGCTCGCACCATTGATTACGGCGATAGGAATATCGATTCTGCTCCAAAATATTGCCATGATTATTTGGGGTCGTAAGTATAAAACGGTGCCCCAAATTTTTCCTACGGAAACATTTGAATTATTTGGTGCGAACATCACTAGCGTCCAGATATTCATTATTACGATATCAGCGCTTCTTATGGCTGGCTTACTTGTTATTGTTCATTTCACAAAGTTGGGGCGAGCAATGCGCGCCACGTCCGAGAGTCAGCGTGTAGCAGGACTGATGGGTATTAACGTTAATAAAATAATTTCTGTAACGTTCATGATAGGAGCAGGTTTAGCTGCCGTGGCTGGAATTTTGATCGCAGGTAACTATAGCGTAGCGCATTACTCAATGGGCTTTATGCTCGGCCTTAAAGCGTTTACGGCTGCGGTGCTCGGTGGCATCGGGAATCTTGGAGGTGCCGTTCTTGGGGGATTGTTACTTGGGCTCATTGAGAGCATTGGTGCGGGCTACATTGGTGATCTTACGGGTGGGTTTTTAGGTAGCCATTATCAGGATGTTTTTGCGTTTGTTGTTTTAATTGTTGTTTTGGTTTTCAGGCCTACGGGTATCATGGGTGAGCGTGTATCGGAGCGAGCATGAAGTACTTTATGCAAGATTTATGGCGTAGATTTACGGGTAATAGGAGGGCGTTATTTTTTGGGTATGTTCTCTTGTTCGTAGCGCTAGCATTATTGCCTTTTCTCTTAAGTAATACCGTAGGCCGAACGTGGGTACGTATCCTTGATTTTGCGTTGATTTACGCCATGCTAGCTTTGGGTTTGAATATAGTCGTGGGCTTCGCAGGTTTATTGGATTTAGGGTACATCGCGTTTTACGCTGTGGGCGCTTATACTTGGGCGCTCCTGGCGTCTCCGCAGTTCGATTTGCATCTTCCTTTCTGGGCGATATTACCTATTGGCGCTGGTATGGCAGCCCTCTTTGGTGTGTTGCTTGGCGCGCCGACACTGCGGCTGCGAGGAGACTATTTAGCTATCGTTACTTTGGGGTTTGGGGAAATTATTCGAATCTTTCTCAATAATCTAGACCACCCAGTTAATGTAACGAACGGGCCAATCGGTATTAATAAAATTGATCCAATAAGCATTGGGGGAGCTGACCTAACTAAGACTCATGAGCTATTAGGAATTGTATTTTCAGGCGTCCATATTTATTACTATGTCTTACTCATACTTTTATTTTTGACGATTGTCATCTGTGTTCGACTTGAAAAATCAAGAATTGGTCGCGCGTGGTTGGCTATCAGAGAAGATGAGCTGGCGGCTCAGGCAATGGGCATTAATACTCGTAATGTAAAGCTTTTGGCGTTTGCTTTGGGCGCGATGTTTGGTGGTGTCGCCGGCGGTCTATTCGCGAGTCTGCAAGGATTCGTAAGCCCCGAAAGTTTTGGATTGCTCGAGTCAATAATGGTTTTGTGTATGGTCGTTCTCGGTGGTATGGGGCATGTTTATGGGGTGTTGCTCGGAGCACTTTTGCTTACGGTGCTGCCAGAAATTTTGAGATCAACTGCTTCACCAATTCAGCGCACCTTATTTGGAGAGGTGTATATCGACCCCGAGGCGCTTCGAATGTTGCTTTTTGGTTTAGCCTTGATTCTGGTAATGCTTGTCCGTCCTACGGGCCTTTGGCCAGCGCCAAAACGTCGAACAGTTATAGATCAAGACATCGTTGAAGACTAGATTATTGTTTATATGTCGTTATTAGAGTTAGTAAAAATAAATAAAAACTTCGGCGGAGTTCAAGCGTTGGATGATGTCTCATTAACGATTAACAAGGGCGAAATATATGGTTTGATTGGGCCAAATGGAGCCGGAAAGACGACGCTATTCAATGTTATAACTGGTGTTTATCTTCCGAATAACGGTGGAATTAGCTTTGACCAACAGTCTATTGTTGGACGCAAACCTTACCAAGTCGCTTTAGCTGGTATAGCGCGAACATTTCAAAACATTCGTCTTTTCCAAAATATGACCGTGATGGAAAATGTCATGGTCGGTATGCATGCTAATACGTCTACAGGATCATTTGGTGCAATTTTTAGCACCAAATCGGCGAGGCATGAAGAGAAAATGATTCGGGAGCAATCAGCCAAGTGGTTATCCTATGTGGGTATTTTGACCGAAGCTAACAATCTTGCCCGAAATTTATCCTATGGAGACCAGCGACGATTAGAAATTGCGCGGGCTCTGGCAACGAAACCAAAATTACTGGCGCTAGATGAGCCGGCTGCTGGTATGAATGCTACGGAGACGGAAGAACTCAAACTGTTGATTCAAAGAATTAGAAATGATGGGATATCAATATTATTGATTGAGCATGACGTTAAGCTCATCATGAATTTGTGTGATCGCGTAGCTGTGCTGGATTTCGGGCAAAAAATAGCCGAAGACGTTCCGCAGCGTGTGCGGACAGATCCGAAAGTTATACAAGCTTATATTGGCGGAGAGTTGCCATGAGTTTTTTGGAGACGCGGTTACTTGGCGTAAGATACGGCGGCATTCGAGCAGTTAGAGATATTGATATAAAAGTTGAAGAGGGTGAAACGGTGGCCTTAATTGGTGCAAATGGGGCTGGTAAGAGCTCTATGCTCAATGCGATAGCTGGCGTACTCCCTCATACAGGTAAGATATATTTCAACAATGCAGACTTAACTAATAAACCGGTGTTTGATCGCGTAAAGCTTGGGATTTCTATGGTACCCGAGGGCCGAGGTGTATTTGGTCGCTTGACAGTGGAAGAAAACCTTCTGATGGGCGCCTATCTTGGTAACAGTCAACAGGACCAAGATGCAGACTTAAAACAGATGTATGAATTTTTCCCGAGATTGAAAGAGCGGCGGGGTCAAACCGGTGGAACTTTGTCTGGTGGTGAACAGCAAATGTTGGCTATTGCGCGCGCATTGATGTCGAGACCAAAATTATTATTATTAGATGAGCCTTCAATGGGTTTGGCGCCCATTATGGTTGAGAAGATTTTTGAAGTTATTCGAGGTGTATCTAAAACGGGAGTTACAATTTTATTAGTTGAACAGAACGCTCGTTTAGCCCTAGAGTCTAGTGAGCGAGCTTACGTAATGGAGAGTGGCGAGTTATCGATAACTGGCGAATCGAGCGAACTACTTCACAGTCCCAAAATACGCTCCTCTTATCTGGGTGAAGGCGACTGAATCAAATATGACAGATTTATAGGATTGCGTGTATCTTTCCAGGTTATCTAGACCCAGTCCTTACCAATTAAATACCTTCCATATAATGTTTCTTCTGCGGTGTTGCTATCGGGGCGCCAGTTATAGCGCCATTTCACGTTGGGTGGCATGGACATCAAGATTGATTCTGTTCGTCCGCCTGATTGAAGTCCAAACAGGGTTCCGCGATCAAATACTAAATTAAATTCTACGTATCGACCTCGTCGATACGCTTGAAAATCCTTTTCTTTCTCACCGAATAGAGTTCCTTGACGTTTTTTAACAATCGGCATGTAGGCGACTAGAAAATTTTCTCCTACGCTACGGGTTATTGCAAAGCAAGTATTAAAGTCGGGCGTTGATAGATCATCAAAAAATATACCACCGACTCCTCTGGGTTCTTGACGATGTTTTAAATAAAAATAGGTATCGCACCATTTTTTAAATTTTGGGTGGAGTGCTTTATCAAATGGGTCGAGTGAGGCCTTGCAAGTCCCATGAAAATGTATGCAGTCCTCATCAAAACCGTAGTAGGGCGTTAAGTCCATGCCGCCGCCAAACCACCAAACCGGCTCTTCAGATTTTTTCACGGCAAAGAAAAAACGGACATTCATGTGCACTGTTGGCACATAAGGATTATTCGGGTGTAGTACGACCGAGACGCCCATAGCTTCGAAAGATCGGCCCGCTAATTCAGGACGGGCTGTGGTAGCAGACGGAGGTAACTGATCCCCAAATACATGAGAGAAATTAACCCCGGCGCGTTCAAACAAGTTGCCACCCTCAAGAACTTGGCTGATACCTCCGCCGCCAGATTCCCGCTCCCATGTATCGGTGATAAAGCGCTTTCCATCAAGCGCTTCGACTTCTTTGACGATGTTATCTTGAAGTGATGTGAAAAACTCTTTTACAGGGGTAACCTCTACCATAACTTTCAATTCTTATTTGCTCGGTGACCGATATCAGTCCGATATTGTTTATCAGGGAAAGAAATGTCGTTTAACGTCTCTAGTGCTAAGTCACGTGCTTGAGCCGCGTTTTCTCCTAGAGCCGTTACACATAGAACGCGGCCACCACTAGTGACAAGCTGATCATCAACAAAAGCAGTTCCGGCATGGAAGATATGCACGTCAGAGTTGTTCTCGGTTGAGATTTTGATAATGTCGCCTTTTCGCGGCGACATAGGATAGCCTTTAGCTGCAAGAACTATACCCAGTGCTGTTCTTCGGTCCCAAACGGATTCGACTTGGTCTAGCGTGCCCATTAATGCATGTTCTATCAACGTTACCAAATCACTTTTTAGGCGCATCATGATCGGCTGGGTTTCCGGATCCCCCAGGCGACAATTAAACTCCAGCACTTTAATGCTTTGATCGGGAGCGATCATCAATCCAGCGTAGAGAAATCCAACAAAGGGTGTTCCGGCCTTTTTCATGCCATCAAGGACAGGCTCAATTACTTGTTTTATAGCCTTCGCATGCAGCTCTGGTGTCACAACCGGTGCTGGTGAGTAAGCGCCCATACCTCCGGTATTCGGTCCTTGGTCATCATTCAGTAATCTTTTATGGTCTTGGCTTGTCGCGAGCGGCAGAATATGTTCGCCGTCAATCATGACAATAAAGCTAGCCTCTTCACCAACTAGAAATTCCTCTATCACCACTTTTGCGCCCGCTACGCCCATTCCATTTTTAACGAGCATCATGTCTACGGCTTCGTGTGCCTCTTGTTCGGTCATAGCTACAACGACACCTTTACCTGCCGCTAAGCCATCGGCTTTAACAACGATCGGCGCGCCTTTCGCAGAGATATAGTTATGAGCCGCCTCCGGCTCGATGAAGGTGCTGTATTCAGCTGTTGGGATATTATGATTTGCCATAAATTGTTTAGCGAAATCTTTTGAGCTCTCAAGTTGAGCCGCTGCTGCTACAGGCCCGAAAATCATAAGCCCCTTGGCTTTAAACGCATCAACAATACCTTCGCTTAATGGGGCCTCAGGACCTACTATAGTCATATCAATATTCTTTGAAATCGCGAAATCGATCAAATCATCGGTTTCGTGTAACAGCACATTTTCTATTCCTTTTTCGGACGATGTGCCTGCGTTTCCCGGAGCTACATATATCTTTGATATTCGTGGAGATTGCGCAAGACGCCAGGCAATTGCATGTTCCCGACCGCCGCTACCAATAACGAGAAGTTTCATAATAATTTGTATCCTGTACCTAGGCGGTAAACTAAGTTTCTAGAATGATTATCCATTTTAGTGCCTAAAGTGGCGCGTCCCGGTTAAAACCATAGCGATGCCATGTTCGTTTGCCGCCGCAATAACTTCATCATCTCTCACGCTGCCTCCAGGCTGAATAACTGCTGTGGCCCCAGCGTTTTTAAGCACATCCAATCCATCTCGAAATGGAAAGAATGCATCCGACGCAACCACTGAATCCGAGAGGCTCAGATTTGCATTCTCCGCCTTAATGCTGGCTATTCGTGCAGAGTCTATACGACTCATCTGCCCCGCTCCTACGCCCAAGGTCATGCCGTTTCCACAAAATACAATCGCATTGGATTTTACGAATTTTGCTACACGCCAAGCAAACATCAGATTCGTTATTTGTTCTGCAGACGGTTTAATTTTTGTGACTATTTTCAGGTCGCCCTCTAATACGTGCTTTGCATCGGAGCTTTGCACTAACATACCGCCCCCAACCCGTTTATAGTCATATTCATTCGCGGATTGATTCAGGTCGATTTGGAGTAATCGAACATTTTTCTTTCCCGAAAAATAGGCTTTAGCTTCATCAGAGAACATTGGTGCGATTACCACTTCAACGAATTGGTTACCGATCGCGATAGCAGCATGCTCATCAACCGCTGTATTGAAAGCAATAATGCCACCGAATGCAGAAGTAGGATCCGTACTAAAGGCTTTTTGGTATGCTTTTAACGCATTCTCTCCTATGGCTGCGCCGCAAGGATTTGCATGCTTGACGATGACGCAAGCAGGCTCGTTAAAACTTTTAACGCATTCCCAGGCTGCATCCGAGTCTGCAATATTATTGTACGAGAGCTCTTTACCTTGAATTTGTTTGTAATTTGCTAGAGCTCCGGGCAGAGCAGACAAATCTTCATAAAAAGCCGCTTGTTGGTGCGGGTTTTCCCCATATCGGAGGTCTTCGCTTTTCCGAAAATTTATGTTTATTTGCTCCGGAAACTTATGTTTGTTTCCTTGTATATCTATCGCTGTAAGGTAGTTGCTTACATTAGAGTCATATGACGCTGTGTGCGAGAATGCTTGTTTACAAAGTGTGAAGCGCGTTTCTCTTGAGAGCACTCCTGTTTGAGAATCAGCCAGCTCAGCAATTACCTTGCTGTAGTCCTCTGGACTAGTAATTACTCCTACATGTTCCCAATTTTTAGCGGCTGCTCTGACCATCGAAGGGCCGCCTATATCGATATTTTCGATAGCATTTTCAAGAGTACAGCTTGGATCGGCTACAGTTGATGCGAAAGGGTATAAGTTAACCACTACCAAATCGATTGTTGGTATATCGTGTGCCTTTAGTGATGCGGCGTGTTGCTCGAGATCACGTCGAGCTAAGATACCTGCGTGAACTTTTGGATGGAGTGTTTTTACTCGGCCATCCAGCATTTCGGGAAATCCCGTGTAGTCGCTGATCTCGGTCACTGAGATGCCCGCGTCGGATAATAGCCTAGCCGTTCCGCCGGTAGATAGAAGTTTATAACCAAGACTTTCTAGTGATTGGGCGAACTCGACCACGCCAGTTTTATCGGAGACACTTATTAGGGCTTGTTTAGATGATGACATTGTGCGTTTAATAGTTATAGTTTTAGGTTAATCAAAGGAATTTAAATTTTTTCATTTTTGCTCTGAGCGTGTTGCGGTTAATCCCAAGCATTTCTGCGGCCTCACTCTGATTTCCCTGGGTGCGCTTTAGAATTTCCTCGATGAGCGTCTTTTCGACGGACTCGATCACCATGCTATATATCCCATGTGCTCGCTCACCTTGCAGATCTTTAAAGTAGATCTCTATTGAATGTTTTACAGCTTCTGAGAGATTAGTTGACTTACTCATGCCACAGCTTTGTCATCTATTAGGTTTTGCTGATATACCATTTGATCCAGAAACTCAATTATGGCGTTCACTTGTGTTTTTCCACTTTCAAGTGCATTGAATACTGATCGAAATTCTCTGGACCCCGGTAGATCGCCGAGGTACCAGCTCACATGTTTGCGAGCCAATCGAACTGCTCTTTCTTCCCCGTAAAAATTATATAGTTCGCCTAAATGTTCTAAAAGAATATCTTTTCTTTCATTAATAGTTGGGGGCGGCATCTCTTCCTTAGTTCTAAGGTAATGCGCAATTTCCCGAAAAATCCAGGGACTACCTTGGGCCGCCCGACCAATCATGACCGCATCTGCGTGCGTGAATTTAAGTACTTCAAATGCTTTTTTTGGTGAATCGATGTCACCATTAGCGATAATAGGAATTTTAATTGCAGACTTTACTTCCGCAATGGTCTCGTATTCTGCGACTCCATTGAAAAAATCATTTCTTGTTCGACCATGTATCGTGAGCGCTTGTATCCCATGTTCTTCCGCAATCTTAGCGATTTGAATTGCATTTTTTGATTCTTCACTCCATCCAGTACGTATTTTTAGGGTTACCGGAATATCTACCGAGGTTACAACAGTGTGTAGTATTGATGCTACGAGTGGCTCGTCCCTCAGTAATGCCGATCCTGCCGCCGCCTTGCATACTTTCTTTGCTGGGCAGCCCATATTGATATCAATTATTTCTGCCCCAAGATCTGCATTAAGTTTCGCTGCCTCTGCCATTTGTAATGGGTTAGTTCCTGCAATTTGTACAGCCCTTGGCGCATCTTCGCCAATATGATTAAGTCGAAATTGTGTTTTTTTTGATTTCCATAGTTTTGTGTTTGACGTGACCATCTCGGATACAGCAAGCGCGGCACCCAGTTTTCTGCAAAGATTTCGGAAAGGCTGATCGGTTACTCCCGCCATTGGGGCAGCGATTACGGGCGACTCTAGCAGGTGGGGACCGATTTTCATAAGGTTTTTTATTTTAGTAATCCTAGATTTTAAAGGATCCAAAGAAATTTACGAAACAGTCATAGTTTCGGTCCAAAAATTAACTGACGAATAATTATTTTTTTCGCAAGAGGTATCAAGTCGAGCCCTAAAAGTCCGAGGCCTCTTGCTCCCAATAATTTACTGGAAAAGAATCGGTTTAGTCCCGCACTGAAGAGGGTTGTTTGAAGGCGGTCCCAGCGACGCTTTCGTCGAAATGTACGTACGGTATTGTCAGTAATGAGATCCTCTGCCTTAATATCTCGACACACGTCTGCAAGATCCCATGCGTCTCGAAAACCCAAGTTTAGGCCTTGCGCTGCTATTGGGTGCAGCGCTTGTGAGGCGTTTCCAATAACAACAATACCGCCGTTCGAGGGCTGCTCGGCGATACGAGTGGCCAAGCTATAAGTGCTTTTTTCGCGAATAGAGGTAAACCTCCCACAGCGATCCCCAAACGCATTTTGAAAGGCTTCCAAAAACTGACTTTCTGGTTGATTTAACAAGTCATCGCTTTCATGCCTCGGAACCGACCAAACAAAGGCATATTCATCTCCGCGCGGCAACAGCGCAATAGGTCCTGTGCTGGTAAATCTTTCGTAGGCTATATCTCGAGGAGTAGAGTCACTCGTGATGATTCCTACAATTGCGTCATGACCGTGATCGATCGCTTTTTTGTGTTTGAGCCCTGCTATATTTAACGACTGTCCCCCGTCAGCCATCACGATCAAACGGGCGGTGACTGTCGAGATCACGCCGTTCATATCAAGAGTAATTTCAGAGTAATCCTTGTGTTTTTGGATTGACGTGGCGGAAGTCTGGAAGAGGGTTTTGACTTTCTGCTGGCTTAAAACTTCTCTCAACCGCGGCAAAAGATCTTTAAAGCGAACCACGTATCCTAATTCAGACAATTGAACATCTGGCCCTGAGACAACGCTTTGCCCGAAATGTCCGCGATCTGAAATTTGAATGCTCCGAATTGGAAATCGCTCTTCATCGGTTAGCCAAGCATTTAGTTCGTCAAGAATTAGATAGCTATTCCATGAGAGCGCTAAAGTACGGCCATCGGGAATTTTTGATTGTTGGGGCTGCACTTCCAAAACCGCTGTAGATAACCCAATTTGTTTCATGGCGAGTGCCGCTACACATCCAACCGGTCCGGCTCCTATAATTAAAACGTCGTATTGAGTCTTCGACATGATTTCATTTAGGCTGACATGAGCGATTCGATGTCATTGATTGTTTTTGGCACCCCAGAGGTAATAATTTCACAACCGCTATCTTGGTTGACGATTGCATCATCTTCGATACGGATGCCAATGTTCCAGAACTGCTCTGGTATATCGGGGGCGCTGCGGATGTAACATCCGGGCTCTATGGTTAAAACCATTCCCGGTTCGAGGCTTCGCCATTGTCCATCGTCCTTGTAGTTCCCCACATCGTGAACATCTCTTCCAAGCCAGTGCCCAGTCCTATGCATGTAATACCTGGAGTATTCCCGGTTCTCCAAAACTTTGTCGAGAGAGCCATGACAGAGTTTCAAGTCAATAAATCCTTGTGCGAGCACTTTAGTTGCCGCATCGTGGGGCGCTTGCCAACTGTTACCACGAGATGTGGCTTCCATCGCTGCTCGCTGTGCGTCCAGAACAAGTTCGTAAATCATTCTTTGTGGCCCAGAGAATTTGCCGCTTACGGGAAAGGTGCGGGTAATATCTGACGCATAGCCATCCAGTTCGCATCCCGCGTCAATGAGTAATAAATCCCCATCATTTAGCACAGCATTATTCTCAATATAGTGGAGTACACAGGCATTTTTACCGCCAGCGACGATCGACGTATAGGCAGGAAATTGAGAGCCATTCTTTTTAAAATGATAGAGCAGCTCAGCTTCAATTTCATATTCATATTTTTCTGGCTTAGTCGCTAACATTGCATTTACATGAGCCTCAGCTGATATTTTCGCCGCCCGTCGCATGATGTTGAGTTCGTCTGGATCTTTGATAAGTCTCATCTCGTCCAGTATTTCTCTAACGTCGATAAGACTTGCCGGCGCAGTGATGCCTTCTCGTGCTCGAGATCTCGTCTTGTTTAACCAGCCCATCATTTTATTATCCCAATTGGATTCAATACCAATGGGCGTAAAGATGGCATCTTTATTTTCTATTAGCTGAGGAAGGATTTTATCTATCTCATCGATCGCAAAGGTGTCATCAAAGTTAAATTGAGTTTTTGCCTCCTCAGGGCCATAACGAAAACCGTCCCATATTTCTCGCTCTTCGTGTTTCGCCCGACAAAAAAGGATAGACCGAGACGGTTTGCCACCAATCACAACGACGACAGACTCGGGTTCATTAAATCCAGTGAGGTAGTGAAAATAGCTATCAAACCGATAGGGGAAATGAGCATCTTTATTCCTTATCCTTTCAGCGGCTGTTGGAATAACAGCGATTCCAAATTTTATCGCTGAGGCGAGTTCGTGACGTCTTCGTACAAATTGAGTTTTCATGTTGGACCGTAGTGCCTATTTTTTGGGTTGATCGTTAAGCTCTGCTTGCATTAAATCGGCCAGTGAATCGATTGTCTTGGGTTCACTTTTTCGAAGAGTGGCAATCAATTTTTCGATATCTGAACTTTCCTTATTTTGGGATAACTTAAATTTCGAATTAATGTTTATAATTTTAGCGTGAAAACACATTACTCCCTCTGCTGCCTTCTTGATCAATTCAGCGTATTCCTCTGACTCCGCATAATGGGAAAAATTCCGATCAAAGTGTCTCGTAAGCTTATCGAGTAGTGTGACGACCGTCTCTTGAGCATTAATTAAAAAAACCTCAGCTTTGACCTCAACAACTGCGTAATTCCATGTGGGAAGGTGAGGTTTCGTGACGTACCAAGCCGGTGATATATATCCGTGCGGACCTTGAAATAGAAACGTTGTCGTATTGGATTTTTGGAATTTATGCCAAATATTATTTTGAAGCGCAAAGTGACCTTCTAATTGGTGTTTTTCTTGATTTATTACAACGGGTGTCATTGCAATCTCTGGATCCTCCCCGGGCCCAGTAATCACTGTAGCCAATGGATTCTGCTCGATTATTTGCATTGATCGTTCGTAACTTTTCGATCGAAAATGCTGTGGTCGATACATCATTGGTTCCGCGCAGAAATAAGTTGATCAATATTCTGTAGCCGCTCTCGAGTCCCCACGTCTGACCAAAGCTCTGTTGCAAGCTCCCCCAGCATCCGCCCATGGCTAATTTCCCGATTGAGGATCGGTGCGAGTGGCGCAGATTTATTTTCCGGTAGATCACTAAACATTGTCGGTCGATAGACGCCAATTCCGCTGAAGGTCACTTTGTTTCCCCCGCTAGTTTGTAGCTGATTTTCGGCTAAGCAAAAGTCCCCATCTAAGTTATGCACTGGATTAGGGACCATAAAGAGGTATCCTGAGATCTCCGTACTTCTTTTTAAAGTACTTATCGCCTCGTTTAAACGCTCGAATGGCAGCTCGGAGTAAATGTCAGCGTTAATGACTGGGAAAATATCGCGATTGATGTGTTTTAGTGCGTTCGCTATACCTCCGGCTGTCTCAAGCGGGGTATTTTCCTCCGAGATCATAATTTCTGACCCCGAACTATATTGATCAGCGATAAATTGTTTAATTTGGGTCGCTAGGTGACTGACATTAATGATGATTCGACTAAATCCAGCCGCACTTAATTTCTCAATGTGATATTGAATGAGCGGTTTGCCGTCAACTTCCAAAAGAGCTTTCGGATATTTTTCTCCTAGCTCGCCCATTCGTGTTCCTCGCCCTGCGGCAAGAATCATTGCGGTAGAGTTCTGAGCGCGTACCATATGATTAAAAGGTATGCCCAATCTTTTGGACTTTGCCCTCTAACTGATCGAGAATTTTTATTAAGGGTTTTAACGCGCCATATCTTTGCGCAACATCTCGAATATAAGTCAAGAAGCGGGGCGCGTCTGAAATGTAGTGATCTTTTCCATCCCTGTGTTTAAGCCTGGAAAAAACTCCTAATACTTTCAGATGTCGCTGCAAACCCATCCATTCTAGGTCTTTGTAAAATTCTCCAAAATCGGGGGGGACAGGCAAGGAGGCTTTGCGCGCTTTTTCCCAATAACGGATTGTCCAATCAAGTATTTCTTCTTCTTCCCAACTAATAAAGGCATCTTTAAATAATGAAATTACATCGTAGCTTATCGGACCTATTCTGGCATCTTGAAAATCTAAAATACCAGGGTTATCGCCGCAAACCATAAGGTTTCTCGGCATAAAATCGCGGTGCACGAGAACTGAAGATTGACTAACGCAACGCTCTGTTATGATTTTAAGGGTATTTTGTAATGAATTTTGGGTATTTTCGTCTAGTTCTATGTTCATTTGTTTTTGAATATACCAATCGTTAAATAAGGCGAGCTCCTGATTCATAAGGGCAGCATCGTATTTGCGCAATAAACTTACATCATCAATCGTTTGCATCTTGACGAGTGCTGTCGTCGCATCATCGAACAATTGATTCGCATTTTCGCTTTTAAGTGAACTCAAGTAGGTTTCGTCGCCGAGATCTGATAAGAGAAGTAATCCATCTTCGAAATTAGCATGCACAACACGGGGCACGTGGATCCCGTTCGAAGCCAATAGATGAGCTATGGAAGTAAATTGTTTGGCGTCGTTATGGGCGACAGGAGCATCCATCAGCACAAGGGAGGCCTCGTTGGGAAGCGTGATTCTAAAGTATCTTCTAGCTCCCGCGTCTGCTGCAAGGTTGGTTAAGGTAAAATCATGTCCTTCGAGAACTAAACGTAACCACTTATTAATAAGCTCGTGTCTAGACGAATCGAAAATTGTATTGATCGTTGTCATGATGACTTAAGTTTTAAATTCATTTCTGCGCGCATAATTTGATGATTACCCTAAAACTTCATTATACGAAGTTACAGTTCATATTTATTTGTTGGGCCTCGTTCTTTGCCTTCGCGGGAGTTGTACAAGCTCAGATAGAAGACTCCCTATGGCCAACCATAAATGGTGAAGACGTTGAAGAACCTCGGCCTACCGACGTCGCTGAGGATTTTCCAGAGACCTCAATAGAAGCCGATCGTATAACGGGTGTCCGTGGCGAGTATATGGAAGCAGAAGGTAACGCGGTCATCATCCGTGGCGCCCAAGAAATCAAGGGAAATTATTTATTTTATGATCAAATAAATGATGAAGTGACTGGCAAGGAGAATGTGTCCATCAAAAAGCCAGGAGTATCCATACAAGGTAATACATTTAAATATTCACCGAGCCATGAGACCGGAGAGATCTCAGATGCACAGTATGCCTTAACTGAAAGTGGAGCCCGTGGCGAGGCGACTAAGTTGATCTTTAAGGGCCCATCTCGTCAAACTGCGACAAACGCGACGTATACGTCTTGTGATGTGAGCCAAGAGGACGTCTACCTTAAAACAAGCCGTTTGAATATATATCAAGACAAGGAGTACGGCACTGCAAAAAATGCAACGGTATGGTTTAAAGGTGCGCCTATTTTGTATACTCCATACCTCTCATTTCCCCTTACCGATAAGAGAAAGACTGGGTTGTTAACGCCCTCTTATGGTCAGAGTGTGCAAAATGGATTTGAAGTTACGCTTCCCATGTATCTAAACATTGCCCCAAATCTAGATTCTACCGTCGCAGTGCGTTCCATGTCAGAGCGAGGCTACCTCTTGACTACCCAATCGCGGTACCTCGGGGAGTCATTTTCCGGAGAATTTACTTATGACCGTATAGGAGATGATAAGAAGTTTACAAAAGAGCCAGGGCAAGACGAGTCTAGATCGTATTATGCTTTTTCACATCGGCAGAGATTTGGATCGAACTTGAGCGGCTACGTTAATCTACAAGGGATCTCCGATGATACGTATTTTAAGGATTTGAGCCGGGATTTAGCCAAAACTTCATTAGTGCATTTGCCGCGAGAAATTGGTCTTAAGGCAAGCGGTCCAGATTGGCATGGTTCTGCACGTGTGAGGCATTATCAGACATTAAATTTTGCAGCTCCACCTGTTCAAATCGATCCCCAGATCAATTTGAACCTTACGCCTACTCTTGGCTATAGTTTTGAATCGGAATCAGCGTTTCAGATCAGTGATTTTGATAAATCGAATCAAGCGGGAGCGCTTAGAACGATTCTTTACCCTGGGATTAGATATGTCTATGAAAATGATTTTTTGACGTTGAGCCCTAAAATTGGACTCCATTACACTAATTATGACCTAGATACTGGAGTTACCGAGGACCGCACGCTACCAATCTATTCGCTCAGTGCATCGCTCGCTTTTGAGAGGGATTTGAGTATCGGTAGCGTCGATTTAATTCAGACATTGGTGCCTCAAATTTTCTATGTGCACGTGCCGTTTGAGGATCAAAGTGACTTACCTTTATTCGATTCTGGGTTATCGAGTTTCAGCCTCTCACAGATATTTTCTGAAAACATCTTCTCTGGCGGAGATCGAATCAACGATGCTGACCAATTAACAGTTGGAGTGAGTAGTCAATTTTTAGATGCTAAAAGTGGTGTGGAGCGATTTAAGATTACTGCAGCGCAACGTTTTCATTTTGATGAAGAGCTCGTTGTCATTAATCCCACAGATGCACCAAGAACGGGTAATCGATCCGATATTCTTTTGGGCGGTAACGGTCGTATAAATGAATCATGGCGTGCTAATACGTTATTACAATACAGTGGCGTGCTTGACGAGGTTATTAGCCATGATCACCGGCTTCAATATAAGCCGCAGCAGGGTAAAGTAGTTAGTTTTGCTTATCGTTATACGCGTGATGCCCATGAGCAATTTGATATTTCTGGACAATGGCCGATTAAGGGGAACTGGGGTGCGGCGGGTCGATGGAATTATGCGAAGGACTCGGGCAAGTTGATTGAGGGTGTTTTGGGCCTAGAATATAAAGCTGGCTGTTGGGCGTTTAGGATGGTGGCAAATCGGTTTTTAACGGGGCAAGATTCTGTGGGCGATAATCTTTATGCGACGAGCTTTTTTGTTCAACTTGAGCTGAGAGATATTACGCGCATTGGCAGCAACGCCGTTGGAATTTTGAAACAAAATGTAACTGACTATTCTGAAAATTAAATAATTTATTGGTCGAGATATGGATATGAGTTTTTTGTTGAAGTGTATTTTATTTTCTCTTTTTAGTGTATCTGCTTTTGGGGAGGAGCCAATAGCTATCGATCGGGTTGTGGCCATTGTTGGTGAGTCTGTGATTGTCGCATCTGAACTTGATAAAGAGATGTCGTTAGCTAAAAATAATATTACGAATTCGGGTTCGTCGATGCCCGGCTTAAGCTACTTAAGACAGCAAGTACTTGAGCGTATGATTACTCGCAAGGCGCTAGAAGACTTTGCAGATCGTACTGGAATACGAGTATCTGACAATGAGGTTCGTTTGGCGCTTCAAAGGCTTGCTCAACAGCAAAACTTGTCAATAACAGATTATTTAAACGCAGTTGAAAAACAAGGTTTGAGTGTTTATCAGTTACGACAAAGTATTCTCGTTGAGGCGAAGATCATGAAATTGCGTCGCAGAGAAGTTGAAACAAAGTTAATTGTAAATGAATCCGAGATCGAGTCTTATCTAAAGAAGCTGCGCGACACTCCTGCTTCAGATGAGTCCTTAGTGGCACATATTTTGATCGCGATTCCAGAGAACGCAACGGCCGAAGATCTTGAGGTCGTTAGTAATAGAGCCCAAGATGCCCTTTACAAAATTGATAATGGAATCGATTTTAGACAAGTTGCAGCGGAATTGTCTGATGCGAGTGACGCGCTTGAAGGCGGAGTTATGGGCTGGCGGGATGCATCCAATTTGCCAGACTTGTTTTTAGATGCTTTGAAGGTTATGAGAATTGGCCAGAGAAGCGAGATATTGCGTAGTCCGAATGGCTTTCACATTTTATTTTTATTGGATAAAAGAGGTCGTGATGCGCAGATAATTGTGCAACAAACTTTAGCTCGGCATATTCTTTTTCGAGTGGATCGCGCAGTCTCTGAGGAGGATGCGTTGATTAAGGCGATGGGCATTCGAAACAGAATAGTCGTATTAGGTGAGGATTTTGAACATTTAGCGAAGACTACCTCTGATGATCCGAGTGGTGTTAAGGGAGGCACACTTGGTTGGTTGATGCCAGGTGAGACTGTCCCAGAGTTTGAGCAAGCACTCAACAGCCTGGAACCCGGAACTGTCAGCGAGCCAGTGAGAACTCAGTTTGGTTATCACTTGATAGAGGTGCTTGATCGAAGGGATTCGGATGTTTCTGACGAGCGGCAAAAGGCGGTCGCTCGACAAGCAATTCTGCAACAAAAACTTGAGTTTCGATTTGAAGAGTGGGTGCGGCAGGTGCGAGATACCACGTTCATTAAGTACGTTAACTGATTCGTTGAATGGTATCTCCCAAAGCTAAGAGGCGGTTCAGCCAGAATTTTCTTCGTGACCCGCTTATTGTTGAAGAAATCGTTGAAGCCGGCAGCTTTTCCTCACATGATAGGGTTATTGAGATTGGCCCAGGTTATGGTGCGTTAACGTGTGAGTTGCTCAAAAAGGTGTCTGCCTTAACCGCAATCGAAGTGGACCGTGATGCAGTACATTATTTGCGGTCACACTTCGAGGCGGAGCGGTTGAGGGTGATAGAGACAGATTGTTTAGACGTTAATTTCTCGCACTTCGGTGTCTCGTTGAGGCTATTAGGAAATTTGCCCTATCACATTTCCACACCAATCTTATTTCACGTAGATTCCAAGATAGAGTGCATCCGCGACGCAATTTTTATGCTCCAGCGAGAAGTAGTTGATCGAATTGTCGCCGCACCAGGATCAGCTGAATATGGGAAATTGAGTATTACATTACAGCTGGGCTGGGAGCTTGAGAAGCTTTTTGACGTGCCACCTGAAGCATTTCAACCTGTGCCTAAAGTTTGGTCTTCAATTTTGCACCTAAGGCCAAGAGCGAAGCCGTACAACGTAAATCGAGCGACTTTTCAACGCATTGTGTTTGGCGCATTTTCCAAACGACGAAAGACCTTGCGAAATGCTTTGAAAGGGATCGTCTCCAGTGAGCAATTTATATTGGCAGATATCGATCCAGCTCGAAGACCTGAAACTTTATCGGTGGATGATTATGTTCGGTTATCCAATGTCGTTTTTAAGGACTAGGAATTTAGTCTCTCTCGATCAGTTCTATCTTATAACCATCCGGATCTTCAACAAATGCTATTACGGTTGAGCCGTGTTTCATCGGCCCAGCCTCACGAGTTACTCGACCTCCACGAGTTTTTACTTTCTCGCAAGCCTCATAAGCGTTAGGCACGCCTATTGCGACATGGCCATATCCATTGCCTAAATCATAACAAGTGGTATCCCAATTGTGAGTGAGCTCGATGACTGCGGTCTCGGCCTCTGAACCATAACCAACAAATGCATTTGTGAAACGGCCACCTGGAAAATCAACTTTACGAATTAAGTTCATGCCAAGAACTTCGGTGTAAAAGATTATTGATCGGTCCAAGTTGCCAACTCTAATCATGGTGTGCAACATTCGCATCTTAAATGTCCTTAAATTTCAACCAGCTCAAAATCTTCTTTTCTGGCATCGCATTCCGGGCATACCCAATTGACGGGCACATCATCCCAGCGGGTGCCCGGCTTTAGACCCTCATCTGGCCAGCCAGCTTCCTCGTCATAAATGAACCCGCAAATCAAACACATGTAGGTCTTGAAATCGTTGTTATTTTCGTCAGTCATTAGTTATTTTTCACAAACAAGGTTAAAAATGTATCCACTTCAAGTAGCATTCTAAATCAAAGATGAGTAAACCATATATTTATGATTAAAAGTAAACCAGTCGTATTAGTTTTTTCTGGCTCTGATCCTACGGGCGGAGCAGGGTTGCAGGCGGATGTGCTTACGTTGGCTGAGCTTAATTGTCACCCAGTGACCGTTGTCACCTCTATTACTTGTCAGGATACGGAAAAAGTCCATAGCGTTACTCCCGTGGACGTCGCATTGATTCGTGAACAAGCGAAGGTTCTAATTGAGGACATCGCGATAGATGTGATCAAGGTTGGGATGATCCCCAGCATTGAGGTGCTTAAAGAAGTAATTTTGATTCTACGCAGATTTCCAACTAAGCCTGTGGTTTTCGATCCGGTACTGAGCTCAGGTGGAGGCTATATTTTTGGATCGAATTTAGTAATCGAGAGCATAGTTAAAGACTTACTCCCTCGATGTCTTGTTATAACGCCAAATACGAATGAGCTCATTGCCTTGTCGAAGGCAACCCATAAAATTTCTGTGGCGTCGTCTCCGGACGTGAAGGCTTCTGCTTTGAGTAAGTTTGGTGTGAACTTCGTTTTATTGACGGGGACACATGCTGACCGAAAAGATGTGGAAAATAGTTTATTTGATGAAGGTGGTCTGGTGGATTCATGGACTTGGCCGAGACTCACTAATCAATTTCATGGGTCGGGTTGTACGCTAGCTTCTGCTATTGCAGCTTTTCTAGCCAAGGGGTTGTCTGTGCCCAAAGCGGCATCTCGAGCACAGCAGTACACATGGGACAGCCTCAATAGAGGTTTCAGCATCGGCAGCGGTCAATTGATACCCAACAGGATTTACGGTTCAAAATGAAATCTGATACGGCGAAGATTTTTCAAACAGGGGTGTATGCGATTACCCCAGATACTAATGATTTGAGTCTGTTGGTGAGGCAAGTAGAGGGCGCGATAAAAGGGGGGGTGCGATTGTTTCAGTATCGCGATAAAGTCAGCTCGCCAGACCAAAAGATTAGCGCTGCTAAACGACTGAAACAAGTAATTCATGCCTCAGGTGGTTTATTGATTATTAACGACGATCCATATTTAGCGGAAATGGTTGATGCGGCCGGTGTGCATATTGGAAGGCATGATCAAGCATTTGAGCGCGCACGCAAAATTTTAGGGCCCGAGAAGATAATCGGGGTGTCATGTTACGATAATATTTCCTTAGCATTGAGTATGCAGAGCGAGGGGGCTGACTATGTTGCTTTTGGAGCGTTTTTTCCCTCATCGACGAAATCATCCGCTACGCCGGCTGCACTCGATGTACTGAGGCAGCTCAGTGCCAGCGGAATTACAATTCCCGTAGTCGCGATTGGCGGGATAACTCTCAATAATGCCCAAGAGTTATTGAATTGTGGTTTGTGTACCCTAGCTATTATTAATAGCTTATTCGGGGTGGACGACGTTGAGTCAAGAGCGCGCGCATGGGTGAACTTTTATGATCAATTTAAATCAGGTTTAGACTAGGTAAAAAGGGTAGTTTATGTCGAGTAATGATTTGTCGTTTGAACGCGCGAAGGAAGTAATTCCTGGGGGTGTGAATTCTCCTGTGAGGGCGTTCGGATCAGTGGGTGGCGTACCCAAAACGATCGTTAGAAGTGAGGGCAGCAGAATTTTTGATGTCGATGGTAACGGTTATATCGATTACGTGGGCTCTTGGGGTCCAATGATAGCGGGACATGCCCATCCGCAAATTGTTAAGGCGGTCAAGGATGCCGCAGACGGCGGTTTAAGCTTCGGCACGCCGACCCCTGGCGAGGTGACTTTGGCCGAACGTTTAACGGCTACATTTCCAGCTATGGAGCAAGTCCGTTTGGTCAGTTCGGGGACGGAGGCAACTATGAGTGCGATACGGTTAGCACGTGGTTACACCGAAAAACCTAAAATCATAAAGTTTGAAGGTTGTTATCATGGACACTCGGACTCTTTATTGGTCAAAGCGGGTTCAGGAGCGTTGACTTTCGGCACGCCTAGCTCTGCGGGTGTGCCGCCAGATTTGGTCTCGCAGACTGTTGTGTTGGATTACAACATTCTAAATACTCTCGAAGAGACTTTTGATAACGTGGGGAAAGACGTTGCTGCAGTTATCATCGAGCCGATTGCGGGGAATATGAATCTTGTACAAGGCAACGCAAAATTTTTAGGCCGGTTACGGGAATTATGTTCCCATTACGGCGCACTACTGATCTTTGATGAGGTAATGACTGGATTTAGAGTTGGGCCGCAAGGCGCACAAGGCTTGTATGGAATCGAGCCAGATATCACCACGTTGGGTAAGGTGATTGGAGGCGGTCTCCCTATGGGGGCTTTTGGTGGTCGGCGCGAAGTGATGCAAAAATTAGCACCAATGGGTCCTGTCTATCAAGCGGGGACATTATCGGGAAATCCAATTTCAGTTGCTGCTGGATTAGCGACGTTAGATTTAATAAGTGAAGATGGTTTCTTCGAGTCCTTAACAAATAAGACAAGAGAATTAGTGGAAGGCATTGAGGAGCACGCCAAACGGGCAGGGGTTCCATTTTGCGCGTCTCATGTAGGTGGTATGTTCGGTATGTATTTTACTGATCGTGTACCGGAGACTTATGAGGATGTGATGGGTTGTAACCGAGAACGATTTAATCGTTTTTTTCATGCCATGCTAGATCAAGGCATTTATCTTGCTCCATCAGCATTTGAGGCTGGCTTTGTCTCATCTGCGCACAGTGAACAGGATATTCGGGCTACGCTCGATGCGGCTGGTGAGGCGTTTAAAGTGTGTTAACGGCATCAGCTTGGTACAGAATTTTATGTCTTTAGTTGTCCAAAATACGGAGTATTGGAAGTCGTTTGAGAAATATCATCAAATTCCTGAGGACGATTGTGGAGAAGTAGTCTTTGCCGGACGATCCAATGCAGGCAAATCTAGTGCGATTAATGTGATTACGAATCAGAAAAAATTAGCACATACGAGCAAACTCCCTGGCCGAACCCGTCTACTTAATTTCTTTAAGGTAGCAGACGATCGTTTTATCGTTGATTTACCTGGCTATGGATACGCGAAAGTTCCCGAACAGATGAGAAATGCCTGGGCGAGAGAGTTGACCACCTATTTATCGAGTAGGCATCAAATTCGAGGTTTATTTGCTGTGATGGATATCCGTCATGCTCCAACGGCGCTTGATGAACAACTGGTTGAGTGGTTCGCGGTAACAGGTAAACCTATTCACGTTTTGCTCACAAAATCTGACAAACTTAAGCGGACGCAGGTGCAAAATCAGTTAAGAGTGGTTTCGGATATACTTTTGCGTCATTATTCGCAGGTTACTGTGCAAGTATTCTCGAGCTTGAATAGGACAGGATTAGATGAGGCTCGATCGAGGCTAGTTAGTTGGTTAACATAGGGCTATCTCGAGCTAAATAGTTGCACTCGTGATTCTAGGAGGATATTTTTGAGCATAAATATATTAGGTCGTTTCCCTCAGCGCCGGATGAGGCGAAACAGACGGGATGACTTTTCTCGCAGACTCGTGCGAGAAAATCAGTTGAGTGCAGATGATCTTATCTATCCGGTATTCGTATTCGAGGGGAAAAATGAGACTCAGGTTGTCGATTCGATGCCCGGAGTTGCACGATACACGCCTGATGCATTGCTGTCCGTTGCCGAGGAATGTGTAGCATTAGGCATACCTGCTATCGCGTTATTTCCGGTTATTGAACAGGACCTTAAAACCCCTCTAGCAGAAGAATCTTTCTCTGAGAGTGGCTTGATACCGAGAGTAATCGCGTTACTGAAAAACAATTTTCCAGAGCTGGGTGTTATCACCGATGTGGCACTGGATCCGTATACGAGTCATGGCCAGGATGGTCTGCTGGACGAAACGGGGTATGTGCTGAATGATGAAACCATCGAGGTATTAATTCGGCAGTCTTTAAGTCATGCTGCGGCGGGAGTGGACGTTTTGGCGCCGTCCGACATGATGGATGGCCGTGTAGGTGCGATTCGCGAGGCACTCGACAAAAACGGATACGAGCGAGTCCGATTACTCTCGTATGCGGCCAAATTTGCGTCAAGTTTTTATGGCCCCTTTAGAGACGCTGTCGGTTCATCCGCAAATTTAGGGGTCAGTAACAAAGAAACTTACCAAGTAGACCCGGCGAATTCTGATGAAGCTCTATGGGAAGTTGGTCTTGACCTTCAGGAGGGCGCAGATATGGTAATGGTCAAGCCTGGTATGCCCTATTTAGACATTATCACGCGCGTAAAACGAGAATTTGGAGTTCCGACCTTTGCGTATCAAGTAAGCGGTGAATATGCCATGCTGAAGGCTGCCTTTGCGAATGGTTGGCTCGATGAGGAGCGCTGCGTATTAGAGGCCTTGTTGTCCTTTAAGCGTGCTGGGGCTAATGGAGTTTTAACTTATTTTGCAATAGACGCGGCAAAATTAATTCAAACTAAAACATAGTTTCGTCCCAAAGTTTGAATTAGAACAATGCTCCGGAATCTGTGCGCGGAGCGTTTTCCTCATAGAAGTATTCGACAACTCCATTTTTATCATTAGGTAATCCGGTTTTTGGATCAATTAAAATCGATTTTATGCCCTCTGGGCGCGCGAGAGGTTTGTCTTCAGGGATTCCTTTTAGGGCTGTTTTCATATAGTCAATCCAGATAGGCAGCGCGGCTTTTGACCCAGTTTCTTTGTCACCCAGTGGCCCAGGCTGATCCTTACCAACCCAAGTGATAGCAACAATGCGTCTTTGGAAGCCGGCGAACCAGGCATCAATGTTGTCGTTGGTTGTTCCCGTTTTCCCAGCTAGATCTTTTCTTCCTAATGATTTAGCGCGGATGCCAGTCCCATTTTGGATAACGTTTCGAAGTAAAGAATCCATGGTGAATACGTTTCTAGTGTCGAGCACTTGATCTGCTGTCGTTCTCTTACGTTGTAATTTTGTTTTGAAAATGAGATTACCCTCAATGTCCTCAATATGAGAAATAAAATATGGTTCGATAAGATAACCACCGTTCGCAAATACAGCATAGCCCCGTGCCATCTCTAGAGGCGTAGTTGAGCCCGCGCCAAGCGCCATCGTTAGGTATGGCGGGTGGTGCTTTGGGTTGAATCCAAATCGGGCTAAATAGTTTCTGGCATATTCTGGCGTTATTGCCTGAAGTATCCGAATGGCCACTAGGTTTTTAGATTTAGCTAATGCATATCGCAGGCTGATAGGGCCTGCGAACTCCTCATCATAATTTTGTGGGTCCCATACCTCGAAGCCTGTTTGGCTCTCATGTATTTCGAAGGGTGCGTCATCAATAATGGTTCCCGGAGTAAACCCACGCTCTAACGCCGCAGAGTAAATGAAGGGTTTAAAACTAGATCCGGGTTGTCTTTTAGCTTGTGTGACGTGATTAAACTTGTTGCGATAAAAATTATATCCGCCGACCAAAGCATTGATAGCTCCGTTATCCGCGTCGATCGAGACAATCGCTCCTTCCGCGATGGGTAACTGGCTTAGGGCCCATTGATCCTTTTTTAAATTTTGAAGATAAATTAGGTCGCCATCTTTGAGTGGTGAAATAACGTCAGACCCAGTAATTAGGTCTGTAGAGCCGTAAACCGTTTGTTCCGCCGATAACGTGACAGGCCCGGTCCCTTTTACGTATGTCTCAATCGCTTGTTCCGTTACATTTAGGACGACTGCAGGCCTTAAATCCTCATACGCATTTGAATCTTGCAGTGCATCCTCTAGCCATTCATCGTTAACTATAGAGGGAAGATTAACGGAGCTTAAAGGCCCGCGATAACCTTGTCTCTTGTCGTGCGATTCCAGTCCTTTTTTGAGAGCTAGAAACCCAGCCTCCTGATGCTTGACCGATAAAGTAGTATGGACGTTAAGGCCTTTTGTATAGGCTTCATCTCCATACCTCTCAGTTAACGCCTGCCGAACCATTTCTACAAAAAACTCAGAGTTTCTGCTTGGGTTTTTCCGTGCTGAGGACAGTTTAAGTGCTGTGCTCTTTGTTTGTTCAAGCTCTTGATCCGAAATGAGTCCAAGGCTATTCATTCGATTTAAGACGTAACGTTGTCTTTGCGTGGCTCTTTTTAGGTTTACAACAGGATTATATTTCGACGGTGCCTTCGGTAGACCCGCTAGCATTGATATTTCTGCTAAAGACGCTTGTGTGAGGGGCTTTCCAAAATATACTTTAGAGGCAGCTGCAAAACCATAAGAGCGTTGTCCGAGATAAATTTGATTGATATACAGCTCGAGTATCTGGTTTTTAGTGAGGTTACGCTCGATTTTTATAGCTAAGAGAGCTTCGTTAAATTTACGCGTGAATGTTTTCTCTGATGAGAGAAAAAAGTTACGGGCTACTTGCATAGTTATGGTGCTCGCGCCTTGCCGAACCCCCCTTGCTGAGACGTTGGCTATTGCTGCTCTGCCGATACCAATAAAATCGATACCATGATGATTCCAAAAATGTTCATCCTCGGCCGCAATAATCGCGTTTTTGAGTGAATCAGGTACTGAGTCAATACTGATGAACTCTCGATGCTCTCTACCGAATTCCCCAATAAGCGTTCCTTCGCGACTGAAAATGCGTAGTGGCAACTTAGGTTTGTAATCGGTTAGGGCGTTGACAGGCGGTAATTTCGGGTACGCTGTAACGAAGGCAAAGGTACCTGCGAGTGCGCCAACGATGCCGAGGCTTATACAAAGTAATAAAAATTTAGAAAATAGGTTTCTTAAGCGCATCTATGGCGTGACTGGTCAGATTCAGAACAAGTACCCCTGATTATAGTACGCATGAATCAGAAACAGATTGTTTGTTTTTTGATACGACTAGTTTTAATTAATTTTTTAGAAAAGCTTTGTGAAGACGGACAGAGTCAAGACTAATAGGTAAAATTTAGGTATGGAAAATACAAATGAGCGTACGGGTGCAAATTCCAGCACTTTATCGTCTTTTAAGGGCAATATTTATCTCGTAGGAATGATGGGAGCGGGGAAAACGTCTGTCGGTAGACTCTTGGCTAAACGTGCTCGGAAGAGTTTTTTTGACTCGGATCAAGTGATTGAGGAACGAACGGGCGTGTCGATTCCCACCATTTTTCATCATGAGGGTGAGAGTGGTTTTCGTGCTCGGGAGCAGGCCGCGATCGCTGATCTAACAAAACTCGATGATATTGTGCTTGCAACGGGTGGTGGCGCGATTCTGTTCGAGGAAAACAGAAGATCTTTGGGTGCGACCGGGTTCGTTGTGTATCTTAAAGCCCAAGTTAATGATTTATGGAAACGTACGCAGGCAGATAAGAATAGGCCATTATTAGATACTGAGAATCCGCTATCTAAGTTGGAGGATTTATTCAGAGTTAGGGATCCCATTTATACTGCGTTAGCTGATTTGGTAATCGAAACCGGAGATCCAAATTTGCAGATTTTTTTAAGCCGATTAGAGGACGAGCTTGTTAAAGCCCGAGTCCAATAGATAAAAATTAATGAAGAACAGACAAATTATTGTGGGGCTTGGGAGCCGATCTTATCCAATTATTATCGGTCCAGACCTTTTTCGCTCCGAGGCCATAGTAGACGAAGGTGACTTGCGAGGTCGACGTTACATTGTTGTAACTAATGATGTCGTTGGCCCAATGTACTTCTCTACGGTTGCGGAGCGTTTATCATCCCCGGGTAATAGCGTTGAGAAAATCATCATTCCAGACGGAGAGCAATTCAAGTCGCAAGAAACATTAACGTCAATTTACGATCAGTTGATAACCAAACGGGCCGATCGATCAACGACTATTGTGGCTCTCGGTGGGGGCGTAGTCGGAGACCTCGCCGGATTTGCGGCAGCAACTTATCAGCGTGGAATACCGCTTATTCAAATTCCCACAACATTGCTAGCTCAGGTGGACTCCTCGGTTGGAGGAAAGACAGCGATTAACCATCCTGCTGGTAAAAACATGATCGGTGCATTTTATCAGCCGCAAGCCGTTTTTATTAGCTTAGAGATGTTAGGTAGTTTGCCGGACCGAGAGTTTAAGGCAGGGTTGGCTGAGGTCGTGAAGTATGGCGCGATCATGGATGAGGCTTTTTTTAGTTGGCTTGAGGGCAACATTCAGTCGCTTTTAGCTCGGGATTATGAAGCATTGGGTTATGCGGTTCAGCAATGCTGCTCAAACAAAGCGAAGATTGTTGAGGCTGACGAGACTGAATCAGGATCAAGAGCGTTATTGAATTTTGGGCACACTTTTGGACATGCTATTGAAGCAGGTCTTGGCTACGGTAAGTGGTTGCATGGTGAGGCTGTTGCAGCCGGCATGATGCTTGCTGGAAGGTTATCTGTTTTGGCAGGAGACCTGAAGCAAGTAGAGTGGGATCGGTTGCAGCAACTGCTGATTGAAATTGGATTACCAGTTGACGCGCCAAAGTTGGGTCGTAATCGATATTTAGAATTGATGGGGTATGACAAGAAAGTACTAGACGGAAAATTACGATTAGTTTTGTTAAGAAAACTTGGCGAAGCTTACGTCACGTCAGATTTCTCAAAGGAACTGTTGGTTGAGGTGCTTAACGGAGTGGAACAATAACGATGTCGATTGAATGTCTTGCCGACTACGCGGTCCCGGCGGATGCCACTTGGGGGCGTCAGCATGAGGAGAAGAGAGCCTTTGGTCGTACCGAATTTCAACGTGACCGAGATCGGATTATTCACTCAACCGCCTTCAGAAGGCTCGAATATAAGACTCAGGTTTTTGTGAATCATGAGGGAGACCATTTTAGAACTCGTTTAACGCACAGCTTAGAAGTAGCGCAGATTGCGCGATCTATAGCGTCTAGCTTGAAATTAAATGTTGACTTGGTGGAAGCCATCGCGTTAGCCCACGACCTTGGACACACTCCTTTTGGCCACAGTGGTCAGGATGCGTTGAATGAAAGCATGGAGGAATATGGTGGGTTCGAACATAATCTTCAATCTTTGCGTGTCATTGATCATCTCGAACTTAGATATGCTCAATTCGATGGCTTGAACCTTTGCTTTGAGACGCGCGAGGGGATCCTAAAACACTGCTCATTAAAAAATGCAGCTGAGTTAGGAGACGTTGGAAGACGTTTCATCGAAAACCGCCGTCCTTCTTTGGAAGCTCAGTTGGCTAATGTCGCTGATGGGCTGGCCTATAATAATCATGATATTGATGATGGACTGAGGTCTGGCTTGCTTGACTTAGTTCATATGAGTGAGCTACCAGTTTTTGGGGAGCATTTACGATCAGTATCTAGGGAATATCCACACATTGATGAGCCGCGTCGGGCGAGTGAGGCGATACGCCGTACCGTTAATAGCTTTGTTATTGATTTGACTGAGGAAAGCGACCGCTTGATTCGCGAGGCCAGACCCACCTCGCTTGATGAGGTACGCAAATTACCAGAGTTGATATCTTTTAGCGACGAGATGGAGCAAAAACACCGGGAGGTAAAGCAGTATCTGCATCAATACCTCTATAGACACTACAAGGTTCAACGTATGGCCGATAAGGCAAAACGGGTGGTTAGTAGTTTGTTTAAGGCTTTTAAGGAGGATGTTGGATTATTACCGCCTCGGCATCAGCTCCAAGCAAAGACAGACGCTCCTCGCGCCATATCAGACTATATTGCTGGAATGACAGATCGGTATGCGATGAAGGAATATAGACAGATATTCTTGGTCGATCCACTGTGAACAAAATTCCACTATATTGATCAAACGGGCTGTAACACGGTATCATAGGGGGTCGTACCCAAATCCGGTCTTAAGCCGGATTTTCTGTCTATAGGATGACCATTAAATAAGTCCCGAAAAGGTTTATTGAAATAATTTTAGAGTGAGAGGCAAGATTGTGACTAAGTTTGTAAAACCCGCCGCCCAAGGGCTGTATAACCCAGCAAATGAGCATGATGCGTGCGGCGTTGGATTTATAGCGCATATCAAAGGGGATAAAAGCCACCTTATTGTGGATCAGGGGTTGCAGATTCTAGACAACTTGACCCACCGTGGCGCAACTGGGTTTGATCCGTTGCTCGGTGATGGCGCTGGAATTTTGGTACAAATACCAGATCAGTTCTTTCGTAATATCGGTGACTTAGGTTTCGATTTGCCTCTTTCCGGAGAGTATGGGGTTGGGATGGTTTTCTTGCCCCAAGATGATGTAAGCCGAACGAAGATACAAGAGGTTTTAGAGGAGTTTACCGTCACTGAGGGGCAAGAGGTTCTTGGTTGGCGAGATGTACCAGTAGATAATTCAGGAATCAGCCAGACCGCTCGAGATGTTGAACCTGTTATCCGTCAACTGTTTATTCGCCGTGGAGCTCACTGTCAGACCGAGCAGGATTTTGAGCGTAAGCTTTTTGTAATTCGTAAGCAGGCTGAGCACCGAGTCTCTAGTTCCGTTGATGTTGGGGCGGGAGGTTTTTATCTAACGTCAATGTCCGCAAGAACGATCGTTTATAAAGGGATGTTGCTTGCGAGCCAGGTCGGCGACTACTATTCAGATCTGTCGGACAAGGCGTTCGCTTCTTCACTCGCGCTTGTGCATCAGCGGTTTTCTACCAATACGTTTCCCAGTTGGGAACTTGCTCATCCGTTTAGAATGATCGGGCATAACGGTGAATTTAATACTCTGCGTGGAAATATCAATTGGATGAGAGCGAGACAAAAAGCTCTATTTTCGCCGGTTGTTAGGGAAGACCTTGATAAATTGTGGCCGTTGATAGATGAAATACAATCTGACTCGGCCTGTTTTGATAACGCGTTAGAGTTACTGGTGTTGAGCGGATATTCGGTAGCTCAAGCGATGATGTTGCTGATCCCTGAGGCTTGGTCGGGTAACGCATTAATGAGCCGTGATCGCAAGAACTTCTTTGAGTACCATGCGCCAGTAATGGAGCCATGGGATGGCCCCGCAGCGGTGGCGTTTACAGATGGAATTCAAATTGGGGCGACGCTTGATCGGAACGGGTTGAGACCTGCACGTTATGTCGTTACCAAGGATGACTTGGTCATAATGGCCTCTGAAGTTGGTGTGTTGCCAGTAGAAGAAAAAAACGTTGCACATAAGTGGCGATTAGAGCCGGGTAAGATGCTGCTAATTGATACAAATCAGGGAAGAATTATTGGTGATGAAGAAATAAAAGAAACCCTGATAGCTGAGCGTGACTATGGGGCGCTTTTGCGTGAGTCTAAAATTGTTTTGTCTGATTTGTCAGCTGCCGATGAAGAGCGCTCGTTTAGAAATGCTGACGCGTTGCTCGACTTACAGCAGTCCTTCGGTTTTACTCAAGAGGATATTAAATTTGTTTTGATGCCAATGGGCGAATCCGGCCAAGAGGGAACCGGATCAATGGGTAACGATTCACCACTAGCGGTCCTATCAGACAAGAACAAATCCCTATACAACTACTTTAAGCAACTATTCGCGCAAGTAACAAATCCGCCAGTTGACCCGATTCGAGAAGAATTGGTGATGTCTCTAATCTCTTATGTCGGGCCTAAGCCGAACCTTTTAGGGGTTGACTATGAGACAGTGGTTAAGCGCCTCGAACTCTCACAGCCAATTCTTGATTTCGATCAGTATGATGCGCTTGTTGGTATTTCTAAGTCTACCGATGGCGCTTTTGATAGTGAGGTGATTGATATCACGTTTCCCCAGGCTCATGGACCTGATGGTCTAGAGCAGGCGCTAAGCGCGATATGTAGTAAAGCTGAAAGTGCGGTCCAAAATGGCAAGACGATATTAATTCTTTCAGACAGCAAGGTCGACTCTGAGCGAGTAGCGATCCCAGCCTTGCTAGCTACTAGCGGAGTACACCACCACTTAGTCCGACTTGGTCTAAGAACAAAGACCGGCCTCGTAGTCAGTACCGGTTCCGCGCGCGAGACACACCATTTTGCCCTTTTGGCGGGTTACGGTGCCGAGGCAATTCATCCTTGGTTGGCCATGGAGACGTTATCTTCGGTATCAGTTCAATTGAAGGAAGACGCAGATACTATCCATAAAAATTATGTCAAAGCGATTGGTAAGGGCTTGAATAAAGTCATGTCGAAAATGGGTATATCAACATACCAATCATACTGTGGCGCTCAAATTTTTGAGGCAATTGGACTCAATACAGAGTTCATTGATCGCTTCTTTACGGGAACGTCGAGCAATGTAGAGGGTATAGGTATTCAAGAAATTGCGGTGGAATCTATTAGTGAACACAATCGCGCGTTCAGCGAAAAAGATCCTACGCTCATCGACTCACTTGATGCTGGTGGCGAGTACGCGTTTAGAGTGCGTGGCGAAGCGCATATGTGGACTCCAGATTCAATAGCTACTTTGCAAAGGGCGACGCGAACAAATGAGTATTCAACGTATAAAGAATATGCTGAGATGATCAACCAGCAAAGCCGACGCCATATGACATTACGAGGCCTATTCGAAATTAATCCATTAGGCGAGCCTGTCCCGATTGATGAGGTAGAACCTTGGACTGATATTGTTAAGCGGTTTGCTACTGGCGCTATGTCATTAGGGTCGATTTCCACGGAAGCGCATACGACCCTTGCGATCGCGATGAATCGTATTGGGGGTAAATCGAATACCGGGGAAGGTGGCGAGGATCCTGGAAGATTCCAACCCGTTACAACAAAGACAAGTACTAAAAATGTTCTCGGATCTGTTGTCATTACTGATGTTGATCTCGAAGAGGGCGATACGCTGCGCTCGAAAATTAAGCAGGTAGCTTCTGGTCGCTTTGGCGTTACTGCGGAATACTTAGCAAATGCTGATCAAATTCAAATTAAAGTGGCCCAAGGCGCTAAACCTGGTGAAGGTGGTCAGCTGCCGGGTCATAAGGTCTCACAATACATCGCTAAGTTGCGATTTTCCGTACCTGGGGTAGGACTTATTTCTCCGCCACCGCACCATGATATTTACTCCATTGAGGATTTGGCGCAGCTTATCCATGACCTTAAAAATGCGAATCCCAAAGCTACGATCAGCGTCAAACTAGTGTCTGAAATTGGCGTCGGCACTGTAGCTGCCGGCGTGTCGAAAGCCAAATCCGATCATGTTGTCATTGCGGGCTATGACGGAGGTACTGGTGCTTCGCCGTTGTCGTCGATTAAGCACGCGGGCGCGCCTTGGGAGCTAGGGTTATCAGAGACTCAACAGACTCTTGTACTGAATCAACTAAGAGGTCGCATTATTGTCCAGGTGGACGGTCAAATGAAAACTGGCCGTGACGTGATTGTTGGCGCGTTACTAGGTGCAGATGAATTTGGGTTTGCTACTGCACCGTTAGTGGTTGAGGGGTGCATCATGATGCGTAAATGTCACCTGAATACTTGTCCCGTGGGCATAGCGACTCAGGATCCTGTGCTCAGGGAGAAATTCTCTGGTAAGCCTGAGCATGTGATCAATTATTTTCACTTTGTAGCTCAGGAAATACGTGAAATTATGGCGAGCATGGGTGTGCGTAGCCTTAACGAAATTATCGGTCGATCCGACTTGCTCGACACCCGCCACGGGGTTGATCATTGGAAGGCAAAGGGATTAGATTTCTCCAAGATCTTTTATCGACCAGAGATGCCAGATGAGGTGGCGAGACGTCATCTAGAGCAGCAAGATCATGGGCTTGAAAAAGGTTTGGATAACAGTTTGATTGATCAGGCAGAGCGCGCTCTAGTGGAGCAAGCACCGGTTCAAATCGAATGTAAAGTAAAGAATGCTAATCGCAGTGTAGGAGCTATGTTGTCTAATCAGGTGGCGACTCGCTATGGCCACGCTGGTCTTCCAGATGAAACTATTACAGTGAATTTTGAAGGTACGGCAGGACAAAGTTTCGGTGTTTTCCTGGCGAAGGGAATTACGTTTAATCTTAGGGGTGACGCGAACGATTACGTAGGGAAAGGGTTGTCTGGGGGGCGTATTGTTATTCATCCTTCAGATGATTTCAGTGGGGCCTCGTCGCAAAATATCGTGGTTGGTAATACCGTCTTGTATGGCGCAGTAGAGGGAGAGGTTTATTTCTCTGGGGTTGCTGGAGAGCGTTTTGCGGTCAGAAATAGCGGCGCGACTGCGGTAGTTGAAGGAGTCGGAGATCATTGTTGTGAGTACATGACGGGTGGTACAGTAGTCGTACTCGGTGATACTGGCAGAAATTTTGCGGCTGGTATGAGTGGCGGTATTGCATACGTCTATGACCCAAAGGGAAATTTCGAGCTTCGTTGTAACCTTTCCATGGTAGATGTGGAGAGACTGCTTCCAATGGATCAGCAGGCCCCCGTGAACCTTCACTGCGATACATTTGATGAGGAGCTTTTGAAGCATCTGGTGGGAGAACACCATAGGCGCACACGGAGTGCCGTCGCAGAAAAAATTCTAGCCGATTGGGATATGGCAAGGAGCAAGTTCGTTAAGGTGTTTCCACACGAATATCGTCGTGCGTTAACTGAGCTTGCGCAAAGTAATAAAAGTGAACGGGAGGCAGCATAAGATGGGAAAACCAACCGGGTTTTTAGAGCATGAGCGGGTCAACGAATCGAGTGTGCCCGTCGACGATAGACTTAAAAATTATAATGAATTTGTGATTACGCACTCAGATGATGAAGCGTCTCGTCAGGGTGCACGGTGTATGGACTGTGGGATTCCGTTTTGCCAAAGTGGTTGTCCCGTGAATAACATCATTCCCGATTGGAATGACTTAGTTTATCGTCAAAACTGGCAATCGGCATTGCAAACGTTGCATTCTACAAATAATTTTCCCGAATTTACTGGTCGTATTTGTCCGGCGCCTTGTGAAGCTTCTTGCACATTGAATATAAATGACTCAGCCGTGGCGATTAAATCGATCGAGCACGCTATTGTTGACAAGGGTTGGAATCAAGGTTGGATCGTGCCTCAGGTTCCTGCGCAAAAAACTGGAAAGCGAGTGGCTGTTGTTGGTTCAGGCCCAGCGGGACTCGCCTGTGCCCAACAATTGGCGAGGGCCGGTCATGATGTTGTCGTTTTTGAAAAGAATGATCGCGTTGGGGGCTTACTTCGGTATGGGATACCAGATTTCAAGATGGAGAAAACTCATATTGATCGTCGTGTGTTACAGATGGAACAAGAAGGCGTGGAGTTTAGGACGAGCGTATGCGTCGGTGCTCCTGGGGAATCTATTGTTGGGGTGAATAACTTATCTCAAAAATTTGTTACGCAAGATGATTTATTGAATGAATTCGATGCAATCGCATTGACAGGCGGTTCTGAAGTACCTCGAGATTTGACCGTTGCCGGACGAGATCTCAATGGCGTACATTTCGCGATGGAGTTCTTGCCGCAACAGAATAGGGTGGTTGCTGGAGATAAACTGGATAGCCAAATTCTCGCTACAGGCAAGCATGTTGTGGTTATCGGTGGTGGTGATACTGGATCTGATTGTGTGGGGACATCGAACCGGCAGGGAGCGGCTTCCGTCACCCAATTTGAATTGATGCCCATGCCTCCGGAGCAGGAAAATCGACCACTGACCTGGCCTGAATGGCCAATCAAGTTAAGGACATCGTCGTCGCACGAGGAAGGCTGTTCTCGTGATTGGTCGGTAACTACAAAGCGCTTCGAAGGAGAAGGCGGCAAAGTTAAGAAATTGATAGCAGCCAGGTTGGAGTGGGAAAAGGACGGCGACGGACGTATGCAAATGCGAGAAATGCCTAATAGCGAATTTGAACTGAAGGCCGATCTTGTCCTCTTTGCTATGGGATTCGTTAACCCTGTGCATGCGGGCTTGTTATCCTCATTAGGCGTAAAACTTGATAATAGAGGTAATGTGGATGCCAGCACAGAGGACTATAAAACCTCTCATGATAAGGTCTTTGTTGCTGGTGATATGCGTCGAGGCCAATCACTCGTTGTATGGGCGATTCGAGAGGGTAGGCAGTGTGCCCGTTCAATAGATGAGGTACTCATGGGCCGATCGGAACTCCCTAGATAAGCGGAGTTCTTGTAATTTTAATTAGTTTTTAGAAGGAGGCTCCAAGTGGCTCAGCTTCAAAATGATGTTTTTTTACGGGCGCTACTCCGACAACCAACTCCTTACACTCCTATCTGGATAATGCGTCAGGCAGGGCGTTATCTTCCTGAGTACAACAAAACTCGAAGTCAAGCAGGATCTTTTCTCAGTCTGTGTAAAAATCCAGATCTAGCTACCGAAGTTACGCTTCAGCCACTAGCTCGATTTAACCTTGATGCTGCAATTCTATTCTCGGATATATTGACTATCCCAGATGCTATGGGTCTAGGTCTTTATTTTGCTGATGGAGAAGGTCCGAAATTCGAAAGACCTTTGCGTGAGGAAAAACAGATTCAACTGCTCTCGGCTATTGAGCCAGAGGATCAATTAAAGTATGTGACTGATGCTGTTCGGTCAATAAAAAGTGCGCTGGCGGATCGTCTGCCACTCATTGGCTTTTCAGGTAGCCCTTTCACCTTAGCGTGCTATATGATTGAAGGAAAAGGCGGAACAGATTTTCATCGAGTTAAAAAAATGGCGTATGAGCGCCCCGATTTGTTCAACAAAATATTACAAGTCACGTCTGCATCTGTAATCGCTTACTTGAATGCGCAAATATCCGCCGGTGCTGATGCAGTCATGATATTTGATACTTGGGGTGGTAGCTTAACTTCTAAAGCCTTTAAGCAATTTTCACAAAATAATCTGACTCAAATATGTAGCTCTTTGACAAGAGAGGTTGATGGTACGGTAATCCCACGAGTCGTATTCACCAAAGGTGGTGGCCAATGGCTTGAGAGTCTTGCGGAAACTGGAGCTGATGCTTTGGGTTTGGATTGGTCCACGGATATAGCCACCGCCCGCAGCAGAGTAGGCGATCGTGTGGGTCTGCAAGGCAATATGGATCCAGCCATATTGCTTACGAATCCTGACGTGATTCAAAAAGAAGTCGGTGAAATCCTTATGGGGTTTGGAGAGGGCTCTGGACATGTGTTTAATTTAGGACATGGGGTTTCCCAATTCACACCACCTGAGAATGTTCTCGCGCTCGTCGAAGCTGTTCACGATCAAAGTCCTAGGTACCATCGCTGACTTAAGTAGCCTTATGGGGGTGGGGTATAGTCAGTGAGGGTTTTGTGTCCCTTTTCGTTTTTTAATGTCCTCGAACGCGTAAGTTATGCTTTTTGCTCAAGTTCATCTCGACGTCCCTATAGACGGACCTTTTGATTATCTAGTTGGTCCGCATCATGTGGCTAAGGGTTCGATAGTTGTTGTACCTTTCCGGCGAAAAAAATTAGTGGGGATTGTAGAGTCCGTCTCGGACGAGTCTCTGGTGGAGCATCGCAAACTTAAAATAATCGAATCAGTATTTAACCTCGATCCACTGCCTACCAGCTATTTTTCTTTTTGTCAGTTTGTTGCTCGGTATTACTGCGCACGCTTTGGACAGGTCTTATTTTTAGGTTTGCCATTGGCTATTCGTCGCGTCAATTTTTTAGAGCGATTTAGTGAAACTGTTTTTTCTTTGACTGAAAAAGGTCATCGGGAGATACCTGGTTCGCTGAGTTCGCGTGCGTTCGGCAAGAAAAAATTATTCGATATGTTTCGAGGCCAAAAGAGTATCACCCTTGCTCAGGCGAAATCTGTTTATTCAACGGCGAGAGCGGAATTAGCCAGTTGGTCAGATAAGGAATGGATTACATCCGGACAACGCAATCAAAACTATGAATTTACCTCAACTAGAAAGTTTACTGATGATCAGGAACCTACCATTGGTATTGAATTAACAGAGCCACAGCAGGCGGCAGTTGAGAATATTTCCGCAAATTTGGATACGCATCAGGCCTGGCTACTTCAGGGCGTGACGGGAAGCGGTAAGACAGAGGTGTATTTTGAGGTTATGGCTAAAACGCTGAGACTTGGCCGACAAATCATGGTGCTCGTTCCAGAAATTAATTTAACGCCTCAGTTTGAGTCTCGACTGCGCTCAAGATTTCCTAAGTATCAGATAGTTACATTAAACAGCAGTATGAGCGACAAGGAGCGGTTACAAGCATGGATGTTAGTGCGCTCGGGCGTAGCGAGTATCGTGTTGGGTACTCGGCTTGCAATATTCGCATCGTTGCCTAAATTGGGTTTGATTGTCGTGGATGAAGAGCACGACATGTCATACAAGCAGGTTGAGGGTGTGCGGTATAACGCGAGAGACTTAGCCATTTATCTGGCCAGCGAAAACAATATACCCATTATCCTGGGGTCAGCAACCCCATCTTTAGAAACATACTTTAATTTTGTTCAGGGTAAATATAAGCGCCTCAAGCTGAACGAGCGACCCCACGGCCCGCTTCCTGACATTGAGTTGATTTCCGTCGACCGAGCGCATGGGCGAGCACTTGCACCTGAAATACTTAGCGCGATGCAACTGTGTTTAAGTCGCGGCGAGCAGGTTCTAGTATTTCTTAATCGACGAGGCTATGCGTCAGCCTTATTTTGCTCCTCCTGTAATTGGGCGGCCATGTGCGGTCGCTGCTCCGCTCGTTTAACAATACATAAGCACTCAGTTCAATTGCGCTGCCATTACTGTGGCTATCAAAGTAAAGTCCCGGATCAATGCGCTGAGTGCGGGAATCATGATTTAATTGATTTGGGTCAGGGAACGCAGCGCATTGAAGACGACTTGAGAGTCCAATTTCCGGAGGCGTCTGTCTTGCGTATCGATAGCGATACGACAAAGCGTAAAGGCGCTTTTAAGGCGATGAGGAGCGTTATTGAAAACTCGGATGTCGATATTATTGTGGGTACTCAAATGCTTGCCAAAGGGCATGACTTCCCTAACCTCTCGCTAGTTGTCGTTTTAGGGTCCGATCAGTCATTATTTAGCGCAGATTTCAGAGCAACGGAAAGACTTTATCAACAGCTACTGCAGGTCTCTGGCCGACCGGGGCGTGGTGAGAAAAAAGGTCGAGTCATGCTCCAAACGGAGTTTGCACAACATCCTGTTTATCAGTCGTTAATTCATCAGACTTTTGATGACTTTGCGCAAGAGCTTCTGTTGGAACGTGAGGAAGCTGCGTTCCCCCCTCTTTGTTATCAAGCCTTGTTAAGGGTGGCGGCCAAGCAAGAGTCGCAAGTATGGAAGTTTTTATCATTAGCTCAGAGCGAGGCGATCAAAATTAAGGTGCCTGGGATAGAGGTGTATGATGCGGTGCCGTCTCCGCTTTTTAAAATGGCGGGTCTTTACCGTGGCCAGCTTTTAATCCAGTCAGCTTCGAGAAAGTCTATGAGGGGTTTTTTACGAATTTGGAGTATATATATAGACGCATTAAGAGACGGCGCCGTGCGTCATGCACTTGACGTTGACCCCTTAGACGTGTGAGATTTTATTTTTATACGCAAAATATAACGATGTTTTGTATCCATAAAGCGATGTGTTAATGAATTATACGAACGATCTAATCAATCAACTTAAAGCTGCGATTGTTGCGGTGTTAACCGAGATGGGAATCGAGGTCTCTGAAAATAGGATTACTTTAGAGCGTCCAAAATCGAGTGATCACGGAGACTATGCCTGTAATATTGCGATGCAACTTGCCCGTGAATTGAAACAAAACCCTAGGGAAATCGCGGCACAGGTGACTGATAAACTAGCTGAGCACAAACTCGTAAAAACATCAGAGGTGGCTGGTCCGGGATTCGTTAATATATTTTTGAGCGATGAGTGTCACCAGAAAGTGGTTGAAAATGTGATTGAGATGGGACCTGAGTTTGGCCGTAGTAGTGTCGGACAGGGTAAGCGCATTCAAGTCGAATTTGTGTCGGCGAACCCGACTGGACCGCTTCACGTGGGCCATGGGCGTGGTGCTGCTTATGGCGCAAGTATCGCTAACTTACTTAATGCGGTCGGGTATGAAGTAACCAGAGAATATTATGTTAATGATGCCGGTCGTCAAATGGATATTTTGACAGTGTCAACATTATTACGGTACCTGGAGCTATTCGGACATGATATTCACTTCCCAACAAAAGGATATCAAGGCGATTACGTGCGTGTTATGGCGGAAGCATTGAAGGAGCACGCCGGTGATCGTTATAACCTAGACCCAGGCCTATTGAACTTCCAAGAAACTCAGAATATTGATGAGGAGCAGGTGCTTGACCAATTAATTAATGAGGCAAAAAAACAATTAGGTTCAGATTATGAGTTAGTTCATAAAGAAGTGTTAAGGCAACAGTTGGGCTCTTGTAAAGCAGAATTAACCTCATTCGGAGTGGATTTTGATTGCTGGTTTTCGGAGCAGTCCTTGTTTGCCGAAGGAAAAATTGAGTCCGTAGTCAACGATTTAGACCAAAAGGGTCATTTATACGTTGAAGAGGGCGCTACGTGGTTTAGGTCGACTAAATTTGGTGATGAGAAAGATCGAGTCGTTCAGCGAGATAACGGGGCTTATACCTATTTTGCGTCTGACATCGCGTACCACGTAGACAAATTTGAGAGAGGGTTTGATACGGTCATCAACATATGGGGCGCAGACCATCACGGTTACATACCGCGGGTACGTGCTGCGTTATCCGCATTAGGCGTATGCAATGATGCGAGCCAATTAAGAATACCCTTAGTGCAGTTTGCGGTCTTATATCGAGACGGCGAAAAAGTAGCTATGTCAACGCGCTCCGGGGAGTTTGTGACCTTAGAAGAGTTGAGGGATGAGGTTGGAAGAGATGCGGCGAGATTTTTTTATATATATCGGAAAAGTGATCAACATTTAGATTTTGATTTGAATCTTGCTAAAGCTCAAAACAATGAGAACCCTGTTTATTATATTCAGTATGCTCATGCGCGATGCTCCAGCATACTCGCTAAATCGGAGCAAAATATTGCCGAACTCTCCGGTATAGATTTAAGCGGCTTAACGCAGCGCAACGAGTTTGATTTGATGCGTGCATTGGCTGATTTCCCAACTTTGATTGATTCTGCATCGCAAGAACTATCGCCGCATATTGTAGCGTTCTATCTTAAAGACCTTGCGGGATTACTGCACAGCTACTATAACTCTACTCAAATTTTAAGTGGTGATGCGCGTCTCGTTCAATCGCGGCTTCTATTGCTCGGGGCCGTCAAACAAGTGATCAAAAATGGTTTAGGATTAATTGGGGTGAATGCGCCGGAACGCATGTAGAATTATGATTCATGGTGAAGCATAGAAATAAAACAGGTAGACCGGGGGCTCCGAAACGAAGATTGGGGCTTGGGGTTTTTTTTGGCATTTTCATCGGGCTTGGTGTGGCTATTGCGGTAACTTTTTATGTTAACCAAGCCACACAGCGGATCGGTGATAATCATGATGTAGTTGGGTCAAGCGCTCAGCCAAGTCAGGATCCAGTTGACGACGAAGTGGATTTTGATTTTTATAAACTGTTACCAGGGGAAGGTAGAGCGCCAGACCTTTCTCGAGAGGAAAGAGATCTTAAGGGCGTTCAAAGAGGCACGATTTATTATATTCAGGTTGCAGCATTATCGAATGCTACAGAAGCGGATAATCTGAAAGCCAGACTCGCTATGAACGGTTTTGAGTCGCGCATACAATCCGTTGAAACTCCTGAAGGAAAATTGTTGCACCGTGTTCGTATTGGTCCTTACGAAACAGAAAATGAAATAGAAAAGGTTAAGGTGGAAATGGCTGAATTTAATTTTGATGTGACGGTCGTAAGAGTGAATGATGATAACTAACGATGATTGAACGGATGAGCTTATGAAAAATTTATTGATTATTTTTGTAATGTTATTTACCCAGATGAGTTTGCAAGTATCAGCGCAAGCAATTACAGAGGGTAAAGAATACCAAGTGATTCGAGCGCAGGGCGAACAGGGAGATGTTGTACAGGTATACGAATTTTTTAGTTACGCGTGTGGCCACTGTTATGAGTTTCAGCCTTTGATTGAGTCTTGGGCAGAGAGTCCACCTAAAGGCGTTCAATTTAATCAAATGCCGGCTATTTTTAATGAGCGAATGATTCCATTAGCAAAGTTATTTTTTACGCTTGAAGACATGCAGTTACTAGATTCCGTGCATCATCAAGTGTACGAAGCAATTCACGAAAAACGATTAAATCTTCTTACCGAGAAAAAAATTCTCGACTGGGCTAAAAACAACGAATCTATCAAGTTCAATCAATTTGAAAAGCTTTATCAATCTTTTAGTGTTGATTCAAAAGTTAAAAAAGCAGTGCAGTTGACTAGGTCTTATCGCGTTCCTGGAACGCCTTATGTTACGGTAAAAGGTAAGTACATAACCGGGCCATCAATGGTGCTAAGGCCTGAGGGTGGAGGAGTAGATGTGGTTCGTTTTATCGCAACGCTTAATACCCTCATTGAAAAAGATTAATCGGTATTAACGGATGTCCCTGGTGAGTTGGTATCGCCAGTGGTTCCCCTTAATCTTGTTGTTGGTTTCGGAGTTTGCCAGCGCTGACCCGATTCTAAACGAGGATTACATGCAATTCGAGTCTCGCATGACATCTCCCGGCGAGCGAATCGAGTTGATCGAGTTCTTTTCCTACAGTTGCTTGGGTTGTTACCAACTCGGTGCCGATTTGGATCATTGGTACCTAGGTAATTTAGAGCGGGTGGATTTAGTCCTTGTGCCGATTGTTAATAATAGGCAGTCTGAATCTTTGGCGCGTTTGTATTACGCGCTAGTAGCGCTAGATAAATTGGTAAACGTTCATTATGACGTTTTTGGCGCGATACACGATGAAAGGCAAAATCTGTGGGAGATTGATGCACAGAGAAGCTGGGCCAGTGAATATGATATCCATCCCGAAGAATTTCAAAGGGTATTAGATTCTGAATGGGTGAGCGAACGCGTTGATCAGGCTCGTGAGTTTACTGAACGCTATCCTATTTCCGTGACACCTACTTTAGTTGTTGATGGTGTTTATTGGACTACTGCATCAATGGTGCAGTCTCGAAGTCGCCTCGGTCCGATACTTGATTTTTTGGTAGAGAAGGCCACTTTGAGACGAGAAATGCTGATGGAGATTAAGTGAAGACGATTTTCATTACAGGTGCGTCTAGTGGAATAGGCATGGCTTTGGCCAGAGAATTTTCTCATGAAGACGTCGTGCTCGGACTTCTTGCGAGGCGAAAAGAACGATTAGACCGCTTAGCGAACGACCTTGCTGCAGACGTCTATGTTTACGCCGCTGATGTTGGTGACTCCTTGGCCATGCGATCTGCAGCAGAAGCGTTTATTCAATCGGCAGGTATACCCGACTTAGTGATTGCAAATGCGGGGGTATCCTCAGGTACGCTAACCAGCGAGTCTAAAGACCAAGTCGTTTTTGAACAGATCATGCGAACGAACGTTATGGGTATGGTTCATACATACCAGCCTTTTGTTGAGGCTATGAGAATGCGCGGCTCCGGTACGCTAGTCGGAATTTCCAGTATCGCAGGTTTTAGGGGTATTCCAGGCTCTGGCGCTTATTCTGCCTCCAAAGCGGCAGCAACTGCGTATTTAGAGAGTCTCCGTGTTGAGTTATCTTCAAGCGGTGTGAACGTGCTGACCGTATGTCCAGGTTATATCAAAACACCGATGACCGATGTAAACTCGTTTTACATGCCGTTTCTTATGGATGCGGCCAGAGCGGCTCGGTCAATTAGAAAGGCCATTGTTAAAAAAAAGCGTTTTCATGTCTTGCCGTGGCAAATGAGCTTGGTGGGATTTTTCTTGCGTCTGATACCAAGATGTATATACGATCCGTTAATGAGGCGGGCACCTCGTAAACCTAAATCCTTGTGACGCTTATTGGTTTTATCACATTAGCTCTTATTAAGAACGGCCTCCAATGAATCAATAGCCTGCTGTGCACTGGTTACTTTTATGGTGGTCATTCCCATGTCTCGCGCAGGTTTTAAATTGCTCCCAATGTCATCAAGAAATACTGCCGATTTTGGTTTGACGCCGATGGCATCACATGCGGTCAAGAAGAATTGCTTCTCAGGTTTTCGGGCTCCAACCTTTGCGGACTCAATGACATGTGAAAACGTGTCAAATACGTTTTGCCATTCGTTTAATCGACTCGTGCCGATTAAACTTTCTAGCGTTGGTGTTCTCGGAAAATTATTCGTTAAGCATGCGACTTGATAATTATTTTTGTATTGCTGTATCGCCGATATCATCGAGGGCCTTAACGGCGTAAATACTAGTTTAAGAATTTCTAATCCGCCGACGTCGTAGCCCTTATTAATTGCTTCTTTCCGAAATAGTTCGTCAAATTCATCAGGAGATATTTCGCCACGCTCAAGTTTTGCCCATGCGTTCTTATCGTGTTGGTCACTATTGAGTTTCCGAATAAAATTTTCGGGTAGGCCGTGAGCGCGCTCGAAGGTGTTAAACGCCTCAAAGGGGCTTTCGGTCACGACCCCACCAAAGTCGAAAAGGATCGCTTCGATCATACTTCTCTATCCATTAATTCGTTGCGCGTTTAATGGCTAGTTCTAATTCCTTCGCTTCTTCACATGGGATTGGGGAGCAAATGCGTTTTAAATGTTTTAGTTGAACATTTGCATTATTTAAATCACCCAATGTAATGTAAGCTTCACCAAGGTATTCGAGGGCCCCTTTATGGTTCGGATTTATGCCTAGAGCCAATTCATAGTGCTCCAAAGCTTTGTCAAGATTTCCAGACTTTCGGTACGCATATCCCAAAAAGTTTTGCACATCAGCACTCCCTGATAAATCTTCGAGAGCTTTCTCAAAAAGTAATATGGCGCCTTCCCAATTTTCCTGCTGGAGAGCCGCTTTACCCTCTGTAACGATGGGGTGTTCTAAGTCATCATCATCGATGTCTCCCAAGTTGGCATAGCTCAAATTGCAACATAGACTGATGATAATGCTGACTTTAATAAAGAATCTGAACATTTTGACGTGTACCCTTATTTAAAAAGGAAGATGCCTTATTTTAAATCCAAATGAGACAGAAGGCGTGATTGCAATATTATCCGAGTTTATTACTGTGGACACATCTGAGTTAGGTAGTGCGTTACGCTTCTGAGCCACGGCATGTCGAGCCCTTTGTCGCTGACGAATTCATCTTGTAATTGATAAGCTTGAACTTCACGTTTGATCCAGCTTTTGCAGTTTGGGTTTTTCCCGAAGTTATGAAATTGAAGAATGTGCACAAGCTCGTGATAAAGAATGCTCTCACCTTCCACTGTGTTCACATCTAAACCGTTAACTAAAAAAACTGTCGTATCTTTCGTTGCTGCCTGGGCGTTGCAATTTCTATTTTTGCAAACCATGCCATTGAGGAACTGTTGAGTAACAAAAACCACATTAGGAAAATGTGCATCACCCACCTCAGGCACACTCATCCCTGTCTTGTTATATATTCTTAGGAGTAGTTGTTTTAAGTGTTTGTTTTCGAGCTTATCTGCTGCTACGGCTGATGAGGGCAAAATAATAGGGTTTGAAAGCCAAACAAATATAAGCGCTGTTAAAAATTGAAGACTTTTCATATTTACCCAATTTAATGATGTTAGTATTCTTACGATACGTTAATCAATCAAAAGTTCTTAAATATTGTATGTTCTGTTGCTTTGTAACGATCACCTCTGATTACATAATGATTGGGAGCGTTAGTGGGGTTTAAGTCTGCGGTTGTGCGCTTTATCCGCTCTCGTTTTGGCGCTAGTAAGGATCTTGGGAAGATGGCATTCGGAAGAAATTCCGGCATTGATAACGACATCAAAGAAAAGTACGGCTTTGATGGTGAGTTACTCCGATTGTTTGCCGCCAACCAAGGGCCGCCAGTACACAAGTGGCACCACTACATTCCACTGTATGACCAGTATTTTTCTCGTTTTCGTAATTCTCCTGTACGATTTTTAGAAATCGGCGTGTTTAGGGGTGGTAGTCTACAAATGTGGCGTAGGTATTTCGGAGACAGTGCTGTTATTTTTGGTGTCGATAGCGATCCAGCTTGTGATGAGCTTAATGGTCAATCCGGCCAAGTACGGATTGGTTCTCAAGATGACCCCAATTTTTTGGAGCATGTGATTGATGAAATGGGGGGAGTGGATATCGTTTTGGATGATGGAAGTCATCAGGCCAAACATCAAATTGAATCGTTTAAGTTTTTATTCCCAAGGATGAGTAAAGGCGGAATCTACATGGTTGAGGACCTTCATACCTCTTTCTGGCGTGGTTACGGTGGTGGGTATGGCCGTAACTCAAACTTTTTTGGATTTTCTACTGATATGATTAACGATATGCACCACTGGTGGCACTTTGATCGACTGAAGTATCCATCATTGAAAAATATGTGTTCTGGGATTCACATACACGATTCCATCGCAGTGTTTGAGCGAGGATTGGCTGTTGAGCCTACTCACTCACTGGTCCCTTAATAGTTTTTTAAGCAACTTATTCGGTTATGAGAATAATATTATTAACGATTGGCGGCATTATTATTGGATGGTTATTAGTCCAGGTCTTGAAAGGACGAAAAGAGCCGCTTAGCCGAACTGCATCGATTGGCGCCACTGTCATTCGGCTTATTAGCTATATGGTTATTGGTGCAGCGGTGGTTTTTGTAGTGTTTATTGCCTGGCAAGAGCTAACAAGGCATTAAATTTATTGCACACAAATATACTTCACCACATGGAAGCCCAATGAATTGGGTGCGGCATCATCCCATCGATCAGAGCGTTTTGGCATGCCAGATTCTCCTTCCCCCATTGATCCCGCGAAGGTGTTGACTGAGAGCATTTTGTATCTATTTTCTTTGCAGTCGATTTGAAACAGTACTTTTGCTGAGCGGTATCCCTCTGGTTGCTGGTCGATGAAATCATAGAGCGCCCAAGCGTATATTCCTTCAGGTTGAGCATTCAGGGATCTGACATCTGTGTAGGTATAAAAAATTTTACCTTCGTTTATTTTTGTCCATTCCGCACAGACAATCAATGGGAATGCTATGAGTAAATGGAGCGCCGTTGATAATATTTTTTTCATCTTGATATTCGGTCGGGTGATATTTTTTTAGGAAATAATTTCTTTAGAAATATTGTCGATAACAATTGGATTGTTATAGAAGTTGATTTCCGGCTTCGAATATCTTTGGGTTAGCCAATCTATTCGTTCAGCATCAAACCAGTTTTCCGCATTCTCTAATGTATCGAAACAGTAAACGCCGCCCGCTGTATTATTTTTTACGTCGGAGAGATAGTTTTTACGAATTAGCCCAGGGGTGTCTTTATAAAGACTTGATGATTCCATAAACTTTTCTTTTAATATTGATTCGGTTATGTCGGAAGATATTTTAAAAGTAACAATCACAATAATCATACTAAAAGCCTTTTGTTCTGTTTGAAAATATGAGGTTTTTAATTAGCTCAAAATTCGAGGTTACTTAACCGCAAATCCAGTGTAAAGCGAGCCTTCTCGCTGCCGACCGCACAGACAACACTATCATCACGGATCGCTTTCCAGCGTTAACCGGAGATCGATATTCGAATTAGCAGTTATTTTTTTATTAGTCAATGTACAAGTATTATGTGGATTGACGTGTTTGTTTTATTTTTATAATCTCTAGATATAGCTACTAAAGGGTTTCGGAAAGAATAAGTTATGTCCTGTTTCTATCGACGAATCGTAAGTCTTCTCTTTTGTATGGCGTTGATCGGGTGTGATGATCCTAAGGTCCAAAAATTTATCTCCGACGTTAAAAATGACTCTAAGGTCCAAGAATTCATCTCAGACGTTAAAGATGATCCCAGCATTCAAAGGTTAATCTCCGACGTGAAGACCGGACTAAACGTTGTAAATGCGGATATTCAAGCAATGACGTGTGAAGAGGATGTTAAGGGTATGGCAAAGGGCGTTGCTCTGAACACGCCTCTTGGTTCAACTGTTTCAATTGTAACGGTCCGAGATATTCGAGAAATTTCAAGAACCGAGGAGAACATTGTTTGTATCGGAAATGTCTTGCTCGACGATGCCAGGAAATCGCAACTGCGCATGGAAGTTTTTAAAGACGAGATAGGTAACATTTTTTACGTTTTTAATGAGGTAACTTAATCGAATCACTCGACGGTTACAGATTTTGCCAAATTTCGAGGCTTGTCTACGTCGGTACCTTTGGCTAAAGCCACATGGTATGCGAGCAGTTGCAGGGGAATGGAATGAAGAATTGGACTTAGGTGGCCGAGGTGCTCCGTCATCTTGATGATGTGTAAGCCTTTCGTTTCATCTAGGTTCGAGTCCGCATCAGCGAATACATAAAGCTCACCTCCACGTGCGTGAACTTCTGATAAGTTCGATTTTAATTTCTCAAGTAGTGCATCGTTAGGTGCCACTGCAACTACAGGCGTATCGCCGTCAACAAGCGCAAGAGGACCGTGTTTTAATTCGCCAGCCGGATAACCCTCTGCATGGATATAAGAAATCTCTTTGAGTTTTAATGCGCCTTCCAGTGCGATGGGGTAGTGGATACCTCGACCTAAAAATAATGCGTTATGTTTCTTGGCGATAGTATTCGCCCAACCTATAATTTTTGGCTCCATTTCTAATACAAGATTGAGAGCTGCAGGCAAATGTCTTAGCCCAGTTAACAGCACATGTTCCATGTTTGCGTCGAGTTTCCCTTTTAATTTTGCAATCACCAGAGTGAGCAAGTAAAGGGATGCCAGCTGGGTAGTGAATGCTTTGGTTGATGCGACGCCAATTTCAGGGCCTGCCCGCGTTAAGAATTTGAGGTTCGTACCTCGAATAATTGACGATTCAGGCACGTTGCAGATGCCAAGCGTTTTTTCTTGTCCCAGTTGTTTTGCATATTCTAATGCCGCAATGGTATCTGCGGTTTCACCTGATTGGGATATTACGACGATCAGTGTATTAGGGTTTCCAATTGGTTTGCGGTAACGATACTCAGATGCAATCTCTACAAAGACAGGTACTTCTGCGATTTCCTCGAGCCAATATTTTGCTGTTAGCCCTGAGTGGTAGCTTGTGCCACACGCGATAATGGTTATTGAGTCTATAGTATTTAATATCGATGACGCCTCTGTACCGAAGAGCTCGGGCGTAATTGCGCTGGACCCAGTGACCATCTCTAGAGTTGCAGCTAATGCGCCAGGTTGTTCAAAAATTTCTTTTTGCATGTAGTGATCGAATCGACCCAGCTCGACTTGGTCAGAAGATAATGCACTCTCGTAGATTTCTCTTTCTACGGTTTTGCCGCGAGAATCAAAAAAAGTTGGGCCATTGACTGTAACATCTGCGAGGTCACCATCTTCCATGAAAATCATGCGTTTCGTGCATTGTAAAAGTGCTGAGGAATCACTTGCACAATAAACCTCGTTTTCTCCTAAACCGACTAGTAATGGTGCACCTCGTCGAGCGAGGATGATTCTTTTTTTAGATTGCTCGCTAATAACTGCCAACGCGAAAGCGCCCACTAATTCCGAAACCGTATGACGCACCGCCGTAAGTAGGTCGGGCGAGTTTTCTAAGTGTTTATGTATAAGATGCGCGATGACCTCACTATCTGTATCCGAAGTGAATTCATAGCCTTGTTCGGTAAGTGTTCGTCTCAGAGATTCATGGTTTTCGATGATCCCGTTGTGTACAAGCGCCAGGCCATCTCGACTGATATGAGGATGCGCATTGCGTTCTAGGGGTGCGCCGTGGGTAGCCCACCGTGTATGAGCGATACCAATTTTAGATTTTATATTGAGAGATTGTACTTTTTCAGACAGTTCGCTCACACGGCCGCTATTTCGAACTCGATCTAACTTTTCATTAATGACTGCGAGCCCTGCTGAGTCATACCCGCGATATTCGAGTTTCAGGAGTCCGTCGATTAAAAAGGGGACTATGTCTTTGTCGGAGACGGCGGCGACGATTCCACACATTGTGATTATTTACCTAAAAGTTTTTACTTTGTTGTTTTTGTTGGTCGCTTCCAATCAGCGATAAACGTTTGTTTGGTGCGCGATAATGCGAGACCACCGGAAGGGACATCTTTGGTGATTGTACTTCCGGCAGCGATAGTACTTCCGGCCCCAACGGTTACTGGTGCCACAAGTTGCGTGTCGGACCCTATGAATACGTTATCTTCTATGACCGTTCGGTGTTTCCTTGCGCCATCGTAGTTACATGTAATGGTTCCCGCACCTACGTTTACGGAAGCGCCAATTGTGGCATCACCAATATATGAGAGGTGATTAGCTTTTGCGTCTGAGTCGAGTGTCGCGGATTTAATCTCAACAAAGTTTCCTACCTTAACGCGCGTTTGCGATTCCGTTCCAGGTCGAATTCTGGCATAAGGCCCGATGTCATTGAAGCTTCCGATTGACGCACCATCAACGTGAGAGAACGCTCTTATCGTGGAATTATCCTTAACGATGGAGTCACGGATTATTACATTAGATTCTACGGACACATTTTTTCCGAGCCTCACGTTGCCCTCAAAGATGCACCCCACATCGATTGAGACATCAGAGTCGCACGTGAGTGTCCCACGAATGTCAATTCGCATTGGATCTAGAATTGTTACGCCGGCCTTCATGAGTCGGGAGGCGGATTCTAGTTGATAGTCTCTTTCTAATTCAGCGAGCTGTTGTTTACTATTCACGCCTTTGGCTTCGAAGTCTAAAGAAGGCGACACCGTATCAATCGAGAAACGCTGATTAGACGCATATTTAATGATATCGGTTAAGTAATATTCCTCGTTTGCGTTGTCATTTGTTAAAGCTTCCAGAAATTTTTTAAGTAGTGGTGTTTTAACGCAGAAAATACCAGTATTAATTTCTCGAGTTTGTTTTTCTTTTTGATCGGCATCCTTTTCTTCTACGATCATATGGGGGCTGCCATCATCGCCTCTGATAATTCGGCCGTACCCAGTCGGGTTTTCGAGTATTTGCGTTAATACGGCGACATCTGCAGGACAATCCGTAAGACTTTTGATCGAATCAGGCCGAATGCACGGCACATCACCTAGCAAAATGAGCGTTTTTGCCGAAGTTAGATGCTTGCTGGCTTGCGAGACGGCGTGTCCCGTCCCGAGCTGCTTTTTTTGAGATACAAATGTTAAGGGTGTTTGCGCGTAATGTTTGCGAATAGTCGTCTCTTCATGGCCTACGACAATAATTATTTCCTTTGGCTTTAGAGTTGTTGCGGTATCAATGACGTGGTCCAAAAGTGGTTTACCAGCAAGCTGATGCATGACTTTAGGTTGTGTTGATTTCATCCGAGTGCCTTTGCCCGCAGCAAGAATGACCACATCAATATTATTCATATAAGCATATTAATTTGGTTGGTTCGCCCGATTATCGCATAGGAGCCCCAACTTGGCTCTAATAGCGGGCCGATACTCCGCTAGTTTGTCTCGTATAAATGCCGTACGAGGTTTTCCATAGTTTTTGAAGTTTTAGTGAGTGACTCATGGTTCATGATAATCACAATAGAAAGTGTGCGACCTTTAGGTAAATGCAGGTAACCAGCTATAGAGCGAACGGAGTCAAGGTAACCGGTTTTAAGATGAGCTTTGGCTTCTACGGGGCTCAGACTATATCGTTTCTCTAGTGTGCCATCGACCCCCGGAATAGATAAAGATGAAACAAATTCAGGCATGGACGGATCCGACCATGCTACTTTTAAAATTTCGGATATAAGCGAGACGGTCGTTCGGCCATCGCGTGATAATCCAGCCCCGTTGTCAATGAAGAGTCCTCTGGTGTCGAGTCCCCGCCCTTTCCCCCAGTTCTCGACGATCAACCTCGATTGGGGTAAGTCGCCCGTTTTATTCTGTTGCGCCGATAGGGTTAGAAAAATATTTCTGGCGGCCAGGTTACTACTCCACTTGTTAGTGAGACGCAGAGCTGATGCTAGCGGTTCAGATTTTATTGTTAATAAAAGTCGGGCTGAATCCGGAGTTTTATCTTCTAGAATTTTTCCTGTTAAGGCTCCCCCGATTGCGGACCATTGGGACGCGAATGCATTTTTAAAATACAAAGAGTGCGATAAAAAATTATATTGGCGTTCTTTGATCCCGCATGTTGCAGGATAAGAACCACGGAAAACAATGTGTTGATTTTCGACGATGGGATTTTTAGGCCACCACGTGCAAGGTCTATCCACTAACACAAGTTGATTGGTAATCGGGGCATTTGGTGGTGAACTTATTAAAGTTACCGTCTTTTTTTCTTGGTCGGGAATAAACTGAATGTCGAAGACATTTGCATTAATTGGCAGTGCATCCGCTCCAGCGTTGTAGGGTCTTAGTGGTTCTTCATCAAATTGTGAGGGATCATGAGGGGCAAGCGAGAAGCTCGATCGATCGACATAAATGTTACCCTCGATTGATTGAATTCCCATATCGTAAATTTTCTTCAAAAGCTTATGAAATCTTGGGAGATCAAATGTGGGGTCACCGCTACCTCGGAAGTATAGATCGCCCGTCAGCACTTTATTTAAGGCTGTTCCAGTTATTAAAATGTCGGTTTCCCAACGAAACCCTAAGCCAAGTAAATCGATTGCCGCTTTCGTGGATATCAACTTCATTACGGAGGCTGGATTAAGCGGAGTGTTTTCATTCCCCGCATAAATCGTTTTGTTGTGAGTGATGTCGTTAATTTGAACAGCAAAGCCCGTCGGATAGTTTTTGACCAAATGGTCCAGACGGTTTTGAAGCGTACCGGATAGCTTGAGCCCCTCTCCAAAGGAACCTAGCGGGATGAGTAGCAACAAGATCAATAAAAATCGCGCCATAATCAGAAATTATTATTTAGAGAGTAAATATGAGTTATAAATATTAAATTTGTTTTAAAAAAAAGGCAAAATAAAAAGTAAGCACATACTTACATAATATTTTTTTGGTAATATGTGTCCGTTTGATGAGTTTACCACTTGAAAAGCCACGGTTTGATCCCATATCATTAGCACTCATTGATGTCGAGTGCTAACAATATCACTCGATTGAAGGTTTCTTCTAGTTGCTTAGGTTTAGGCGACTAGAACATTTTAATTGTAAACACTTAAGTTTTAGGAGACACCACATATGAAAATTCGTCCCCTGCACGATCGAGTGATCGTCAAGCGACTCGAAGAAGAGCGTACAACTGCGTCAGGCATTGTCATTCCTGATTCCGCCACCGAAAAACCAGACACTGGTGAGGTCGTTGCCATTGGAACCGGCAAAGTTCTCGATGATGGAAAAAATAAGGCGCTGGATGTAAAGCCTGGCGATAAAGTTATATTCGGTAAGTACTCAGGTCAAACCGTCAAAGTCGATGGTGAAGAGCTTCTCGTGATGCGCGAGGAAGACATTATGGGCGTTCTTGAGTAAGACTTCGCCATAAATATATCGAATAATCAAAGATTTAAGGAGCTAAATCATGGCAGCTAAAGAAGTAAAATTTCGCGACGCCGCACGAGCAAAAATTGTTGCTGGAGTGAACGTGTTAGCGGACGCAGTTAAGGTAACCTTAGGCCCCAAGGGCCGTAATGTCGTACTTGAGCGTTCTTTTGGCGCACCTACCATCACAAAGGACGGTGTTTCTGTTGCGAAAGAAATTGAGCTTAAAGACAAGTTCGAAAATATGGGTGCACAAATGGTCAAGGAAGTTGCATCAAAGACGTCAGACGTCGCGGGTGATGGAACCACTACAGCTACCGTTCTTGCGCAGTCAATCGTTCAAGAAGGCATGAAATTTGTGGCAGCAGGAATGAACCCAATGGACCTTAAGCGAGGCATTGATAAAGCGGTAACCGCGGTTGTGGCAGAGCTTAAGACAATCTCAAAGCCGTGCACAACCAGTAAAGAAATTGCGCAGGTTGGTGCCATCTCAGCTAACTCAGACCCAGAGATTGGTCAGATTATCGCTGATGCAATGGATAAGGTCGGTAAAGAGGGCGTTATCACTGTTGAAGACGGTTCTGGTTTGCAAAGTGAGCTTGAAGTCGTAGAGGGTATGCAATTCGATAGAGGGTATCTCTCTCCTTACTTCGTGAATAATGCAGACAAACAAATGGTGAACTTAGAAAATCCATACATTTTGCTTCACGATAAGAAAGTATCAAACATTCGTGATCTACTTCCAGTGCTTGAGCTTGTATCTAAGTCTGGACGGCCATTACTCATCATTGCTGAAGATGTTGAGGGCGAGGCGCTAGCAACTCTTGTCGTTAATAATATTCGTGGAATTCTAAAAGTCGCAGCGGTTAAGGCGCCTGGGTTTGGTGATCGTCGTAAGGCGATGCTTGAAGACATCGCAATCCTTACTGGCGGCACGGTTATTGCCGAAGAAGTTGGCTTGAATCTCGAGAAAGCAACGCTAGAGGATTTGGGCGAAGCTAAGAAGATCGAGATTGGCAAAGAAGAAACCACAATAATTGATGGTGCTGGCCAACAAGCTGATATTGAAGGCCGCGTTAAAGCTATTCGAAGTCAGATTGAGGAATCGACAAGCGACTATGATCGTGAAAAGCTCCAAGAGCGCGTTGCTAAGCTTGCTGGTGGTGTCGCGCTAGTCAAGGTTGGTGCAGCTACTGAAGTTGAAATGAAGGAGAAAAAAGCTCGGGTTGAAGATGCCCTACACGCTACTCGTGCTGCGGTTGAGGAGGGTATCGTGGCTGGTGGTGGTACCGCACTCGTTAGAGCGCGGTCTGCGATTGATAAGCTAACCGGAGACAATTCCGATCAAGATGCAGGTATTCGCATCGTGGCTCGCGCCTTGGAAGAGCCTCTTAGAACCATTGCGCAAAATGCTGGTGATGAGGCGTCTGTTGTGCTTAATAAGGTTGTTGAATCAAAAAATAACAACGGCTACAACGCTGCCACGGGTGAATACGGTGACCTAGTCGAGATGGGTGTACTTGATCCAACTAAAGTGACTCGATCGGCGCTGCAAAATGCTGCGTCCGTTGCTGCATTGATCCTTACCACGGATGCCATGGTCGCTGAAACGGCTAAGGAAGAGGGTCCAGCTGGCGGTGGTATGCCGGATATGGGTGGTATGGGTGGCATGGGTGGTATGGGCGGCATGATGTAAGCCATTTGCCACATTTTGCTTTAGAAAAACGCCAGATGATTTGTCTGGCGTTTTTTTGTCTGACTAAAAGTCGAACGTATTGGATTTAGGGTGTTATCATCTTTCAATAATAAAAAAGTAATTAAGACCTTAGAATAACTTTATTGTAAATATAGGGGGGGGGTATGAAAAACGCTCAAGACTATTGGCGAGCAAACGTGAGCATTCTATTGAAATGCCTAGTCGTGTGGTTTGTCTGTTCTTATTTGTTTGGAATTATTCTTGTGGACCAACTTAACGCGATTTCAATTGGTGGTTACCAATTAGGGTTTTGGTTTGCACAACAAGGTTCAATTTACGTCTTTCTCATTCTAATTTTTTACTATGTCAAACGCATGAATCGCTTAGATCGTGAATTTGATGTTGACGAACAATAAGGGGCGCTGACATGGATCTTACGACGATTACGTACATCATTGTTGGCCTTACTTTCGCTCTTTATATCGGGATTGCAGTTGCAGCTCGGGCGGGTAGTACCAGCGAATTTTATGTGGCGGGGAAAGGCGTTAATCCTGTACTAAATGGTATGGCGACGGCGGCCGATTGGATGTCCGCCGCTTCATTTATATCATTGGCAGGTCTTATAGCGTTCAACGGATATGACGCCTCAGCCTATCTAATGGGATGGACCGGAGGCTATGTTTTACTGGCATTGCTCCTAGCCCCGTACCTGAGAAAGTTTGGAAAATTTACGGTGCCGGAGTTTATCGGCGATCGATTTTACTCACGGACTGCTCGTATCATTGCTGTTATTTGTTTGATCGTCGCGTCAATTACCTACGTCATTGGTCAGATGAAGGGGGTTGGTGTCGCTTTTTCAAGATTCTTGGACGTTGGATACGATACAGGTCTTTTAGTGGGCATGCTGATCGTTTTCTTTTATGCTGTGCTTGGTGGCATGAAGGGGATCACCTATACGCAAATTGCTCAATATGTTGTTCTGATCTTTGCTTATACTGTGCCTGCCGTCTTTATCTCCCTGCAGATTACGGATAACCCTCTACCCCAATTAGGTCTCGGTAGCTCTGTTGCGGACGGAACCCCATTACTTGCCAAGCTCGATCAAGTACTGGTCGAAATCGGATTTGCAGAATATACCCTGCAACAGGGAACAACACTCAATATGATCGCGTTAACGTTATCGTTAATGATCGGAACCGCGGGACTGCCCCATGTGATCGTTCGGTTTTTCACGGTGCCTAAGGTAAAAGATGCTCGCTCTTCCGCGGGTTGGGCGTTGGTTTTCATCGCAATTTTATATACAACCGCTCCAGCCGTCGGTGCGATGTCGTTTTTTAATCTCATTAATACTATTCAACCTGGCGAAACGGGTCAGCCGGAAAGTAATTTGGTTTACGAGGAGCGGCCAGAATGGTTTAAAAAATGGGAGACCACAGGCCTGCTTCAGTTTGAAGATAAAAATGGCGATGGTCGCATTCAGTATTACAACGATAAAAATGCTGACTTTGCGGAAACGGCAAAGGAATATGGTTGGAATGGAAATGAATTGGTAAAAGTTGATCGAGATATCATGGTGCTTGCAAATCCTGAAATCGCCAACTTGCCAAATTGGGTTGTGGCGTTAGTCGTTGCTGGCGGACTCGCTGCTGCGTTGTCTACTGCTGCTGGTTTACTTTTGGCGATTTCCTCTGCGGTGTCTCACGACCTTATGAAGGGGGTGTTTGCGCCTAATATTTCTGAAAAAACTGAGTTGATAGCTGCCAGAATTTCTATGGCTGTTGCAATAGGGGTGGCAGGTTATCTGGGGTTAAATCCCCCTGGGTTTGCTGCCCAAGTTGTCGCTTTAGCATTTGGCTTAGCAGCTGCATCGATATTCCCAGCGTTAATGATGGGCATTTTTTATAAACGTATGAATAGTCAAGGAGCTATTGTTGGGATGGTGATTGGCCTTCTGAGTACGTTAACGTATATCTTTGTATTTAAAGGCTGGTTCTTCATCCCTGGAACAAATAACTTGGCAAATACGCCAGAAAATTGGTTGTTTGGTATTCAACCTGAGGCATTTGGAGCCGTGGGGGCATTGCTTAATTTTGGTTCGGCTTGGCTTGTATCTAAAGTCACTGCTCCTCCTCCGGCGCACATTCAAGCTCTGGTTGAGGATATACGTGTGCCTCGCGGTGCTGGGGCCGGATCTAGCCACTAAAGAAGCTATTGGATCTTGGGCAATCGGGGGCAGCGATATTTTGCCCCCTTTTTTATATTTTTAGAATAAAAAGGAAAGGTCGATGAGTAAGTTGTTAATGCATCTGGCTGACCTTCGTGCCGATCCGATGAATTGGCTCGCTGCCTTAGCCTTTTTTACCTCTGCTTTTTTCTTGACTCTAAAAAGTACGGCAACCACCAGCTTGTTCTTAATGTTTTTTATTTGTAGTTGGTCGATTATTAAAACCCCTAGACATTATTTTGCTGCCCGAGGGTCTCAATTTTGGGTGCTAATTTTATGTTTTCTGTCCCCCTTTCTTGCTGAGCTGCTCGCCCAAGCTGGGCGCGGAAGTTTTGCTGTACCGAGCCTCGATGGCCCCTCTAGGGCGATCTTGGCGGCGGGTGTATTTGTCTATCTTTCAAAAAAAGACTGTACAAATTTGCTTTCTGCGTTGAGCATTGGTTCTGCTGTTGGCATCGTGCTGGTGTTTCTATATTTACAGGTTTTCCCCGAATACTATTGGGATAATCGGGCTGCTACGTATTTTGTGGATCCAAATACACTACCGTGCTATACGGTTGTTTTGCTGGGTATTTATTTGTTTGGAGATTATCCAAAAATTCCTAAAAAGGTTAGTTATTTTGCAAAG
>ENA-OWPI01000056-OWPI01000056.1-marine-metagenome-genome-assembly--contig:-NODE-56-length-160133-cov-4.393319_pt1 | contig 160133 bp, 138 predicted proteins | sample MGYA00238138_ERZ651775 | MGnify/ENA primary metagenome ERZ651775 (study PRJEB26906, sample SAMN06265043) | marine metagenome | isolation source: Helgoland LTER site | place: Germany:Helgoland, sampling... | reverse complement strand
CAAGCACCTTCGCCTTCTCCACAAAAAACCTGGGTGCCTCGAACGTCCTACTCCCTGATTCCGACGACGTCGTGAGTATATTGAGTAATGCGAGCGCTGACGTCAGTGCGAGTGTGACCATACAAGCGTCAACTCATGCGAATGATCCAACAAGCGGCGGCTTCACTGCAACACAAGTAGGTACGGTGTCGGTATCAGGCACAGCTGCGAACGCCAGTTCCACTGCTGCCGTCACCAACGCCATTGAGCTCGGTCAGCCCAACGTAGGAACCAGCGTCGTTAACCCTTAAACTTAGAATCAATAAAGTTTAAAACGAAGTATAGAATTCACTAACCGACTAGATCCGGACGGCAGTTTACTATGAGCTCAGCAACGGACGCCGTATTGGACAAGGAGATAATAGTATTGACCAGCTCTGCAAGGTCATCCGCTGAAATCATGTCATCCATAGACACGCTCTCAATCGAACTGGTTAGATCGGTCGCAACATATCCGGGACACAAGGCCGTACAGCGTACACCGTCTGCCCACCCACCGTGTCGCGTCGCGTGTGACAAGGCAACTGCTGCGAACTTTGTCATCGAATAACCAACCCCATTACCAAACACAGCTTTACCGGCTAGAGAAGCCACGTTGATGACCCGTCCAGACCCTGACTTTCGCAGATGCGGCAACGCCAAACAGGTCATTGATAGCGGTGCCTTAACGTTAACGGACCACATGAGATCGAGCCCCTTCTCGTTGAAGTCACCATCGTCAACCGCAACTGGCTGCATGATGCCCGCGTTATTAACTAAACCATCGATACGTCCAAAATGCGCAGCTGTAGTATCCACCCAACTCTTATGCGTATGCTTATCAACCGCATCGTACTTACCAATCAAGACTCGATCTTCATCCCAGTCTTTCACTGTAGCCCGCATTCCCTCAATATCTCGAACACCCAGACTTAACGAAAAACCAGCATCATAGAGGTTGCGTGCTACCGCAAAGCCTATGCCTCTACTGGCACCCGAAATCATTACTACACGCCCTTTAGGAGATATCATCCGAACTTAACCTTTCAATAAAAGAATATTCGCCACAAACTGAATGGCACTCAAAATAGAACGATACAACGCACTTCCATACTCCAGCGGTCAGGCGCATCGTCAGGAGTCGAAGGCTCTTTAAATGCGCTATGAAAACTAAAAGTAGATGGCGAATCAGGGAATGCGGAGTCCGGCTGTTCGCCTCTAGTTCTCGCCAGCCCTCCCTCACTATCCCATTGTTTAATGAGTAGAGCCTCAGAACGATCCATCTTAGGATAAAACCACCAATCGTGATTTGGATTGTATTTAGCGAAATAGTTCTCCCCAACCCGGTCAGCGTAATGAATCTCAAACACAACGAGATCAGCTGGATCCACTTTCGACGCGTCGCAAAGTGCGAGGGGATTAACTTCTACGGGCTCAGGCACAATGCTACGCCATAAATTTATAATCCCGAATCTTCCACCATTTAGAATTTGCTCCACGTCGGCAGGAGGCAAGAGACTAGCGCCCTCTTCGATCAATGATTTAATAGTGTCATTTTTACCTGGTGGCCTCGCCAACTGTTTCAATCGGTCTGGGGCACTGGTTAAGGTGTAGTCTCCGTGAACTGCATGCGCTGGTCCTTGTACCTGCTGACCGCCTGTGATCATTTTCTTTGATTTTTTTCCAGCCGCCGATCGAATGTTGTGATCGAAGGCATACACCGCCCTCGCACCCGCAGCCTCTTTCACCAAATCTGCACACAAAGGATAGTAGTTATTTAGAACAGCATCATTATCAAAAAAATCTATATTCAAACGCTCAATATCATTCTGGAGCAATTGAAATCCGTGCTGCCCTAATGTTGCAGACACTCCCTCTCGTGCATCATTTACAGTTACTTCATACTTTTGGTAATTGACACCCACCCACTCTGAATCCGTTCCCTCTAGATTACGTCGGGTGAGTACTTTTCCATTTCTATATAACGAACTCTGCGAGTCCGCAGACATGTAATTAAAAACGCCCTTACTGTTCATATCGTATAAAACCCGCAGTTATGTCGTTAAATCAGAATGGAAAGACTAACCTGCATCGGGTAGTACAAAGTTCTCCAACACGGTTGTATCAATCCACCAAGAGTTTTTCTCGATATCCTGAGTCATCCATCGCACTAAATTTTTATGCTCTGCCAACGGGAGCTTAAAGTAAGCATGAATATGCATAGGCGCGGCAATCGCCACATCAGCTATCGTAGGCTCATCTCCACACATGTAACGACTACCTGCTAGTCTCGCATCAAGAATACCGGCTAGTTTGTGAAAATTAGGCTCCTCTGCATCCAATACCGACTGATCAGTCTCGCCGCCCAACAAAGGTTTAACGCAGTTCTCAACAACATACTTATAGCATGACGGAAACCAACTACTCGATTCCCAAAGTAGCCATCTGTTGACATCCGCACGTGTTTGTAAGTCTGTCGGGTAGGCACTCGTATTCCCTACCTTTTCCGCAGCGTACTGAAGAATTGCATTCGACTCCCATAAGGTGAAGTCTCCATCTTTTAATGCTGGCATTGCAGCCATTGGGTTGATGGCAACAAATTCTGCACTGGTTTGCTCCGCCTGAAAATAATCTAAACGGTTCAACGTATATTCAGCTCCAACCAATTTACATCCTGCTAAAGCTTTTCGGCTATTTATGGTTCTAGGATCAAGCAATAGTTCCATGACACCTCCTCGATTTATTTTAATTATATAAAAGTCCCAATAATGGTCTCACATAAGGTATCAAAAAATTGCCCCTTTTAAAACCGTTGCAGCTTTAGCTCATGGACTTCACGCCAAAGCAATCGAGCTTAATAGGAGGATGAACGAAGGTTTACGGCGCGCATAGGAGGCAATCGAAACTAGTGTGTGACCGATCGGCGCTGGATTTTAATACGATAGATAGTTGGTAGGCGCGATTGGATTCGAACCAACGACCCCCACCATGTCAAGGTGGTGCTCTAACCAACTGAGCTACGCGCCTAAAGGAAGCCGGATTCTAGCACTAAACGCCTTGATGTCAAAGCCGAGCGCAGTTGAAATCAAATCTTTTATAAAACTCCCATAATCAACGATCGGGACGTAAGCACCCATCATCTAAACGATAAGTTCGATACATTTTTGCGGCTAATTCCATGTCGTGTGTCACAACGACAACGCTTGTTTCTAGCTCTTCATTAACTTGGAACATAAGATCCATGAAGTCTGCCGCACTAGATTTATCCAAATTACCCGTAGGCTCGTCAGCTAACAAGCAGGCAGGACCAGTAACCAAAGCTCTAGCGATGGCGACACGCTGCCTTTCCCCTCCAGACAACTCGGTCGGTTGATGACCGAGCCGGTGATCTAAACCAACACGTGTCAACATGTCAGAAGCCTTTTCTCGAGCCTCTGCAACCGAGTCTTCACGCATCAGTAACGGCATAGCGACATTTTCCAAAGCCGTAAACTCCAGCAGCAGATGATGAAACTGATATACAAATCCAATTGAGCGGTTACGAATTTCACAAACTTTAGGTTCCGATAGAGATGAGAATGACTCGCTATTAATCCGCACCTCACCGTGACTTGGTCTATCCAAACCACCTAATATATGCAGCAGAGTACTTTTACCAGAACCAGAAGCGCCGACAATAGCCGTGATGTCACCAGCGTGAATCTCTAAAGAAACCCCCTTTAGGACCTCAACAGGAACGCCTCCAACCGCACCATAATTCTTCTCCACGTTATTTGCGGATAAAACAACTCTCTTGTTCCCGCTAGTCTCATTCATAGCGTAGCGCCTCGGACGGATTAACTTTTGCAGCCCGTAAGCTGGGGTAAATCGTTGCCAACATTGTTAAGCCAAGCGATAAAAGACCGATCCAAATTACATCATCAAGCTGGATTTCTGATGGAATGTCAGAAATATAATAAACATCCTTAGCTAAAAACTGAACACCAAAAAGCCCCTCAATAGCTGGGACAATGACGTCAATATTTGACGCTACAATTAACCCAAAAAACAAACCGAGAACAGTACCAATAAAACCAATTAGCGCCCCTTGGATAAAAAATATTTTCATAATTTGAGTTGGGAGCGCTCCCAGTGTTCGAAGTATTGCAATATCTGACCGTTTGTCGGTGACAACCATCACGAGCGTCGAAACAATATTGAATGCTGCTACAGCTACTATGAGCAGCAGAATAATTGACATCGCACGCTTCTCAATCTGTATGGCCCGGAAAAATGTCGCGTGGCTTTGCGTCCAGTCTGAGACATAGAAACTTGTTGGTAGCGTTCGAGATAGCTCGGACGCGACACGTGGTGCATTAAATAAATCTTTAAGCTTCAATCTCAGTCCGGATACTGAGTCACCAAGCCTCAGGAGTTTTTGCGCATCGCTCATGTGAATAATCGCTAATGCCGCATCATATTCGTAATTTCTAACTTCAAAAATACCAGACACGAGAAACTGTCTTAATCTTGGCATAACTCCAGCAGGGGTCACCTGCCCTTGAGGTGTGATCATCACCAATCGATCACCGACACCAATACCCAAAGATCTTGCGAGGTCAATACCTAGAACAACATTAAATTCTCCAGGCACTAAAGTGTCAAGAGAACCCTCCACCATGTGGGTTCCCACGTCAGAAACATCGTTCTCTAAGTTTGGCAATACTCCTCGAATTATCGCGCCCTGAGACCTTTGACCAAAAGTCAACAAGCCCTCACCTGATACAAATGGCGCCGCACCTATAACGTCGTTTTGTAACTTCGTTGTTTTGACTACCTCTTGCCAATTTTCAAATCTCTCATGCATACCGATTACCTGAACATGAGAGACAACTCCAAGAATTGTTGCACGAAGCTCTTTTTGAAACCCATTCATAACAGACAGAACCACAATGAGCGCGGCAACACCCAATGCAATTCCTACCATCGATGTTGCCGATATAAACGAGATGAAGTGGTTCTTGCGTTTAGCTCTTGTATAACGGAGTCCAACAAAAAGCTCGAAAGGTTTAAACATAGAGATTCTCTACAATCATCAGAGACTCATTATATCGTTAGGTTTAACATTTGATTCACTCTCCAGGTGTGGGAGAATCCATCTTATTACATTAATACCTGCTACATCATTTGTGAATACTCTATCCATAACCGTATCAAGCACAATTAAACTTGAAGCTTTGCCAAAAGCAGAGCCTACTCCGGCGCTCGATCTTCTATTCAGTCGCGCTCATCTTACATCTGTGCGCGACGAGTCTATTAAGGACTATTGGATTGAAAGACTGACTCAACACCAACCCACAACTGTCCCCATCAGTACGCTGTTAGCGAGATCTGATCCGGCACTGTCCGCTTGCCCCTACTATCTCTGTTGTGAATTAGTCGGATACACAGCAGGTATGAACGATGTCTACGTGCGTCGCCTGGATAAGCCGAAAGATGTCGGCACTCAATCCGAACATTATAAAAAGATACTTCGTGAAAGCTTTGGAGAAGCCATAATACGCCCTGTTTTATTGTGGCCATCGTTATTTATTCTGGGACTTCAGGATGATCCGGAAGTATGCACTACCGACGTAAACAATGCGGAGAATCAACCACTAAGTGAAGTTTTACCCAAAGGGCCTCGGGCTCAATTTTGGATCTCCAGAATGAATGAAACTCAAATGATATTTCATCAAAGCAACGAAAACATGAACGATCAACCAACAAACCAAAGGCCTAACGGTGTGTGGTTATGGGGTGAAGGAACAAACTCGGCACTTCCCGATTCCCCCCTGAGTGTTTCCGCACAAAGTCCGGAACTTCTAGCATTGTCACACGCGGCAAAGGCGACACTGGTCTCTTACGAGCACTTATTTAATGAGCAAACACCTTGTAATGATGCACTCATCGAGATTCCAATTGACGAAGACCCAAAAAGTTTAGCCAAGGCCAACTTGATAGCGGCTCAAGCAATTACGCTATTGAAGTCCGGTAGATACACCGAGTTAAACGCACAGATTATGAAAAAATCAGTTCTCTATAATGCAAAATGCACTAAGTTCTCGTTACGCAAATTCTGGAAAAAGAGTATCAACACAATCGACTGGTTGAGAACCGCAGATGACTGATCGTACGAGAACCATTAAAGTCCGAGAGGTACCAGATGTTTCTCGAACAGCCCTAACAGCTAGCGGGATTTCACCAGTTCTCGCGCGTGTACTAGCGGCTAGAGGCATCAAAACTAGCGATGAGTTAGACGATAGCCTGACGAGACTTGCACCAATAGAAACATTAAAGAACTGCGTTCTGGCCGGTACATTATTGGCGGATACAATCGCCAACAACGAGAACATCCTAATTGTTGCTGACTATGATGCCGATGGAGCTACGGCCGCGGCAATTACTATCCTATTTTTACGTAGTATCGGAGTTACGGTTGACTACTTCGTACCTAATCGGTTTGAACACGGATATGGCTTAACTCCTGAAATCGTGGATATAGTGGCCACGAAAAAAACGGACCTGATAATCACAGTGGACAATGGTATTGCGAGTATCACAGGTGTGGCCCGAGCCAGAGAGTTGGGAATAAAAGTCTTAATTACTGACCATCATCTTCCTGGCTCAGAACTACCTCAAGCGGAATGCATCGTTAACCCAAATCAACCTAATGACGGTTTCGCGAGTAAATGTATTGCTGGCGTAGGCGTCATGTTTTACGTCCTCATCGCATTACGGATGGAATTAAGGACTCGCGGATACTTCGAGCATGAACATGTGAAAGAGCCAAATTTAGCTGAATTACTTGATCTTGTTGCGTTAGGCACGATTGCGGACGTTGTTCCGATCGACAGAAATAATAGGATTCTTGTTGCCCAAGGGTTAAGGCGCATCAGAACTGGAAAAATGAACCCAGGTATCAAAGCATTATTACAAATCGCGAAGAAAGACCCATCCAATGCGCGCGCAGCCGATTTCGGATTTGCCATCGGACCGAGATTGAATGCTGCGGGAAGACTTACCGATATGAAGTTAGGCATCGAATGCTTGATCTCGAACGATATTGATAGAGCCACAGATTTAGCTAGAGAGCTGGATCAACTCAATGTCGAACGTCGGCATATTGAAGGGGAGATGAAAGATCAAGCACTAAGATATCTAGAAAATATTGAAACAAAGCCCGAGTCAGGGATTACCCTATTTGACCCAAAATGGCATTCGGGAATCGTTGGGATACTCGCATCCCGGGTTAAAGAAAAATTTAATCGCCCCACTATCGCTTTTGCTCCTGAGAAAAATAATTCTCTTAAAGGCTCAGGTAGATCGATCCAGGGAATTCACCTAAGAGATGTGTTGGACACATTAACCAAGATGGATCCCTCTGTAATCGATAAATTTGGCGGTCATGCTATGGCGGCTGGGCTCACGATTCAACTCGAAAAATTAGAACAATTCACACGCTTATTCAATCAGCTAGTTAATGAGGAATTCAAAAAAAATGCTATTGATAATTCAATTTATATCGATGGCTCATTGAAAGAACAAGATTCCTTACCCGTACTAGCACATGAATTGAGAACACAGGTTTGGGGGCAAGGTTTTCCCGAGCCAGCCTTCAAGGATGAACTGCATGTTAAAGCGCACCGAATATTGGGAGATGCACACACAAAGCTACGAGTTTCCTTTTCCCCACATGGCGAAGAAATAGACGCGATTCGATTTAACTTTAATGATGCCGTACCAGATTTGATAAATTGCGTATACCGACTCGACATTAATGACTTCTATGAGCATAAACCAGCACAACTCATCATAGAAACTTGGTAACTGCGACGTCATCACTCAAGACGTAGTCGTGCCAACACCTCTTTACAGATCAAAAATTAATAAAAACACCTACGTTCATTGTAATAATTAGATACGTCGAATCCGGTAAAATGAACGTACTGAAACATTTAACTTCGATACAACGAATTAAGCTATGGAATCCGAATACGTAAATTTAATACAAGAGAAAATAGAAGACCTAGCCGACCGAACCACGCAGCTACGGGGGTATCTTTGACTTTGATGTTAAATCAGACCGCCTTGCTGAGGTTGACCGGTTATTAGAGGATCCAGAAATTTGGAACAACCCTGAAAATGCTCAAAAGATTGGTAAAGAAAAGAAGTCATTAGAGGCTGTTGTGACCGTTCTATCTTCCGTAACCTCACAAGTAAGAGATATGGGAGAGTTGCTAGCGCTGGTGATACAAGAGAATGACCAAGAAACACTTGAGTCAATTGAGCATGACCTCGCTCAGGCGCAATCAAAAATCGAAGACTTGGAATTTCGTCGCATGTTCTCGAATCCAGTGGATAAAAATGGGTGCTTTCTTGATATCCAGTCGGGTGCAGGTGGAACAGAGAGCCAAGATTGGGCCGCAATGCTGTTACGAATGTACGCAAGATATACCGATGTAAAATCATTTTCGGCAGAAGTTCTTGAAGAGTCACCCGGAGACGTAGCTGGAATTAAAAGTGCCGTTCTAAAAATCTCGGGTGAATATGCCTACGGAACGTTACGAACCGAGACAGGAATTCACCGGTTGGTGAGAAAATCTCCGTTCGACTCGAATGCTAAAAGGCATACGTCATTCGCGAGCGTATTTGTCTATCCGGAGGTTGATGACTCGATAGAAGTAGAGATCAATCCAGCAGAGCTTAGAATTGATACATACCGAGCCAGTGGCGCTGGTGGTCAGCACGTCAATAGAACTGATTCAGCCGTACGCATCACTCACGTACCAACAAACACAGTTGTTCAGTGTCAAAATGATCGATCGCAACACAAGAATAGAGCGGCCGCAATGTCGATGCTGAAGTCAAAACTTTACGAACTTGAACTTAGGAAGAGACAATCAGAGCAACAAAAGCTCGAGGATTCTAAATCGGATATCGGTTGGGGTCACCAGATAAGATCTTACGTACTTGATCAGTCACGGATAAAAGATTTACGCACAAACGTCGAAACGGGGAATACACAAGCCGTACTGGACGGAAACTTAGACATATTCATTCAGGCAAGTCTCAAACAAGGTCTCTAACCAATAGAGGATTACATGTCAGAAAACAACAATCCATCTCCAACAGAAGCGGTTGATACGAACCAGATCATTGAAGAGCGACGCTCTAAATTAAGCAAACTACGCAAAGAAGGAAACGCATTTCCCAACGATTTCGAACGTAAAGATCTCGCTCAAACGTTACATGATCATTATGGAGACAGAGATAAGGAAACTTTAGAAGAATTGGAAGCTAGCGCCACTGTAGCGGGCAGGATTATGTTGAAGCGCGTCATGGGAAAAGCCAGTTTCGCAACAATTCAAGACATGTCGGGTCAGATTCAACTCTATATTAATAATGCTGGCATCGGAGACGAGGAACATGCAGCTTTTAAACACTGGGACTTAGGCGATATTGTTGGGGCATCAGGTGTCCTATTTAAAACCAAAACAGGTGAGCTCAGTATTCGCGTGAGCTCTTTGCGACTATTAACGAAGTCGCTACGCCCTCTTCCCGAAAAATTTCATGGCTTAACCGATCAAGAGCAAAGATACCGACAACGGTATGTTGATTTGATTGTTACGCCAGAAGCGAAAAGAAATTTTGAAATTCGATCAAAAGCAATACAAATTTTAAGGGCATTCTTTACCGATCGAGGCTACTTAGAAGTTGAGACCCCTATGATGCAATCTATTCCTGGTGGTGCGACCGCTAAACCCTTCATTACCCACCACAACGCGCTGGACATGCAACTCTATCTCCGCGTGGCGCCTGAGCTTTATTTGAAACGACTCGTAGTCGGAGGCTTTGAAAAGGTTTTTGAAATCAATCGCAACTTTCGTAATGAAGGGATATCAACGAAACATAATCCAGAATTCACGATGCTCGAATTCTATGAAGCATTTCGTGATTACCGATATTTAATGAACCTAACAGAAACCATGCTAAAAGAGCTGGCCGAAGCTTGCGTTGGATCTGCCCAAATAACTTACCAAGGACATAAGATTGACTTCGCGCAACCGTTTCAGCGCCTCACTATGGCAGAGGCGATTGTCGCTCATAACGAGCAATACAGCCCAGATACACTCACTGATTCAGATTTCTTGCGTGAAGAGCTAACTAAACGCAAAGTTACGTGCTATCCGACCGATGAGATCGGTATGCTCCAACTAAAATTATTTGAAGAAACAACAGAGGAAAAGTTAATTCAACCAACCTTTATTGTCGCTCATCCAACTGATGTATCCCCACTTGCAAGAAGCAACGACGTTAACCCCGAGGTCACCGATCGGTTCGAGTTGTTCATCGCAGGAAGAGAGATTGCGAATGGTTTCTCTGAGCTCAATGACCCCGAAGACCAAGCCGAGCGTTTCAAGAGCCAAGCCGAAGCAAAAGCGCAAGGTGATGACGAAGCTATGTTTTACGACAGTGACTACATCCGTGCACTCGAATACGGTATGCCTCCTACCGCAGGCGAAGGTATCGGTATTGACCGTTTAATCATGCTTTTAACTGACAGCGCTTCCATACGAGAAGTTATATTATTTCCACAAATGAGATCTGAATAAGTATGTCCGTCACACCAAAAATGCTTTGGAAACCTTCGGTATCCAGAGTTAAAGCATCACACATCTCCAAATTTATACAGTTTATTAAAAAAAATAATAATAATAAACATATATTTAAGGTAAAATCATCAAGTCAACTATACGATTGGTCTATTGAAGAACCGGCGGAATTTTGGAGCAATTTATGGGATTATTGTGACGTCCTATCCTCGAGGAAAGGAAAGACCATACTCACAAATCCCAGCCAAATGCCGGGTGCAACATGGTTTCCTGAGTCCCGTCTGAACTACGCAGAAAATTTGCTGCGACAAAAAGATGATCAAGAAGCCATCGTATTCAGAGGCGAGGACAAAGTAGAAAACCGTTTAACCTATGCTCAACTATACGATGCCGTATCAATTACCGCTCAAGCACTGTCTAAACAGGGCGTCAAAAAGGGTGATCGTGTAGCAGCTTTTTTACCGAATCTCCCTGATACGATCATATTTATGCTGGCTACTACCAGCCTCGGTGCACTATGGTCATCGTGCTCTCCTGACTTCGGCACACAAGGTGTTCTGGATCGATTTGGGCAAATCAAGCCTAAAATCCTTATAGGGGTTGATGGTTACTTCTATAATGGGAAGCAAATCGACACCATACACAAACTTGGTGAAATAGCGTCCTCGCTCGAATCGCTTAAAAAAGTCGTTGTAGTGTCATACACGACCTCAAAACCAAAAATTGGTGCGATTAAAAAGTCAGTTCATCTTAAGGATTTTGTTAAGCCTTTTAAACCTGGTCCGATAAAATTTGAGCAGGTACCTTTCAATCATCCTTTATTCATCATGTTTTCCTCAGGTACAACAGGCGTACCCAAATGTATCGTCCATGGACACGGAGGAACCCTGCTCCAACACTTAAAAGAACATCGACTCCATACGGACCTAAAAATAGGCGATCGATTTTTCTATTTCACAACTTGTGGTTGGATGATGTGGAATTGGCTCGTAACCGGACTAGCTTCAGGAACAACCTTATTATTGTTCGATGGTTCACCTACCTATCCAAAACCAGACACCTTATTTGACTTTGCCGACCAAGAACGAATGACGGTATTTGGAACATCCGCGAAATATATTGATGCCATCAACAAATTGGGAGTGCGACCTCGAAAGACACACAATCTCACACACTTAACAACCATAACGTCCACCGGGTCACCACTTTCCCCAGAGAGTTTTGATTACGTGTATCGCCATATCAAAAAAGACGTACTTCTGTCCTCAATCGCCGGCGGCACAGATATCATTTCATGTTTTGTGCTAGGAGATCCGACGCTTCCGGTCTATCGCGGTGAAATACAACGTCGTGGGTTTGGCTTGAAAGTGCAAGTATTCAATGACCAAGGGAAACCGATTACAGGTGAAAAAGGAGAGCTAGTGTGCACTGCACCCTTCCCTTCGATGCCAATTGGATTTTGGAATGATAAGAATGATCGTAAATATCTTGATGCCTATTTTGCTAATTACAAAAATACCTGGTGTCATGGTGATTTCATAGAGATCACAGAGCGTGGGACACTCATCATTTATGGACGATCAGATGCGGTTCTCAATCCAGGAGGCGTGAGAATTGGAACTTCAGAGATTTATCGTCAAGTTGAAAAACTTGACTCCGTTATGGAAAGCCTCGTCATTGGCCAAAACTGGCAAAACGATACGCGAGTTGTACTCTTCGTGCGACTGAGAGATGGACTAAAAATTACAGAAACCTTACGAGAAGAGATTAAGAGGACAATTCGTAATAATGCCACCCCGCGCCATGTGCCCGCGAAAATCCTACAGGTTGCTGATATACCAAGAACAAAAAGCGGAAAGATTGTGGAACTAGCGGTCAGGAACCTTGTTCACAACGACCCAGTAAAAAATATTGAGGCGCTAGCAAATCCTGAGGCACTAGACCACTTCAAGAACAGACAAGAGTTGAACTCTTAACTTTCAATAAATGGCTATTTCGTGACGAGCTATTAGAGTGCTGCGGTAACCAGCGGATTAAAATTTCATCCTGAGCTCAACTCGCACACCAGCTATATCCTCAAGATTTTTGCGCTCTCCAATAATACCGTCAGTTCTAAAAATCCAACGTCTAGAAATTGGTTTTTGATAGCGCACTCCGATCGCTTGTTGCTCGCCGGGCGCATTCCTAAGAGGGTCATTCTCATCACCAATTATTTGAAGATTGGCATATTCAACAATTAACTGCTGATTAAGTGAGAACAAGTACATCACACCAAGCGCTCCACCGAACGTATCGTTAGCCGTGTCATCAAGCTTAGGGAAACCTGTGATACCGTCAGTCTCAAAATTAACACCAGTATTTTTGAGTATACCTGCTGCTCCCGTGGCTAAAGGCTGGGGGTTATCTTTTCCATAGAAGACATTAAAATACGGAACTAACGTTGATGGGAGATGTGTGATCCATGAATTCTCCACTAACAGGGCGAAACCATCGGCAGTTTGGTTCAATCCTGCGACAGGGTCTTGCCCAAAGTTAGCGAGCAAACGAACACTATTGGATATCTTTCCGCCGTAACGCTTCGTCCAAGCGATCATGACGTTGTTATAGTCCATTTGAAAGTCATCTCTATCGTCTGTCACACGTGCGTAACCAGCCTCTAAGTAACCCTCTGCAACGTCCACGAATGTCGTCAGAGCGTAAAACTTACCGGCATTATCATCTGTCACACCATCCGTTATAAAAACAGGTGTGGTTACGTTATTCATACCTACAAAAAAAGTCGTATCAAAATTTGTAATATCGAATTTTGGTGAGTTCTTAGCTTGAGCCGTAACCGCCCCGCCAACAAACGCATCGTTGACCCAAAGTCCATTTTGTAGGAACAGAGGAACTAGACCTACTGCAAACGGTAAATCAAACGTGGTGTACTCGTCAGTAAGCCCAGACTGAATATATCCCCAGTCACCTTCGAAAAAGAAAGTTTCCGGATCAAAATCTAGCTCCGCTTGGAACCCAGTACCGTCAATGTCATCGACAGGTGTACCACCTAACTCCAAACGTGTCTGCTTTCCACCATCATCAAGAGGCTTCACAAACATGTGTAATCGCTCGGTGGCGGTGAGGTTCAAGTCAAATTCTAAATTCAACTGAGAGGCCAACTGCGTGTTCTCCGCAGCACCGTTATCGTTGGCTGCTAGTACAGTTCTCCAATCGCCGTAAACTAAAAACTGAGGTCGTACCAAGTTCTTGGCGCCCACAAGATTTATTCCCGACCCGAAATCACCCTCTGAGTACATGGGATAACCCCATTCAATAAGAGGACGAGGCTCATCAATCGCGGTTTTTCCGCCATAAACGACCAGTTGCTCTTCCGGATCATACGGTGCTGTATAGACAGGGTCTGGTTTGAATCCAGTAGAGTCATATTCCGCTGGTTTAGCAACTTCATCCATTTCGGGTGGCGCCTGATGACCGTGGTGCTCTGGACTGCTGTTGCGATATTCAAGGACCGTGTCAGCCTGTCCTTTTCTCTCAAACTCTAGCTCTTGTGCTAGGCTCAATGAAGGAACACTTAGCGCAACACCCGTTACCGCTAATAAAGTTCTTATTCTTGTGATCACTTATTTAACCTCAAATTCAACCGCATACGGATGAATGTCCAGCATCCATTCATTGATGGAGCGCTCCATATCCTGCGTAGCACCAACGAACTTCATGAAATACAAAGGTTCCGCTCGACTTCTCATCCGCGCAAGAATCTTATAGGTGCCCTTTTTTGTCATCTTCTCGGCGGGAACCTTGTATTTAGCGTCTCTCCAGCCCAACGGAGGGATGGATCGCCCTTCCATTCTCACCAATGGTGGGTGATTCTGCACAGAAGTTGGCACTGCTGAGGGTCTCAAAAATGGTTTTTGATCCACGTCAAAATTCACTGGTAGATACATCTCGCGATCCGTACCTTTGATGTTTGTCGTTAGAAATTTCGTTTGGAAGTTAACCAATTGCTCATCGTAAGCAATCTTACCCGCTGCGACATCCAACGAATGTATATCAGCCATGTCCCCATAACTATCGACATAACCTGATTCAAATATGCGCTCGCCGTCTGGATCGAGAACCGCGACATTCATCCAAATTTCTGGCTGTGCACCGAGTGAACCGGAAGGCAAATTATGCCCCTCATCCACATTTGTTACCCTAAAGCGTATCTTAAGCGGTTTGCCAACCTCCGGGGTATCCCCATCAAAAAATGGACCGTCAATCCTTGACCCATTCTCCATAACGGCCTTACGGTCGAGTTTTTTGTCCACGAGAAGTTTTTGATTCTGCTTGACAATGTGTCGTGCCCAAAGACGATCCTCAGGGTCAGCCCACGTATCTGGAAATTCTGGAGAATCGACTTCCCCACGCTTGAGCTTTTCTTCCCAATCCGCGTCGCCCCATGCTGCTCTGTAATCAAATGTTAACCACTCTTTAATACTCCAACGCAGTGCGCGGGGATTAAATGGGAAGATACCGGGATGCGCGATGGGGTATCCAGGACCATAAAAAGCATGATTCGAATGTTTTTTGTCCAAGTCTCCGACGACTCGGCCATTAACAATTGCCGTAGGCCACTTATCATAACCTTTGGCTTCACCGGGAACTTTGCCCATGTGACAATCTTGGCACGTTACGCCCTTACGGAAGGCCGGTGAATCTCGATACTGCTCCCACACAACCTCGAGCTTAATACCTAAATTTACCTTGACTTGGTGACATGACACGCAAAATTCTGAGGTACCAATTTGGTCAAACACTGACACCCCACCATGAATCGGGGTTCCGGGCTTACCGGGTGTGTTACTGATCCTGTATTCCTCCTTATTCTCAATAACCTCCGCGAAATTGCCACCACTGTCACCGGTATTGTAAACAGGATCGTATATGGTTCCAGGATTGATATGTCGCTCACCATTCACTTTACCGAATTGTGCGTTTACCCTGTGGCAGGTAATACACGTAATACCCTCTCTAGCCACAATACTTCTGTCCCATAAAGGAAGTTCTCTAGGTTCACCCTTCTGAGTGCCTACCTGCTGGTGACAACGAGTACAGAAAGTCCCCATCGTCCCGTCAGTTAAAGCATTTACGGCCTGCTCAAATTTATGGAACATTGGAGAAACAGAGGCATAAGCATGGTTCGAGGACGCCCACTCCCAAAATACCTTTTGGTGGCACATGGCACATTTTGTCGCAGACGGAAACTCGTCCTTCATCAAAATGTCTAGGTGAGCGCCTGTGCCGCTCGTTAACTCAACCGGATTTCGCTCAGCAAACGCAGACGAGAAACTTAATGTAACTGAGCACGCCAATAAAATCTTAAGCCACCACGAACCAAACCTTTTCATTCTTTAGATTGCTCCTTAACTGTTAATGCCAATCTGAAAATCAGATTGGCATACACCACGTTGCCTACTTCCGCGCCGCTGCCAGTAACTTAAGCGCCGCAGTATACTTGGCAGACGTATACTCTTCAGACTTGTCAATCGCAGTATACGCCTTCGCTAAAGCGTCATTGTATCCCTGCAAGTCGTCCGATGCCCCTGACGCCTCAATAGCGGCCAGAATAGAACCAAGCGCCATAGTTGCCTGCTCCGCTGTGATCAAATCAACAAACTCACCCTTCAGACCTTCGGCCACAAGTGCATCGTAAATCTTCCACATTGCAGGTGCGTCGAAGTCGGAAGCTGCAAACCTATCGACCAAACTGGAAACCGTTCCAGACAAATCCCCAAGCGCCTTCAAAGTGGCATCTTGCCCCTTTGATGAAGACTCATGGAGTGCGCGGGTCTGATCTAAGAGTGTCGCCGACATGGCCGGATCAACAGCAGTCGCTAAAACCCGAAGCATCACTAGATTGGAGTCATTCAACCTTGGGACGCCTGGGCCAATATTTACGGACTCACGTTTTTCCCAACGAGGCTCTTCCATGGAATGATGACACGCGTAACAGTCAAAATAGAACAGCTCCGGGAAAATACCAGCAGAGTTTCGGTTTTTATCCATTAAGGCTTCAACTGTGATTTGCGCAGCCATTGCCTGCCCTACAGCCCAGACTTTTACGCCACTGGATTGTTGTTTTCTCTGCTTATAATCAGCATCAATTCGGTAATGCGCAGGCTGATTAGCGGTAAACGTATCCAATTCAAACGCCAATCTTGGATGGCCAGCACCCATTATCCGGTGGGTAATTGACTTTCTAGGATCACTGAGGTGACAGCTAAGGCACAGCTTCGCGCGTGCCTTTGGATCCTCAGTGGGATATATTCCTGCGTTTAAATAGTCCTCACGCTCTCCGAAACCTGAAACGTGTAATCCAAGCCATTCAACCGCTCCACCATGACAAGATTCGCAGCCAACGCCATCAGCAATATCAAAGTTTTTAGATTGTAATTCCTTAGGGACATTATCTGTGTGGCAATCAAGGCAGACTTTTTCCTGACGAGCATCCTCAATACCAAGATTTTTGGCTATTCGCTTTCCTCGATCTGAGCTCAACGCCTTGTAAGCTCCGGAATGCGGATCATCAGTACTCCAGGTTACAAACTCATTTTGGAGAACAGCTGAATTGGCCCACGGCTTCGCGGCCCCATGACAAGTTGAGCCGCCACAGGTCTGGCTGCCTAAACGAGCCTGACCGGAGTAGTGAGGAAGCTCTGGTTCAGCTTGAACGCTCACCGCAGACACACTCAACATAAACCCAGCCACTACACTCAACAACAGTGTTTTGATTCCCCTTGAGACTGTTCGTCTCGAAAAACTTGCTTTACTACCTGCCCGAACTTGGGTTGGTCTAACAATGCTCGTCTTCATTGCTTCACCTCTGCTTTAGTTTTATTTTCTTTATGAAATTCATGACAGCTCGTACACGTTGTTGGCACTAAGCTCCCATTATCTCCCCCATGACAATCTTTGCATACAGTTACCGATGGCAACAATAGATCATTCGCATCTTCCGATTGATCAGCCGAATGACACTCCGCACAAGAAGACGAAGTATGTGGCGCATGATTAAAGTGGCCTTTTTGTAAGTATAACTCCCCCTTCGGCATTTCGCTTAACGTCCAATTTAGAGGATCCTTGTTATCCTCAACGATCTCGTGGCATGTGCCGCACAATTTCTTACCGAAATGACCGCCAATTACTGTATCGGCTTTATCTTCTGCCCAAGCGAGTGCCTCTTGTTTTTGAATACCGGTTGTCTTCGTCCCGGGAATACGTCTGACCACTTTAGGTGCGGTTTCACCATCGCGAGGCTTAAAACCACCGTGCAATGCAATTGATGCGTAAGCATCTCTAATGTATTGCTTAGCAACCGCCACGTCTGCGTGAGGAATCATTCGGTCGGGCGCGTTGGGCTCGAAATGTAGACTATGACAGTCCGCACAAACGGCCTCAAACTTGGGCTTGGCCATTACCGTACCAGTCACATCAGCTTGGTGACAAGAATCACAGCTGAGCACGCGTCGTTCGCCCATTGGGCCATCCGGTACTTTCATACCTTCTGCATCAAGGTGTTGTTTGTGCGAAAACTTTAGCCCCGTCTTAGGTCTATTCGTCGCATCCTCGTAATCGAACGCACCGTGAGATTCAAATGAAATAATATCTTTAAGTTCAGACTGTCCGTTCGTAACAGAAGCAATATTACCGTGACAATCACTGCAAAACTCTTCTGAATTTAAAACCAATGCCTCTGGACCTTCATGCTCCTTATGACAAGTCTGACATGCCGTATCACTTATAGACGCATCAGGAAACTTTGCCGCATCGACATGTTCGTGAGCCTCTGTGTGACAGCTCGTGCAAGTCTCATTGGCAACTTGTTGAAATGGCTCTTGATGACATGCACTGCAATCAGTCCCTAAAATCTTATGGGAAGATGATAAGTGCCCGGATTGCCAAAACTGTCTCATCGAGACGGGAACAATTTCACCCTCACCACTTTGGTTTGCATCTCGAATTTGTTTCACAGTGCGCGGACCATCAATCTCCAATACTGCTCGATTCGCTTCACCGTTAAAATGCTCTACCAAAGGGATCGCCAGAAACATCACCGCAATAATTACACCTAAAGCAATAGACCACGGTTTCGCCTTTATGCCAAGGTCTTCAACACTCAGTGTTGACCGTTCCGAAAGAGAGTCTCGAATATTTTCTAAAGGATAAATGAGCTCTAAGGTAAGTAGGTAGTCTGCATCACTGGTTTCTGGTGAGGCGAGCAGCTGAAGCGCATACGGCCCCACTTCGAAAGTGTCGCCGATATTGATTCGGCCACTGGTGACCGCGTGTCCATCAATCTTAATTGTCGCCTGACCCGCGGCATCAACGTATACAGCACCATCACGCTCAACTAATGTGGCTTGATGCAATAACGCTCTTGGGTCATTCAGAAAAACTTCTACATCAGCACCTCTTCCCAAACGAATGGGCGTGCCTGCAATTAACTTGTCTCGAGCAACAAGATCACCAGAGGTCTTTCTTTGTAGGGTTCGGAGTATCAGTTTCATAGCGACCGCCGGTTACCAGTAAAAAAATACCGCAAACACATGCGCAGCAAGCGCAACAAGCGTTCCGATAGAAAGTGGGATATGAAAATACAACCACAGGCGAACTAAGGTAGCGGCTCTAACGTAAGTTCTGAGTCGACGCAGCAACTCCAACTTTCTAATCAAAACCGCTCGGAGTTTTCTTAGCGCTGTCTCCTGCTCTGTTCCAGACACTTCAGTGTCGTCCAAAAACTCTAATGCAAGCTTCGTCGGGCAATCTACGGGGTCCACATCCAACATTTTAGCGAGTGAACCCCCTACTTGAGTGCCCTCCGCAGCGCGGAGAATCGCCGCATTAATCTCATCACCCAACCCCATTGCAACATCTCTGCACTGCATGTCTAACTCAGATAACTCTAATAAAATCTCAGCTCGGGTTAGCCCCTGACGCGACCCAGTCAATATTGATGGGTACCGGACATAACAAAAAACACCATACATTCCACTCAATACAGTCAGTACAAGCAAAGTCCAGAGAAGCGAATGAAGGTTAAGACCTAGTTGGAAACCGGAATGGAAAAGACTCAAGAAGATAACCAACACACCGAGATAAACGTGAGCGCTTAACCAACCTTTGAGCAAGTCGGTACCACTCATAAATTGACGTTTTTTTATTCCAAACCAGCCCAGAAATACGACAAGTCCAGCGCTAATCGCGCCGAGCGTATATCCGAACCATGTTCCACCGTTAGGAGCTCTCCCGGGATCGTGTGCCAGGTAAGCGATAAGCGTAATGAGCAACACACCAGCGCTAATTTTTAGATACTTAAAGCTCTTGTAGGCCAGAAAAGACTCGCTTAGTTTAATATCCATAAAGCTTCGTCACTTTCCTTGTAACTGAATTAAAGCCTGCGGTGCCACACGGACAGCTGCGCCAGTCGGACACGCTCTAACGCAGGATGGTCCACCTTCGTAATCCCTACACATATCGCACTTGACAGCTTTTTTCGGAGCCTTTTCACTCGCATCATTTTTTGCGAATAATCGCGATAAGATTCCTGTCTTCTTGTTATCGAGTGAAGCAAGCTGAATCACACCATAGGGGCAACTGCGCGCGCAGTTTCCACAGCCAATGCAACTGTCTTCGATAAATACCTCTCCAGATGCAGACCGTTTTATTGCGTCTGGCGGACAATCAGTCATACAGTGAGGGTTCTCACAATGCCTACAAGACGTCGGGATATGCATTGTTTCATAAGTCGGCCCAGCCTCTCTATCAAGCCTAGAGACACCATCATGAGTTTCCGCACAAGCGGTCTCACAATTGTCACAACCGACACACAGGGCTTCATCGATGAGCAACACATCAGTCGCTTCACTGACACCTTGCTCTAACAAAAATTGAAGAATTCCGCCACTACCACCAGTTTGTGAAATTCTCTCGTTTTGAGTAATCCGGTCGCTAAATTTTTCCTCAACTGTGGCCTTTAGCTTCGGATTCGACGCCATAAGGTTTTTAAATGCTGAACCATCGATCCTAATCGTTTCACTAGCCACCGCCGCAGTCACACTTGCTGATCTCGGAGCATCCGAAATCAACCCCATCTCTCCGACATAGTTTCCTGAAGCAACGTAGTTCAAGACAACACTGCGGCCTCCCAACCGTTTTGAAACCGAGACGGAGCCCTTACGAATCAAATGAAGCGCATCCGCTTCATCGCCTTCATTAAATATAACTTCACCCGTTTTATAGGATTTAATTTCCGAACTGTTTGCTATTTCAATCAGATCGTCTCGCGGCACATCTGGTGCAATGTATGTTTGGATCTGTCTTATCGCCGCCTCTCGGTCTAAAGCCTGGCGTACCTCTGGAGAATTGCCCCTGACCTTAATCATCGTTCTCCTTGGAATCTCGATCAGAACACAGTTCGATTCGGCTTTTATCGTTGCCGTTCTTCGGCGTCCAGAAATCAAACCCATTTCGCCGAAATAGTTTCCAAGCCCAATAACGATCCGCTTAGACGGATCATTCTCGTCTATCATGACTGCGACTGACCCATCCAAAACGACATAAAAACTATTGGTATAGTCATTTTTCTCGAAGACCACATCATCAGGTGCACATTTATGTACCGTCGATTCAACTATCATTTCCCTGAGCATCAATGCATTGATACCCGAGAATATCGGAATCGAATCACGAACCTTCTTCAAAAAGCTCTCAACATCATCAGTTCCAAGAATGCTAATTTTTGACTTGAGAATTGGCGCATCCGCTGGTTCGACAGCGTTTCCTAAAATGTACTCAACAGCCTCATAACCTTGATTGATGGCCTGCTTAATAAGTGGGTAACCTCCCAAGGCACCAACAATGTATATCCCAGACACATTCGACTCATATTGTTCTGAACATTCAGGCAACGCGTTGCGTGCGTCAGAAGGGAACGTAATTCCGCAGGATTCAACAAACTTTCTTGGTGGCGATGCGCCCATTCGTGCAATGACTCGATCACATTCGACAGTCACCTCGCCCTCCGGGGTATCAATGGTGAGACTACCCTCGCCCGCACTCAGAGTATTAGCCTTATAAAAAGGTTGAATTTTTCCTGCGTCGATCGCAGAGGTTATCAAAGCTTCATTCGCCGGTTTTGCTCGTGCGAAGTCTTCCCCTCGGTTCAGTACATAGACAGTATTTTTATTTGACAACGCGACAGCGTTCTCAATGGCCGCGTCACCCGCGCCAATTATGATAATGCGTTCCAATTCATACTCATCAGGGTCATCGAGCTGATATTGAATGTGAGGTAGATCAGCACCAGGGACACGCAGTTTATTCAAATTACCTTGTAACCCTATCCCAAGAATCACCGTCTCGGCCGTAACTACTTCGCCGCCTCCGGTCTTAATCGTGAAGTTACCCTTCTCGCCCTCGATACTCACAACCTCTGTGTTAAGCCGGACATTTACCTTGAGTTCATCGGATCTATTATCCCAATTGCCAAGAATCTCCTCCCGAGCTCCCGCCTCAAAGGGCATGGGCGAACGGAGGGGCAACACGTCGGGTGTTGCCATGACAAATTTGCCTTTTTGGAATTTAAAAAGCGTGTCTGATAAGTGAGCGGCCTTTTCCAATAGAACATGGGATACGCCTAGCTCGGCTGCATGACCTGCCGCACTCAAACCACCGGGACCCGATCCGATTATTGCAATTTTATATTCTGCTGCCATGTCTTGGCTCCCCCACCCATTTCTATGGCTAAATTCCCATGTACTCATCATATCTGATGCAGTGATGAGAATCAAAAAAAACTGTACGAGTAATTAGTTATCTAATTTTTCTTGATTTTTCAATAGATTATGCTCACACACAGATACACTTTGATCTATTCTTGCCGTTTTATCTGCACATAGTATTTTTAAAAATTATTTGTGTCTTTGTCACGCTATCATTTTAAAAAATAAAAACGTGAAAATTAAAATCAAAGCCTTTTTGCAACTGAACAAAAACCGAGTACACTTAAGTTTGGAGAAAGTAGGTAAAAATTGACGGTGTTGGTTTTTATGACAGATTTGATATCTAAGTCGGCCACAATTTTCTTTTCCCTCAAATGATAAGCATAAGCCATTAATTTATAACTAAAAAAACTAGGAGTCGATACTTAATCATGTCCAAATTACATGCCAACGAAAGCAAAACAAAAGAATACCTACAGCGTTATATGGACGGGGTAACAAAGCGCAATCCAGGTCAACCCGAATTTATTCAAGCGGTGTACGAGGTAGCATCGACGATCTTTCCCTATATCGCCGACAAGCCGATCTATCATGAAATGCAAATACTCGAACGCATGGCTGAGCCAGAGCGCGTCATTTCGTTTCGGGTGCCATGGACGGACGACGAGGGACGAATCAGAACCAACAGAGGGTGGCGCGTGCAGTTTAATTCTGCAATCGGTCCTTATAAAGGCGGCCTAAGGTTCCATCCGAGTGTGAACGAATCAGTGCTGAAATTCTTGGGTTATGAGCAGACATTCAAGAACAGCCTTACCGGATTACCAATGGGTGGCGGTAAAGGCGGCGCAAACTTCAATCCTAAAGGAAAGACAGATCTAGAAATTATGCGGTTTTGTCAATCATTCATGACCGAATTATATCGGCACGTTGGAGCGGATACTGACGTACCTGCTGGAGATATCGGAGTCGGCGGACGCGAAATCGGGTTCATGTTTGGTCAATACAAACGCATTACTAATCAGTTTGTTGGCGTCCTGACTGGCAAGGGAATTGAATACGGTGGGTCGAAAATGCGCACTGAAGCCACAGGATATGGCGCTATTTTCTTCCTAAGAAATATGTTTGCGCAACACAAAGACACCATTGAAGGTAAGACAGTGCTGATTTCAGGGTCTGGAAATGTCGCGACACACGCAGCTGAGAAATGCCTGCATTTAGGCGCTAAACCTCTAACCATGTCTGACTCAGGTGGTTTCATACACTGTAGCGACGGATTTACCCAAGAACAAATTGATTGGATTAAAGAATTAAAGAACGTTCGTCGGGGCCGAATCTCAGAGGCTGCAGATGAGTTTAGCAATATCTCATTTCATGAAGGCCGTCCGTGGAGTGTTCCTGGCGACTGTGCCGTTCCATCTGCGACGCAAAATGAAGTTAATGCAGAAGAAGCTGCCGTAATGATTAAAAACGGCATCAAAGCAGTTGCAGAAGCAGCCAATATGCCATGCGATCAAGAGGCTGTTGAAGCTTTCATTGAGGCGGACGTTTTATTTGGTCCTGCAAAAGCAGTAAACGCCGGCGGTGTTGGCGTTTCCGGATTAGAGATGAGTCAAAATAGTGCCCGTATAGCTTGGGACACCGATCATCTGAGAACGCTACTTGAGAATATGATGCGCGATATCCACGACTCTTGTGTACAGTACGGAAGTACGGGCGGTAAAAATACAAACTACCTCCAAGGTGCCAACGTAGCTGGGTTCGTAAAAGTCGCTGACGCGATGATTGCATACGGACACGTCTAAGCAGCAGCAACGTAAAAAAGCCGCCTTAAGGCGGCTTTTTTATTTGTCCTCTGGAGGCATCCCGTCATCGATCCAGAATTTCCACCAAGACTTACCTTCCAATTGGTCTGATCCCTCAGGGTAAGGATTGTCCTCTGTCTTATTCCCCCAAAATTCCCACCAAGATCGCTCCGCATCCTCTGTTTTTGCCTGTCTTAGTCCTGGAAAATTGACATCAATGATCGCCTCAATCTTTTGCTTAGATTCAACCAGCCCAGACCGCTCATAACTCAGAGCTAAAACCTCGAGCGCTTCTCTCGCCGCAGGCGCCCTCGGATAATTTTCAATAACGGACTGCGCCCTATTAATCGAAGCAACAAACGCGCCTCGTCTGAAATAATAGTTAGCCACACTCACCTCATGTTCCGCCAAAGTATTGACAAGATAAGCCATGCGCAACTGCGCATCCTCAGCATATCGACTATCTGGAAATCTTTTGACAAGGTCTCTTAAAATATCAAAAGCCTCGCGCGCAGCTCCTGGATCTCTTTCCGCTAAATTTTTTGGAACGAAAAAGCCTAACAATCCTTTGTCGTCATTGAAATGCACCAATGCCTTCAGATACATTACGTAATCAACATTTTCGTGATCAGGGTGTTCCCTTATAAATCGATCACATGCCATGAGCGCTGAAGCGGAATTGTTCATCTTCCAATATGCGTAAGCAATATCTATCTTTCCTTGCTCCGCAAAAGGCCCATAGGGGTACCGTAAATCTAAATTCTTGTACAACTCGATTGATTGATCATAAAATTTATCATCCAGACGACCTTTGGCATTTGTATAGAGTTCTTCCGCGCTCCAATTAATCGTAGGATCTTCCTCTAAACTGGCACAGCCCAAAAAGAGCACCGGTGAGAGTAAAATTAAAAGTAATTGTGCGCTGAAACGTATTTTCATCGATGTTGACTCTCAATAAAATTAAAATGAATTATAAGACTTGCACCATAAATCCAGGAGTTAGGTTCATTTTGCCGGTTCAATTATATGTCAGTTAGTGATACAGACAATGCTTACGAGGTTCTGATCCCAAATATTTACATTGGGCAGCGTGTCGACCAAACGCTAGCGTCATTATTTCCACAGTTTTCTAGAAGTCGTCTACAAAACTGGCTCGCACGTGGAAATCTGCTTATTGATGGTGAAATCATAAAACCTAAAACGAAGGTCCTTGGTGGCGAACAAATAATTATTCTAGATACCCAAGATGGCGAAGAATCTGCATTTCAACCTGAGAATATTCCACTGGAGATCATGTATGAGGACGACAGCTTAGCGATAATAAATAAGCATAAGAACATGGTAGTACACCCTGGGAGTGGAAACTGGTCAGGAACCATACTAAACGGCATTTTATTTCGTTACCCAAATAGTAAGAATATTCCGCGGGCGGGCATTGTTCATCGTTTAGACAAAGACACAACCGGACTTATGGTCGTTGCCAAGTCCTTGGAAGCACAAATAGACTTAGTCCGACAGTTGCAATCAAAAAGTGTACGGCGGGAGTATTATGCGCTGGTCAATGGTCAAGCACCAAACAGAGGCACCATCGACCAGCCAATCGCACGACACCCAAGAAGCCGAAAAAAAATGGCTATTGTGTCTAACGGGAAAGACGCTGTGACACACTTCACTACCATTGATAGAGGTGAAGAATGGTCGGCCCTATCATGTCTTCTGGAAACTGGACGTACCCATCAAATTAGAGTTCATCTAACATCCATTGGACATTCATTACTAGGCGATAAAACCTATAAAGGCAACACCAAAAAACTTGTCGCTTTATTAGACACTTTATCATTCCAACGACAAGCATTACACGCCAAAAGTTTGACCCTGGTACACCCGAGCACTCGCGAGTTAATGAACTGGTGTTCAGAAATACCAGATGATTTACAGTCGCTTCTTACTGAACTAAAGGCCTACGATATTGAGTAAACGTGAGTATTTAGTGCCAAAATGGAGTGTACCCAGGAGCGTACAAGCTGTGTTTACCACACGACAGGGGGGTGCTAGCAAAGGGGTGTTTGAATCGCTTAACCTCAGCTATTCGGTGGGTGATGACCAAGAACATGTATCGAAAAACCGAGAACTGCTTAGTGAAATTTTACCGTCATCACCGTTTTGGGTCACACAGATACATAGCAACAAGTTAGTGAAAGCGGAGGATTCAACACCTACCACGCAGGCTGACGCACTCTACACCAACAAACAACGTACCGTATGCGGCATCATGACGGCAGACTGCTTACCTGTGTTGATCACCAACACTGTTGGAGACGAGGTGGCGGCAGCCCATGCTGGATGGAAGGGACTCGCTGCAGGAATTTTGGAAAATACGATAAAGCAATTTTCTGCTGCAGCTAAGAACCTTGTTGTGCAGCTTGGGCCTGCGATAAGCCAAAAAAATTACGAGGTTGGTGAGGATCTAGTCCAAAGATTTCTCGAACTAGATTACGGATATCAAAAATATTTTCGGCCTCATGCTCAAGGTAAGTATTCTGCGGATCTTTGTGGGATCGCAACACATCAGCTAAAACAACTTAACGTTAATCAAATTTACGGCGTCAATTACTGCACGTATGAGCAATCCCATCAATTTTTCTCGCATCGTCGAACAAAACCGACCGGCCGCATGGCGGCGATGATATGGCTTGATGATTCACAAAAAGAGAGCTAATTATCGTGACAAAAGGTTATAATATAACGCTCGTATTCTAAAAAGTTTTTCATGTCACCTTTAGCCTGGATTATCGTAAGCGCTATTGTCGGAGCGTTGTTGAGCGTCGGCGCTGCCGCGTGGTTTTCGTTCAGAGCAACTGGAACAACAGTCCAAAAACTAGTTAGCTATGCAATTGGCACATTGCTTGGCGCAACGTTCCTGGAAGTTATTCCCCATGCGATACAAGCAGCGCCAAGCGTAGAACTTTTATCCGCAGTTATTCTCGGTGGCATATTGGGCTTTTTTATGCTCGAAAAGTTTGTATTGTGGAGACACTGCCATGCGGACGCCTGCGAAGGTCACAGTCATGACGCCGTAACGACCGATAATGGTCGATCCGGAATCATGATTCTTGTGGGCGACACATTTCACAATCTGGTGGACGGTGTTCTCATCGCTGCAGCCTTCCTCACTGATATTCGACTTGGCATCATTACAACTATAGCGATTACCGCGCATGAGATTCCACAAGAAGTAGGTAATTTCTTAATTCTTCTCAACTCGGGCTTCTCAAAAAAGAAAGCCCTTGTTTGGAATTTAATTTCCAGCGCAGCGACTCTAGTGGGTGGCCTTGTCGCTTACTTTGCATTCGAGCTAGTTGATGGCCTGATAGCTCCGTTCTTGGGACTTGCAGCAGCGAGCATGATTTATATCGCTGTCGCCGATCTAATCCCAAGCCTGCATAAAAGAACAGACCTCAGAGCAACTGCTGAGCAGATTTGTTTAATTTTGCTGGGGGTTGGGACAATTGTCGCAGTTGACCTGGTAGTCCATTTACATTAGCCCGCGGGGCGAACTATACTGAACAATCATTGCAAATCAATGCACGCGTTGGCATATGGACTCCGCTGAACCTCTAAAAAAATCAGAAGAAGAAATTAAGAACTCAAAAGACTTCTCCCCTCTTGGTGAGCTACTCCAACATTGGCATAAGCTACTTTCTCCACATGCTACAAATGCCTTGGATCAGCTATACGGTCTTAATGTTTGGCAAGATCAACTTGACACTCAACAGACACTCATAAACGATGCCTACTTATCACACGTAAGCGCAAAAAAAGACCCGGTAGAGCTCTGGTTCGGCTTATGCGAGACCATCTTAGCGAGCGCCAAGGACATTACTCAAAAATCGCTTGCAGAGGCGAAATGGAACGCTCAAGACCACAAACGAAATGAATTCATCACCAATCAAATTGAATTTCTTTTCCAGCCGACAAATTTCTTTTGGTCGAATCGAGACGCAATAGAAACAGCAATCGAAACTAAAGGTAGGAGCATCCAAAAAGGATTCACTTTTCTATCAGAAGATTTATCTCGAGGGACCTTAAATTTAAGCCCGGAAAAAGCGTTCACTATTGGAGAGAATATCGCACAGACTGATGGACACGTTGTCTTTAAAAACAATCTTGTTGAGCTTATTCAATATGAACCGAAAACAAAAAATGTAAAAAGAAACCCCGTACTAATCGTTCCTCCATTCATCAACAAATTTTATATTCTTGACCTACAAGAATCTAACTCATTGGTGCAGCATCTAGTCAGTCAGGGCCTCACAGTTTTTATGATCTCGTGGAAGAACCCTAAGACAGAAGACGGACATTTAACTTGGAATGACTACGCCGCCGACGGAGTTTTGTCGACCATTGACACAATTTTTGATATTTACCCAAAAAACAAACTCAACATTACCGGGTATTGCATTGGCGGCACTCTCGCCGCAATGTGTACAGCAATACTCAGCGATGCAAAAAAAGAAAAAATCTCATCATTGACGTTACTAAATACCCTTATAGATTTCTCAGATGTCGGTGAAATATCAAACTTTATTTCTGAAGAATTTGTCCAGCACTTGAATAACACGATCGGCAAAAATGGAATTTTTCCCGGCTCAGTAATGAGTATGGTCTTTTCTGCATTACGTCCGAAGGAGCTCATCTGGAATTACGTCGAAAGTACATATCTCAAAGGAGCAGAACCCACACCCTTCGATTTTTTACACTGGAATGCTGACAACACGAACGTACCGGGCCCGTTATTGTTTTGGTACTTAAAAGAGATGTATTTGAACAATAATTTACGGCGTAAGGGTCATCTCAGCGTAGTTGGGGAGAGCGTGGATCTGTCAACAATCGCTTGCCCGTGCTTTGTCGTCGCCTCTCGCAGGGATCATATAGTTCCATGGCAAACAGCATATAAAAGCACAGGGCTCCTAAACGATGATTGTAAGTTCATTCTCGCGAGTGGAGGCCATGTCGCGGGAATTATCCCCCCCCAAAACAATACCGGCAAAGAAACTCATTATGCAAAGACGACAGACGGCAAATCAAGAAAAAATATTCAAGATTGGATAAACGAATCGCTACCAGAGAAAGGAAGTTGGTGGGCATACTGGACAAAATGGCTTACAGAAAACTCAGGTGGAAGTACTTCGCGACGAAAGAATGTCGGTAACAAAAGGTTTAAACCGATAGCCCAAGCGCCTGGGGAATACGTTAAGCATTAGTTATTTAATTAAAATAATGCTTACTTAGAAAATTTATGAGATCTTTAAACTTTTAGGAAAACTATATGAAGCGCGTAGTGTTGGTAACTGGTGGAATGGGTGGTTTAGGTGAATCAATTTGTACCAAAATGGCTGACCAAGGGTACACGGTTGTCACCACCTACTCACCCTCGAACACAAAAAAGGACCAGTGGCTCGCCGAAATGGCTGCAAGAGGATATAAATTTAGCGCAGAGCCAGCAGATGTCTCTGACTACGGATCTTGCGCGGACTGTATCCAATCCATCAAAAAAAATATCGGACCTATAGATGTTTTGGTTAACAATGCTGGAATCACTAGGGATATGACATTTAAAAAAATGACTAAAGATGACTGGGATGCAGTGATGCACACGAATCTTGACAGCGCTTTTAACATGACCAAGCAAGTCCTCAACGATATGGTAGAGAAAGGTTGGGGGCGCGTCATTAACGTAGCATCAGTCAACGGACAAAAAGGCGCTTTTGGGCAAACCAACTACTCTGCAGCAAAGGCCGGATTACACGGATTTACCAAAGCGCTAGCACTCGAAGTTGCAAAAAAAGGAGTGACGGTCAATACCATTTCACCAGGTTACATTGGGACTAAAATGGTCACAGCGATCCCGCAAGAGATACTGGACGAAAAAATCATTCCGCAAATACCCCAAGGCAGGCTTGGTGCGCCTGAAGAGGTTGCCGGTTTAATAATTTACTTAGCCTCAAATGAGGCCGCTTTCGTTACTGGCGCAAATATTTCGATTAATGGCGGACAACATATGTTTTAACTGAACCAAACCATAGAGACAACGACCTGTACCACAAGAAAAGCCCAGAGCCCACGTTTACCGATAGAGGCGAATATGCATATAATGAGATCTAGCTTATTATGAAAATAAGGCCAGTATCCTTTTTTGAACGTGGACTACTAAATTAACGCACTTGAACCGAGGCTAGATTAAATGGTTTCACAGGAAAGATTAATTAAAAAGTACCCGAACAGACGTTTATACGACACAGCGACAAGCACGTATATCACGCTGAGTGATGTAAAAGCACTAGTCATGGAGAGCTCCCAGTTCAAAGTGATTGACGCCAAGTCCGGGGATGATCTGACGCGATCCATTCTTTTACAGATAATTACTGAAGAGGAATCAAACGGTTCACCCATCTTTTCATCTCAAATGCTGTACCAAATAATTCGGTTTTATGGGAACGAGTTTCAACAGATGATGAGCTGTTATCTCGAAAAAAACCTTCAAACTTTCATGGAAATCCAAACAAAACTTCAAAAGCCAGAAAACGGGACATCAACAGCGGGTGATAATGGAATGTTCGATCCGAATGCCTATACGCAATTTATAAACATGCAGGGGCCGGCGATACAAGGCCTCATGTCCAACTACCTTGAACAAAATGCCAAGGCGTTTGTCACCATGCAAGAGCAAATGCAACAACAGGCCAATACGATGTTTAGTGGTTTTCCCTTCCCTCCCAAAACCTCGTCTTCAAAGGACCAAGAGCCCGAATAGATAGACGGTAATAATACTCAAACACAAGTGCTCGCAGAGCAATTCACTTAATTTAATTATGCAAGCACAAACTACCAGATCAGTAGGTTTCGTTTCCCTTGGTTGTCCGAAAGCAACTGTGGACTCAGAGAGAATTTTGTCCTCACTCCGGGCTGATGGCTATGAAATTAGTCCAAGTTACAACACAGCAGATGTCGTCATTGTTAATACCTGTGGTTTCATTGATGAAGCGATTGCAGAATCTCTGGATGCTATCGATGAAGCGCTCACTGAAAATGGAAAAGTCATCGTCACAGGTTGCTTAGGTGCAAAATCAAACTTAATCAAGGATAAGTTCCCGTCTGTCATCGCCGTCACCGGTCCACAGCAAACCGATGAGGTGATGTCTGCGATAAGAACTAATTTCCCCATTTCTAAAAACCCAATTTTTGACCTTACTCCACGGCATGATGTACGACTGACACCTCGCCACTTCGCCTATCTAAAGATTTCAGAAGGGTGTAACCACAAATGTACATTCTGCATTATCCCTTCAATGAGAGGAAAACTAGTCAGCAGACCAGTTGGAGACATACTTGAAGAGGCTAGTACTTTAGTTAAATCTGGCGTTCGAGAACTGTTAGTCATATCTCAAGATACAAGTGCCTATGGCGTTGATACAAAATTTCAGACAGGCTTTTGGAATGGCAGACCAATTAAGACAAAACTTCTGGAGCTATCAAAGGAATTAGGTAAATTAGGGGCATGGGTCAGACTCCATTACGTTTATCCCTATCCACATGTTGATGAGCTCATACCACTGATGAGTGAGGGAGTCATTCTCCCCTACTTAGACATACCCTTTCAACACGCGTCGAATCGTATTCTCAAACTGATGAAAAGGCCAGCAAGCGCTGAAAATGTTTTAAACCGCATCAAAACATGGCGAACAGTCTGTCCAGACTTAGCAATAAGAAGTACGTTTATAGTTGGATTCCCCGGAGAAACAGAATCTGAATTCGAGGAACTTTTAGATTTTTTGACTGAGGCAGACTTGGATAGAGTCGGATGTTTCGAGTACTCACCAGTCACCGGCGCGACAGCAAACGAATTAATAGAAACACCGGTACCCAATGAAATAAAAAAAGAACGCAAAGCTCGGTTAATGGCGCATCAGCATAAAATTAGCGCTGAGCGTCTGAGGGCAAAAATTGGTACAGAGCAAACTATTGTTATTGATGATTCGGGGTCTGATAACGTCGCTATTGGTAGAACAAAATACGATGCACCAGAGATTGACGGCAGAGTCATTATCAGGGGCGCGCCGCAGCTTAACGCGGGGGATATCGTAAAAGCTACGATTACCGAATCCGATGATCACGACCTTTTTGCCGACGTTTAAGATCACATTGCCGAGAAAACAGCTAAGAAAAATTATTGCCAATATATTTACTAGCGTTATCGCCTATTGGCTTGCGCTAAAAGCTCGAAGCTTAGGGGTGTTGGCAACAGTAATTACCTGCTTAATGATTTCGTATGCACTCTCTCCCGTCGACTTAATTCCTGACGTAATCCCTATTCTTGGTTACTTAGATGAACTTTTAATCATTCCGGTACTAATCGGTTTAATTAGAAGCCTCACTCCACTTTCAATTACTGAGAAATATCAAGCGCTTGCCAAAGATTACCTAAAAACACAAACTAAACCGAAGTTTAAACTTGGCATAATTGCTGTCTTGATAACCTGGGCTCTGCTCGGATACTTCGCACTCTCAATTCTGAGTTAAAGCGTTAAGCTGTTTTTAAAAAAGATGTAACTTCTTTTAGATCTTGCGTTCTTCTCATTGGTGGGAGGCTCTTCCATATTTTTTTCCCATAGGGCTTAGACAACAACCTAGGATCACAGATAATGAGAACGCCCATATCCGTTTCGTCTCTGATCAATCTTCCAGCACCCTGTTTTAGGGAGATGACAGCTTCGGGAACTTGAAAATCCATGAACGGATTCCCACCTTGGCTTCTCAAATAATCAATCCGCCCGGCAGTAACCGGGTCATCGGGGACAGAAAAAGGTAATTTATCGATGATGACGAGCACTAACCCCTCACCTCGAACATCCACCCCCTCCCAAAATGAATGGCTCCCGAGAAGAACCGCATTCTTTATTTTTTTAAATTGGTTTAACAACTCAAACTTGGATCCATCACCCTGAATAAGAAGTGGTATTTCCATATTACGATCTTTCAGAATCTTTGATAATTGCTCACCAGCCATACGCATAGCCGCTAAGCTCGTGAACAGCATCATACATCTCCCTCTTGCCGCACAGATCGCCTCGATACTTTCGTTAACTACGCGTTCCACATATGAAGCGTGAGATGGCTCTGGCATATCGTTTGGGACGTATAGCACACTGTTCTGGGAATAATCAAAAGGACTATCCCAGCTCCGAAACAGTGCGTCCTCGAGCCCCAGCTGTTGAGTAAAATAAGAGGCATCACCTGAGACTGATAGCGTGGCTGAGGTAAAAACCCAGCTTCTCTCGCCGTTCATTACTATCGATCTGAATTCTTCAGCAACATCAATAGGTGTTAGATGCATACGGACTGATTGGACACTTGATTCGAACCAACGAATAACACTATGTTCTCCCAATTTACTCCAGGTTTCTAAAAAAACTACGGCCTCCAATAGACGCTCGCGACACCGTTGAAGTTCGAGATTAATCAATTCAATGGCACGAATTGACTCAGCTAACTCACCGCTAGTTATTGCCAGCGAAGAGGAAGCCTCAACCGCCTTACTAAACTTATCTCTCTCTCTTAAATCATATCTACCTTTTAGACCCTCGAAGGACAATCTTAAATTACGAATACCCTTCTCAAAACTGTCAATCAATTCGTCTACAGCTTCGGTACTATCGCCCATTATCACGGACCCATAACGTAAATCACGAAGAAGCTCGTTCAATTGATTTGTACTGATACTTGAGCCAAAAAATTGAGTCGCCACGTCTCCAATTTGATGAGCCTCATCGAAGATTACGACATCGCATTCCGGCAACAACTCACCAAAACCATCCTGCTTGAGGGCTAAGTCCGCGAAAAATAGATGATGATTAACTACAACAACTTCTGCTGCTAACGCCCTCTTTCTAGCCTTTAAAACAAAACACTTATTAATATGAGGACAATCAGAGCCGAGGCAACTATCCCTTGTAGAAACAACCGAGGACTGTACCCTTTGATTTTCCTCTGGCATGTTTACCTCTGAAATATCACCAGAATCAGAGCTTTCAAGCATGCGCTCATACATATTAAAAATTTCAACCTCGCGAAGGCTTGAGAATGAACGCTCTGACTTTGTCCTCTCTATCTGTTGGTGACATAGATAATTAGCCCTTCCTTTTAATTTCGCGACGGTTATGGGTATTTTTAACGCGTCGCGAACTACTTGAATATCTTGATCATAAAGTTGGTCTTGTAGTGTCTTGGTACCAGTTGCTATTATGATTTTCCGCCCGTAGTAAAATGCGGGTATCAAATATGCAAAAGTCTTACCTGTTCCCGTACCAGCCTCACATATGATGGGCTCCTTTTTTTTAATCGCTGCGCCGATAGCCTGAGCCATTTCGCTTTGCTCAACTCGCGACTTGTATCCAACAACAACGTCTGATAGCAATCCTTTGGAGCTAAACGCTCGATCAATCTCTTCTTCGGTGCTCAAATTACTCAACTTTCAATGTGATTGAATTAAAGGGTCTACAATGAGACCTGTCGATATTGCTAAACATACGAATTGCTTCACTCAACTAGATATCGATTAAAACTTTTTACTAAAATTGACGCCTAACAAAGAACAAACTCATATCGCTATACGAACAACATGAGACCTTTCGGAATAAGATTACTGACGACAGCTAATATTTTAGCGACTCTATGCTTATTAATTATTTCCCCCGGCCTCACGGGTGGGAAACTGATTCTCTACTTGTGTGTGGCTGGACTTCATTTAATACTAGCTACTGGTATCTTCTTGCAACTCCGCTGGGCCTACGTGCTAACGATAACTTACTCCTTGTTTCAAGGGGTGGGGATGAGTCTATGGTGTTTAATTGGTGTTTTAACTTTGGTAGGAGAACCTGCTTCCCAAGAAAAAATAGGGTTTTTTGTTTTGTCCGCGTTTATAGTGCCTTTTTTAGGTTGGACCATTATCTATCTGATAAAACGTTTGAGAATGGACACGTTTACTTAAGTCTACTGTTCACTCCCCTTCGAACCCAAAGGATCTGGTAAAACGATAGAAGGGATTGGCTCACCCAAATCTTGATCTTCAGGCGAGACTGGAGCATTACTCAACTCCACTTTTTCAATACGGTTAAATCGCTTGGTTATTTTGTCGCTACTCACCCTGACTTCTTCAACATCTTTGTGCGCAAGTCTTATATGATCAGCTAACTTCCTCATGCGATCATCGAATCTATTGAAGTCGAGACTCAAACGTCGGAGCTCCTCTTTAATGATATGAATTTGTTCTCGTGTAGCAATGTCCTTCATTACAGCTCGCGCCGTATTTAAAACGGCCATTAATGTCGTCGGCGATACGATCCATACTTTCTTCTGCATGGCATACTCAACGACCTCGTTGTGGTAAGCGTGAATTTCAGCAAATACTGCTTCAGCAGGAATGAACATTACCGCACCATCACTGGTTTCCCCATCAATAATGTATTTATCAGAGATTGCATCCACATGCTTTCTTATATCCACACGAAATGCCCGTTGCGCTAAAGCCTTATCACCTTCGGCATTATCTTTCGAAAACATACGGTGATAATTCTCAAGCGGAAACTTCGAGTCGACAGAGACGTTTCCCGTAGGATCAGGTAGTCGCAAAATACAGTCAACACGACTACCAGTTGAGTAAGTGAATTGGAAGTCATATGCCGAAGGCGGCAACATGTTTCTAACCAAATTCTCTAACTGAACCTCACCGAATGCCCCACGAGAGCGTTTATCTCCAAGTAACTCTTGCAACCCAATGACGTTAGTTGTTAAACCATCAATTTTCTTTTGGGCCTCATCAATAGTTGCTAAACGCTCCATTACGCTCACAAAGGTAGCATTTGTTTTTTTGAAGCCCTCCTCAAGCCGCTCATTCACCTTCCCAGAAATTTGCTCCAATCTAGAGTCGGTCACCTTACTGAGGGTTTCCATCGACTTGTTTAACTGATTCGCCGCCTCCTTCAAACTCGATTGAACTATTTCCCTCTCAGCTCGGCTTTGCTCGGAGAGCTTTTCTAACACTCGAGCAATCACCTCAGAGCGAATTAAATCAAGTTTTGCCTGAACCTCATTCCGCATTTCAGTGATTGACGCCAGAGTTTTTTCTTTGCCTACAGATTGTTCCTCAATGAGCCTGACCTGGAACGAACCAGAACTACTGCGGAGTTGATTTAGTTCGTTGGAGAGAAAAGATCGTAGATTTTCGTTTAGGGTCGACTGATTTCTCAACAACCTATCCGCCATTGCATTTAGCGTTTCACTACTCTCCCTAGACTGAGCGATCGAGAGATTTTCCAAAACATTTTTTATTTTTTTAGGGAGTCGGAACAAAAACACAACGACTATCCCAGTTGTAATCATGACTAAAAGCATGATCCACATCAATAATTGAGGGTTTTCAAACCATATATTCATCCGAACAGTATAGCTGATTAAACGCGGAATTATGACCGCTTATTGGCTAGGCGGCCTTCGTGCCTCTTGCATCACGCCGTCGCTCATGTTCCTTCAAGGCCTTTTTGCGCAGCCGGATAGATTTAGGAGTAATTTCAACGAGCTCATCATCAGCTATAAACTCCACTGCACGCTCCAAAGTCAGCTCAATTGGAGGTGTCAGCCTAACCGCCTCATCAGTACCAGAGGACCGTACATTAGTTAATTGCTTCTGTTTAATCGGATTTACGCTCAAATCATTATCTCTGGAATGGATGCCTATGATCATTCCTTCGTATAACTCTTCTCCCGGCGCCACAAACATCCGGCCACGCTCCTGTAACTTCCAAAGTGCGTAAGCAACTGCGGGGCCATTATCCTGACTCACTAAAACGCCATTTCTTCGATCCTCAATATCACCTTTCAATACGTCGTAGGAATCAAAAATATGACTCGCGACTCCAGTACCACGAGTCAACGTAAGGAACTCACTTTGAAATCCGATTAGACCACGTGCTGGTATTCGATACTCCAGTCTGACTCGGCCTTTACCATCTGGAATCATATCTTGAAGCTCCCCACGCCTAGCACCCAATTCTTCCATCACAGCACCTTGATTCCCCTCCTCAACATCAATAGTTAGGATCTCGTAAGGCTCTTGGCGCTGTCCATCCACGTCTTTAAACACAACGCGAGGTCTTCCTACAGCAAGCTCGTAACCCTCTCGACGCATATTTTCAAGCAAAATCGTTAAATGTAACTCACCTCGGCCCGAAACAATAAAAGTATCAGAGTCTGATGTGAACTCTACTTTGAGAGCCACATTGGACTGTAATTCGCGATTCAATCGATCTCGAATTTGCCTGCTTGTTACAAACTTTCCTTCCCGGCCTGCAAGCGGTGACGTATTCACGACAAAATTCATAGTTAAAGTAGGCTCATCTACAGTTAGAAGGGGTAACGCTTCAGGTGTCGATCCAGCCTCACATACCGTCTGACCGATGCTGATATCTTCGATACCGTTAATCAATACAATATTGCCGGCTTCAGCCTCGTCAACTACCTCCTTCTCTAGACCCGAGAAAATGAGGACTTGGTTAACCTTTCTTGTGACAGAATCACCATCGGGTCCCGCTACCATAAGTACTTGCTGCCCCGAACGTATCCGACCTCTATTCACACGACCGATTCCTATTCGCCCCACAAAACTTGAATAATCTAACGAACAAATCTGAAGTTGTAATGGTCCGTCTACATCCACGTCACGCACAGGAACGTGGTCTAGTATTGTCTCGAATAACGGAACTAACGTATCGTTTTTTAACTCCGCGTCTAGCGTGGCCCAGCCTTCGAGAGCAGAGGCATATACAACGGGAAAGTCCAATTGATCTTCGTTCGCACCTAGTTTGTCGAACAAATCAAAGGTTTGATTGATGACCCAACTTGGTCGTGCCCCTGGTCGATCAATTTTATTAACAACCACAATCGGCTTAAGACCAAGTGACAACGCTTTTTTTGTCACAAAACGAGTTTGCGGCATGGGACCATCAACCGCATCAACCAGCAGTAAGACACAATCAACCATCGACAATACGCGCTCGACTTCACCACCAAAATCAGCGTGACCCGGCGTATCAACAATATTAATGTGGGTCCCTTGATAGCTGATAGCACAGTTCTTGGAAAGAATGGTTATGCCGCGCTCTTTCTCCAGGTCATTAGAGTCCATAACCCGCTCTGAAACTTGTTTGTGTGCAGCAAAAGTGCCTGCTTGTTTCAATAGTTGATCCACTAATGTCGTTTTTCCGTGATCAACGTGCGCGACGATTGCAATATTACGGATGCTTTTCATAGTTATTTATTTAATCGAGTCGTACTTGAAGAATGAAAGACGGTTTAAATAATTGGAGAGAAAATCTCACGAAATGCCAGTTTCTAATTTCGCGGCGGAGTCTAACACAATTCAACCTTTTAAAACTTGAAAGTTATCGCTATGGGATGATGCGAATTTTATTTAACACACCGCCAATCGACCCGATGCGACAGGCCCTCGTAAAACCGTCTTCGCGAAACATCTCAAGCACCGTCTCCTCTATCGAAGTACAACAGGTCACCAGCAATCCGCCACTCGTTTGTGGATCGGTCAATAAATCAAGCTCGAAACCATCCATTGAATCAAAATATTGCACGTATTCAGAACAACTAGACCAATTCCGGCTTGATGCCCCAGTAACGACTCCATCACGCGCGAGTCGTTGAGCGCTATCTACAAATGGAACCTCTGAAAGCTTAATTTCCGCCCCTACATTTGAACCCAATACTATCTCTTTAAGGTGTCCCAGAAGACCAAAGCCAGTGACGTCGGTCATCGCATTCACACCCGCCACTTCGCCCAAACGAGCTCCCGTCGAGTTGATCTGAGTCGTTAACGAAATCATTTCTTGGTAACTGGAATCACTCAACACATTTTTCTTCAAGGCCGCTGATAACACTCCAATACCCAAAGGTTTACCAATGATAATACTGTCTCCAATTTGGGCATCCGTATTTCTTTTAATTTTATCTGGCGCAACCTTACCGATAACGACAAGCCCATAAATAGGTTCGGGACTATCGATTGAATGCCCGCCAGCAATAGGAACGCCCAACTCCTCACATATCGCCCGCCCTCCTTGTAAGACAGCAGAAATCGTTTTAACCGGCAACTTATCAATAGGCATCCCCACCACGCTTAACGCGAATAACGGTTTCGCGCCCATCGCATAAATATCAGAGAACGCATTGGTCGCAGCGATTTGTCCGAACGCAAACGGGTCATCAACAATAGGAGTAAAAAAATCCGTTGTTGCAACAAGCGCGGTATCATCATCTATTTGGTAAACAGCTGCATCATCAGACTGATCAAACCCAACCAACAAATTACTATCTGCGATAGGCTGGAGATCAGCTAATATTTCCTTTAAAAGTTTTGGAGAAATTTTACAACCACAACCACCACCATGAGCATATTCAGTTAACTTCAAAACCACTCTCCACAAATATAATCGTGCGACAATAAAACCTGAACCACATCATAAAGACAAACGACTATCTATTCATTAAATAACATTAATTTTTCAAAAATACGAAATGAATCTACACTTTAAATTGTCTCATGAAGCGTGACACAATTAATATTTCTGACTTGAGACCTACCGACGAAATTATCGATGTTCGGTCGCCAAAAGAATATTCAGCCGACCATATCCCTGGTGCGGTCAATTTACCAGTATTAAATGACGAAGAGAGAAAACTGGTGGGTTGGACATACAAAAATGAATCATCGTTCAAAGCTAAGCGAATTGGAGCAGCTTTAGTGGCTAAAAATATCGCCACTCACATTGAATTAGCACTTTCGGAGAAACCTGAGACTTGGTCGCCTGTGATTTACTGTTGGAGAGGTGGCAAACGAAGCGGGTCGATGTCACTCGTTTTTAGACAAATTGGGTGGAATGCAAAACAGCTAAGTGGTGGGTATAAGTCTTTCCGGCGACATGTGATCACAGACACTAATGCACTGGCCTCCTCGTTTCACTACATCGTTATATGTGGTTTAACTGGAACAGCAAAAACCGATCTAATAAAAGAAATTAAACGTCAAAAAGGTCAGGCTTTAGATTTAGAGGGTTTGGCCCAGCACCGAGGATCAGTTCTAGGCTATGATCCTAACGCTAGACAACCAAGCCAAAAAAAATTCGAAACAAACATTTGGCATGAACTGAAGAAACTAGATCAAACAAGACCTGTTTTTATTGAGTCGGAAAGTAAAAAAATTGGTGACTTAAGAATTCCAGAGCCACTAATCAGCGCGTTCCGACAAGGCTTTTGCATCAATATAACAGCCGACATCAATAAAAGAACGGACTACTTAAAGCAAAATTACGCACACTTAATTCTAGAGCCATCTACCCTTGCAATTCAGCTTAACAAGCTAAGATCGAGGCACGGAAACAGCGGAGTAGATTTCTGGCTGGACCTTATTTCAAAAGGTAATTGGGACGAATTTATTCGAGATCTGCTACAAAAACACTATGACGCATCATACTCAAAATCAATGCAAAAAAATTTCCATACGTTTCTTGAGGCGCCAAATTACCAATTGGATACGTTATCGCATGATGCGTTATCATCAACGGTTGAAGCAATCCTGTCTAACTATTCTACAATTTGAAACAAAAAAATTTTTAGGAGAATTATGAGCTCTACAATCACTGGACTGGCAGTCCCAGACTTCTCTGCGCCGATGACCTCTGGAAAAACATTCAAACTTTCTGAAAACCGAGGAAATCACGTTGTCCTTTACTTCTATCCAAAAGACAGCACTCCAGGATGCACCAATGAAAGCATTCAGTTCAATGAGCTGCTAACATCGTTTACAAAGAAGAACTGCATGGTTTTCGGCATATCTCGAGACAGTCTAAAATCTCATGAAAACTTCAGATCTAAATATGGCTTTAAGTTCGACTTAATTTCCGATAGTGATGAAGCAGTTTGTCAAATGTTTGATGTGATTAAAATGAAGAACATGTATGGCAAGCAAGTCAGAGGCATTGAGCGAAGTACATTTTTAATCGATTCAGCTGGAATTCTAAAAAAGGAGTGGAGGAAAGTATCTGTATCTGTTCATGCTCAAGAGGTTTTAGAAAGTATTTAGGAATGCAGCTTTAGTACTGGTTCGGATTGGCGAAATTAGAGAACTGGGTATGCTTTCCATTCCAGGTCAGCATGACAGTGCCTGTTGGACCGTTTCTTTGCTTACCGATGATAACTTCGGCCTTGTTCTTGTCCAATGTATCTGGATTGTAGACCTCGTCACGATAGATAAAAAGAATCGTGTCAGCGTCCTGCTCGATAGCGCCTGACTCCCTCAGGTCAGACATAACTGGACGTTTATTGGGTCTTTGCTCCAAGGAACGATTCAGCTGCGACAAAGCAACCACTGGAACGTTTAGCTCTTTTGCCAACCCCTTCAACGAACGAGACATTTCTGAAATCTCAGTTGCCCGATTCTCTCCTTGCTTACTGGCGGACATGAGTTGAAGATAATCGATAACGATGAGACCTAGCTGACCGTATTGTCTATGTAAACGGCGAGCCCTGGCCCGGAGTTCTAGTGAGTTAAGTCCTGGAGTTTCGTCAATATGGATTGGCGCCTCACTGAGTCGTCCTACGGCATTGGTTAATTTCCGCCAATCATCCTCAGCTAATTGGCCAGTGCGTAAATCATGAGCGTTAATCTTACCAAGTGAACTCAGCAAACGCATGGCTAGTTGTCCGGCACCCATCTCCATCGAAAACAATCCAATAGGTAGGCCCTCAGCAAGCGATACGTGCTCTGCGATATTGAGTGCTAGGGCCGTTTTACCCATTGATGGGCGGCCAGCCACAATCACTAAGTCACCCGCTTGAAATCCAGATGTCATCCTGTCAAGATCAACAAATCCGGTGGGTACTCCCGTGACATCAGATGGATTATCTCTGTTATACAACATATCAATACGCTCTACCACCTGAGTCAGTATAGGTTGTATATCTTGGAACCCTTGTTTTGTTCTCGCCCCCTCTTCAGAGATTGAGAAGATTTTTGACTCCGCCTCATCTAACAATTGGACTGCCTCTTGACCCATAGGGTTATAAGCCGTGTCCGAGATCGCAGCAGCCGTATCAGCTAACTTTCTAAGAATTGAACGCTCTCGTACAATCTCTGCATACCGTCTTATATTTGCTACCGAGGGGGTGTTTTGCGCCAACGCCCCTAAATAGGATAGACCACCGACCTGCTCAAGCTCTTTCGTATTTTCTAAACTCTCAGCTACCGTAATCGCGTCTGCAGGCTTATTAGATCCTATGAGACGGGTAATGTGCTGATATATGGTCTTGTGGTCCGGCCGATAAAGGTCTGACTCGTTCATAAAATCAGCCACACGATCCCATGCTGTGTTGTCCAGCAACAAGCCGCCCAAAACTGATTGCTCAGCCTCTACTGAGTGTGGTGGTACTTTCAAAGATAATATCTCTTGATCAGACATACATTCGTTACGATTTCTGCGGACCATCCAGTATTTGTAGACTAGAGCATAGCATTTCCAGTTGCGTTGAAGCGAGTTATTAAGCTGAGTAATGAAAAATTAATAGATATTCCCAAGCAAAAAAAAACCACGCTATAAAAACGTGGTTTTCACGAGCAAAAAAAAAGATTTTACTGCTCTGGCGTTACGGTCACCGTGATTGTTGCTACAACCTCAGCGTGCAAGCTAACAGAGATTGATGCCTCCCCAATTTGTTTCAAGGGGCCCGTCGGCATTTGAATTTGATTCTTATTTATCTCATACCCTTGGACGTTCAAGGCATCTGCAATGTCATAATGAGTGACTGAGCCAAAAAGGCGTCCATCAACTCCTGCCTTTTGCATAATTTCAATCGATGCACCATCAATTTTTTCAAACTTAGTCTGAGCATCCGACAGAATTTTAGCCTGCTGAGCTTCTAACTCAGCTCGTTTTTGCTCAAATTCAGCAAGATTTTCTTTAGTAGCTCGTTGAGCCTTTCCTTGTGGAATTAGATAATTCCGTGCGTAACCCTCCTTAACATTAACGAGATCGCCTAAACGACCGAGGTTTACAACTTGTTCTAAGAGAATAATTTCCATTGGTCTAGTCCGTCAAAAATTAGTGGGCGTCTGAATATGGCAAAAGTGCGAGAAACCTTGCTCTCTTGATCGCCACAGACAATTGTCGTTGAAAACGAGAACGAGTTCCCGTTATCCGAGCCGGGATGATTTTTCCATTTTCGGAAATGAAATCTTTCAAAATATCAGTATTTTTATAATCAACCCACTCTATCTTCTCAGCCGTAAAACGACAAAATTTACGTCGTTTAAATAAAGGCCGGCTAGGTTTTCTTTTATCGTTCTTTTTTCTAAATGCCATTACAACCTCCAATATCTCAATAATTAATTCTCATCGAACCCTTGCACATTGAATACAGGCCATTTTGATCGAGCCCCCTTATTCATTAAAAATCCAATCAAGGTTAAGTTCTGTCCAACACAACTTCGATCTAATTTAAGTGCCCTATCTCCAAACACAATGCAATCAAGATTCAATACAACTCGTCTTTGACTTTGATCTTCCATTTGTTCGCTATGATGTTCCACTGAAAATTTCAGGATAGGAATACCAGACGGCGAATAACGCAAAACCTCTCTAGCGGTAATAGTCGCGAATAATTTAATGCTATTCGTCGACATTAAACCTTTCCTACGCTCCCTCTTTAACCTCTGGCTCTGCCTTTACCTCCTCCGAGGTCTTAGTTACTTCAGCAACTGGCGCCGGAGTTGGTGATGCCTTGTCATCAGAAGCCGGAGCTGGACGTCCTACAATCTGTTTTGTTTTCTCATCCTTCATCATGAAAGACGACTCGGTCACTGCAGCTTTCATTGACACAGTAAGGTGACGAAGCACAGCGTCATTAAATTTAAATCCCAATTCAAGTTCTTTGAGAACTTCCTGGTCACATTCAACATTCATGAGCACGTAATGTGCTTTATGAATTTTCTGAATGGGATAAGCGAGTTGTCTACGCCCCCAATCTTCTAGTCGGTGGACAACCCCTTTGCCGGCCGTGACTTGGTTGCGATATCGCTCGATCATAGCCGGAACCTGTTCACTTTGATCAGGGTGCACGATAAATACTATCTCGTAATGCCGCATTAAATTTTCTCCTTATGGTTAAACAGTGTTTTCTTGAACACCTTGACAGCCCCCTAAAAATGCGGTTTTAGTAGAGCAAGGGACCGAAAGTATACCTGCTTTCATAAACTCACACAAACTTATACCTTAGGAACAAAATCTTGTGAGAACAATACCTTAACTCCGTCATATAGAGGTATATACCCTCAGCCCTGGATCATTTTTATATACTCGACCGGATTTTATGGATTGCTATTCCAGCATATCAACAATGTCATCTTATTTTTATTGTTATAGTCCGGGAGCTTTATCGCACCAAAAAAATGTCTATCCAATTACAAAAACAACTGCAATAACATGAATACCCAAACAACTGCAGAAGATTCGAGCATATTGCCAGCGCGACGCTGGCTTTTGCTAATCAATGTGCAGATTGTTACGTTGATGTATGGAATAGCAATTACCTCTGCGACGATCGTTCTACCCCATATTCAAGGAGCGTTATCCGTCAATCAAGACCAAGCTTCTTGGACAATGACCCTTTTTCTTGTTGGATCGGCTGTGACAATGCCAATCACCGGATGGCTGGCAGGTTGGCTTGGTTGGCGTCGTTTAATGGTGGGCACATTAATCGGTTTTACCGTTACGTCCATTGCGTGCGGACTGGCTACCAACTTAGAGACTTTACTAGTAGCCAGGGCTGCTCAAGGTGTATTTGGCGCTCCGTTAATGCCTTTAGGCCAAGGGATGCTTCTTGCGACATTCCCCAAGAAACAGCATGCGCTTGCACTAATGCTTTGGGGTATTGGCGGAACCATGGGGCCAGTGCTTGGGCCCATCCTCGGAGGGTTTGTTGGCGAAGCATTAGGGTGGAGATGGACTTTTCTATTTCTAGCTCCGATTTCGACAATGGCGATAATTATTGCTATTTTCGCACTTGGCGATCAACAAAAAGGTACTTCAGGAAAACTCGGTTGGATGGGATTTCTTAGCTTAGCTATCGCAATTGGTTCTGCTCAATTACTGCTTGATAGGGGTCACAGGTTAGACTGGTTTGAATCCTTTGAAATCACTACTGAACTATTCATTTGCCTGATTGCAGCATTATTTTTTATTTGGAGCACACTGTATTCGAAAACTCCTTTATTCGAGCGCGCGATCTTCACCAACTGGAATTTCACCCTCGGGCTATTAACTATGCTTCTGATGGGTGCGCTTAGTTTCACGCCGATCACACTATTCCCAATGCTTCTGCAAGATTTACGTGGTTATCCGGATGCTACAGCCGGCATTCTATTATCAGCGAGAGGTTTCGGTAACTTAGCTAGCTTTTTTATTGTTGTTCAATTCACCAAACTCAATGCAAAACTAGCATTAATGACAGGAATGGCTCTTCAGATTTGGGCTGGCTGGGCAATGTCTAATCTCAATATCAACATGACAGAATTCGATGTATTTTGGACTAACTTTGTTCAAGGGTTTGGTTTCGGCTTAGCCTATACGCCGATGACCGTACTAGCATTTGCAACACTCTCAACTAAACTAACCGTTCAAGGATCAGCTTTGTTCAACATGATGCGAAATTTTGGTAGCAGCCTGTTTTTATCTTTGAGCATACTCATCTTACTGAGATCTGCTGCTGAGAATTATTCCGGCCTAAGTCAAATCATTAACCCAATGAATCCGCTTTTAAGCAACCCAAACGATGCTCCACATTGGAATACAACATCAATAGAATCAATTGCAAAAATTAGTGAAGAAATTACGATTCAATCTTTAATGGGAGGATATCTCAATGCCTTTCAACTATTTACTTGGGTTGCGATATCAGCACTCATTCTAAGTTGTCTATATCGATCGAACCGACAACAGTAAGAATGGTTGCATCTAAAAAAGCGGCAATAGATCTCAAACTAATTTCCAAACCACATAGAATAACTAATTACTTTTTTTTAACTTAAAAATAAGAAATAAGTTCGCACTAAACAAGCACAAAGACAGCAGGAAATGAGCCCGTATCCAGAAAATTATTGAATCAATGATCCCATTAATAACTGTAGTTTGATCGACTAAATGCTCATGAAGCAGCAACGCGACATCCTTAAGTCCACTTTGATCCGAGGACGCTTGAATCAAATTCAAAACGACTTGAGGAGGTTGAGATAGGACTTCCCATTGCGGAAAAACAGTTAGGTCGAGATATATTACTCCCAAGAATAAAATCACATACGTCAACGCAGACAACCCATTTACCCACAACAGCACCTGTATCAACTTACGCAACGTAATTAGTCTCTTTTTTAAATAACTTTAGGCTTTAAAAACTTTAATAATTTCTTCGATAGCAGCTAGGTCTTCCAGCGTCGTCAAGTCCCCTGGATCTCTGTCCTCAGCTATCGCCTGTATGCTCCGCCTCAACAACTTACCAGACCGAGTTTTAGGTAACATCGATACAAAGTAAACCGCCTTGGGTCTGGCTATAGCACCCAGAGACTGATCGACTTGCTTCATGATTTCTTTTTTGTGCAGTTCACTTTTTTCCGAATCATCTTCATCTGCAAAGTTTTTACGCACAACAAACGCGATCGGCATTTGTCCTTTTAGCGCATCCTCAACTCCCACAACTGCAACCTCTGCGATATTTCCGTTATTTTGAATTGCCTCTTCAATCTCTCTCGTTCCTATTCGATGCCCAGCTACATTTATGACGTCATCCGTTCGACCTAAAATAAAATGATATCCATCCTGATCCCTTATGCCCCAATCGAATGTTGAATAAACAAGTTTCGAATCAAACGTAGAAAAATACGTTTTTACAAATCGCTCATCGTCACCCCAAACCGTGCTCATACACCCGGGTGGAAGTGGCGGGACAATCGAGACAAGACCTTTTTCATTTGGATCAGCTTCGGAAGCATCCGACTCCCTCAGAACCTTAAGATTGTATCCGTACGCCGGAAATGATGGACTTCCATACTTCACAGCGGTCTTTTCAACACCAGGCATTGGCGTTAGCACAGGCCACCCTGTTTCAGTTTGCCAAAAATGGTCATGTACAGGTTTTTTTATCGCATTTGATATCCACCTGTGCGTTGATTCATCTAAGGGCTCACCAGCTAAAAATAAGTGTCTCAACGAGTCTAAGCTATAACTATCGATAAATTTTGGATCTTGTTTCTTTAACACCCGTATAGCGGTTGGAGATGAGAACAAAACATTCACATTGTACTTTTCCACAATGCTCCACCAAATACCTGGATCAGGCGTCGTTGGAAGACCTTCATATAGGATAGTGGTCATACCCATGATAAGAGGGGCGTAAACGATGTACGAGTGACCCACAACCCAACCAATATCAGAAGTGGTAAAGATCGTTTCTCCCGCCCGAGCATCATATATATGACTCATAGATGCAGCTAAGGCTACCGCATGTCCACCCGTGTCTCTTTGAACACCCTTTGGCTTACCCGTAGTACCTGATGTGTATAAAATATAGCTCGGCTCGTTGGATTCTAACCATTCAACGCTGACCTCTTCACCGTCAAAACTCTTTACTGCTTCGCGGTAATCAACGTCTCGTTCCTCATTCCAGTCTAGTTTTTCTACTAACCCACGTTTGACCAAAATTACATGGGCAGGCGGTTTTTGTGCCAATTCTAATGCATCATCGACTAAGCCCTTATAAGGAATAATACGCCCGCCCCTCATTCCAGCGTCGGCGGTTATCATAACCTTGGGAGCGCAGTCATCTACGCGTTGCGCTAAGCTCGCAGCGGCAAAACCGCCAAACACAACCGAATGAATAGCACCAATGCGAGCACATGCAAGCATCGCATAAACTGCCTCGGGAATCATGGGCATATAAATCAGAACCCTGTCCCCTCTACCAACGTTTTTCTTCTTCAATAAAGCTGCAAATATGTTTACTTCTTTGTAGAGTTTCTGGTAACTAATTGCGCGCTCCGTGTTGGTCTCCGTCGAGATATAAACAATCGCACTTTGCTTTGATCGGCCTTCCAAATGACGGTCGATTGCATTGAAACAAAGGTTTGTCTTCCCATTCAGAAACCACTTAGCAAAGGGGGGGCGTGAATAATCAAGCACCTGATCAAAATCGCTTTCCCAGTGAATCAGTTTGGCTTGCTCAGCCCAAAACTCATCAGGTTTGTCTACGGATTTTTGATGAAATTCATTGATTTTTTTTGACAAGACCGACTCCCCAAACTACTACTCACGATTAATCTGAAATTTTAACGACTGAACGCCCTCTCATTTTCGCTTGCATGACTGCATCAAATGTCGCCGGCAAATCATCAAAGGCAACGGTAGTTACGATTTTATCTAAGTTTTTAGGTTTCATATCTGTAGCCAACCTACCCCAAACTTTACGTCTGACCTCCATCTCAGCATTCACTGAATCTATTCCAGCTAGTGTCACACCTCGCAGAATATATGGCATAACTGTTGTGTTGAATTTAAAACTCGCGGCCAGTCCAATAGAAGCTATCGCCCCTCCAACCTTAACGGTACTTGCCAACCAAGATAAAATGTCGCCGCCCAAATTATCAACAACACCAGCCCAAGTTTCTCGACCTAATGGTCTAATTTTGGCTAAATCAAGAGACGCTGTATCTAAAATTTCAGCAGCCCCCAAACTTTTTAAATAATCTGACTGTTCTGGCTTACCTGTCATAGCGGTAACGTCATAACCCAGGGCAGAGAGTATATCAATGGCTATTCCGCCCACGCCACCTGTAGCACCATTAACAAGGACAGGGCCAGCATCAGGATTTAGCCCATTGTGCTCCATACGCTCTACAGCTAAGCCCGCAGTAAAGCCGGCCGTTCCAAGCGCCATCGAACTAAATAAATCTAATCCAGCAGGCATTGGGACAACCCATTTGGCTGGAACACGACAGTACTCCGCGTACCCCCCGTGATGAGCTACTCCTATGTCGTAACTCGTCGCTATGACTTCCTGACCAACTTTGAATTCGTCTGAGGATGATTCTACAACCACCCCCGACAAATCGATTCCCCCAACACATGGGAACCTACGAATTATCTTTCCAGCACCGGTTGCCGCTAAAGCATCTTTAAAGTTTACTGAGGAATAGGCCGTTTTTATAAGGACCTCACCTGGATCAAGGTCCGCAGTATCTATAGTTTTAAAACTACTATTGACGCCTTCTTCTGCCTCTTCAATTAAGAATGCCTTAAATTTCGACATATCGATCTCCTTTTTTCTTTTACCTAAATTTTGTGCACTGCAGTAATGCTACAGTAAATAATATAACGTTTTTACGGAAGATGAGCTTCAGCCAAATAGCGCGAAGTCTGCATCTCAATTAATCTTGATTCTGTTCGATCTTTTTCAGTCGTGCCAAGTGCATCAGACAGAACATCTGTCAATCTTTCCTCAGAATCAAGCACTAGATTGACGCGCCGATCGTAGAACTCATCAACCAACCAAGTAAATCGTCTTCGTGCATTATCATTGTCCTTACAAAACTTGGGGACGCTACTAATAACAACCGTGTGAAATCCTTTCGCAAGCTCAATATAATCGTCTTTTCCTCTAGGTCCATCGCATATAGCGTCAAAATCAAACCATATCGCGTCCTTTGAAATCATTTTCGTTGGTATCGATCTATTGTTTAATTCGATAAAAACGGCACATTCACGCTCTCTTGAAAGAGATTCAAATAAATTCATCACCACCGGTTCCAGTTCGCTTTTTTTGCCGCAAAAATAAACGCCTGCCTTCTCTAAAGAACGCAGTCGATAATCTTCGCCAGCATCGAGATTAACGATACTCATCTTTGAATTAATTAAATCAATAGTCGGTAAAAATTGTGCCCTTTGAAGACCATGCTCATACAGCTTATCCGGCATCCAATTCGCTGTCGTTACAATTACAACGTCTTCATGAAAAAGAGCTTCGAGCAAGTTCCTCATAATCATCGCATCACCAATATCGGAAATGTGAAACTCATCCAAACAGAGTAATTTTGTTTTTGAGGCGATATCCTTCCCGATTCTGCGGAGTGGGTTTTCGTGGCCCTGTAAGTTTTTTAGACGGTAATGGACCTCTTGCATGAAGCGATGAAAATGAATTCGCTTTTTTTGCCCTAGCTCTACATGCTCATAGAAAAGATCCATTAAAAATGTCTTCCCACGACCAACACCACCCCAGAGATACATCCCCTTGGGCGGTTTTTTCTTGAAAAAAATTCGTTTTAGGAGACCAGGTTGATCACAAGCAGACTCGAGTTCGGAAGCTAATTGAGCTAATTGATCAATCGTACGAAGTTGAGCCGCATCAAGCACATAACCTAACTCATCAGCCTTAGATTCTGCAGACTTTCTCATATTCCTCCTAGCTATGCTACCCCGTGTACCGAGCTACAAGGATAAGAAAATAGCGCATTACAACTGTCTTCAAAGACTTAGGTATCTGTCTTCAATTCCTAGAGCAGCTTCGTGCATGGCTTCCGAAAGAGACGGATGCGCGTGTACGATTCTCGCTATGTCCTCTGAGGTGGCGCCAAACTCGAGCGCTACCACGGCTTCAGATATCAATTCAGACGCATAAGGACCTATGATGTGCACACCTAAAATCCGATCACTTTCTTCGTGCGCAATCATCTTCACAAACCCCGAGCTATCACCAATTGCCTGCGCACGACCACTAGCCACAAATGGAAACTTACCAACCTTGTAGGGTACTCCATCCGCTTTTAAATCTTGCTCTGTTCGTCCAACCCACGCAATCTCTGGACTGGTATAAATAACCCAGGGGATTGTATCGAGATTGACGTCCCCATATTGTCCCGCGATTGTCTCGGCTACCGCCACCCCTTCTTCGGAGGATTTATGTGCCAACATCGGCCCTCGCACAACATCACCAATGGCGTAAATGTTAGAGATATTCGTTCGGTTGTGGTGATCGACAGTGATAAATCCACGTTCGTCAATGTCCACGCCCACATTATCCAAACCAACATTACCTGAATTCGGAACCCGCCCGACAGCAACTACAATTCGATCACAATCCAATGTTTTAAGGTCGTCTCCATCTTTATAGGTCACCGTAATCGTTTCGCCTTTTCTACTCACTTCTTGTACGGTGCATCCGAGGTGGATATCCAATCCAACATTTCTAGTAAAGATTCTCTTAGCTTCCTTCGCCACAGCTTCATCAACGGCAGCCAAAAAAGTTGGTAACGCTTCTAGCACAGTAACCTTGGCGCCGAGTCGCTTCCAAACACTACCCATTTCCAAACCAATTACGCCAGCCCCAATGACCAATAGGTGCTTGGGAGTGACAGGAAGCGTTAATGCGCCCCTGTTGTCACAAATGTATTCGTTATCAACAGGAACTGAGTCCATCGACCTCGGGCTCGATCCGGTCGCAATGATGACATGCCTTGCCTCAACGAATGCTTCATTGATTCCATTAACCTTGAGCCGTACCACATCTCCGGTGGAAACTAATTCGGCACGCCCATGCATTTGAGCTACTTTATTTTTCTTAAACAAAAGTGAAATACCGTTAGTGAACTGCTTTACAATTCCATCTTTGCGAGCCAGCATCTTGCTGACATCTATCTTGACGTTAGTTGCTGAGATACCGTGCTCATGAAATTTATGAATTGCTTTTTCATAGTTCTCTGAGGATTCAAGAAGCGCTTTCGAAGGAATGCATCCAACATTCAAACATGTGCCCCCCAGACTCGCTTTACCTGACGAATCTTCAAAGTCGTCAATACAAATAGTTTTGAGTCCGAGTTGAGACGCTCTAATTGCAGCGACATATCCACCTGGTCCAGCGCCAATTACCGCAACATCATAAATAGTATTCATAGCATCCAATAATTCATCATTTTTAATACAGCACCTTAACCACTAGATCTCCAGTAATAAACGAGATGGATCTTCAAGAGCCTCTTTAATTGCAACTAAAAACAGCACAGCTTCCCGACCATCAATAATCCGATGATCATAAGATAGCGCCAAATAATTCATCGGTCGCACTACGATTTGTCCATCTTCAACAACCGCCCTGTCCTTTGTGGCGTGTATACCCAAAATTGCAGATTGAGGTGGATTAATAATTGGTGTCGATAACATTGAGCCAAAAACTCCTCCGTTTGATATCGAGAACGTTCCGCCCGTCAGTTCATCAATACTAAGCCTACCCTCCTGCGCTCTTTTACCAAAATCACCAATAGCCTTCTCGATTTCTGAAAATGCCATGGTGTCCGCATTCCTAATAATTGGCACAACCAAACCCCTAGGGCTCCCAACAGCCATTCCCACATCAAAATAACCGTGATAAACGATATCGTCACCATCCACAGAGGCGTTAACAATTGGATACTTTTTAAGTGCGGCGACTACCGCTTTCACGAAAAAAGACATGAAACCTAACTTTACGCCATGTTCTTTTTCAAACTGCACTTTATATTTATTTCGAATATCAATGACCGGCTGCATATTCACTTCATTGAAAGTTGTAAGGATCGCCGCTGTCGCCTGAGACTCTAGAAGCCGTTCAGCAACTCTCTGTCTTAAACGTGACATGGGAACACGTTGCTCAGATCGACCTTTTACATCAACGGCCGCTTTAGAAGCTGATAATGATCCAGCATTGCCACTGGTCGTTGCAACAGACGCTGCAACCACGTCTTCCTTGGTAATTCGCCCCCCGCGCCCTGTTCCTGAAACCGCTTGAGCAGAAACATTTTTCTCCGCCGCTAGTTTTCTCGCTGCCGGCATAAGAACAACTCCACTCTCCGTTTTCCCTGCCTGCACTTCAGGCGTTACTTTTTTACCTGTCTCCATCGTGGAAGAATTTTCCTTATTATCAATCGCACTCGTATCGATTCGCGCAATGATCTCGTTCGCACCAACTAAACCACCCTCTTCTTTGATGATCTCAATCAAAACCCCAGCTTGCGGCGCAGGCAGCTCTAGCACGACCTTATCCGTCTCAATATCAATAAGATTTTCATCCCGCTTTACGTAATCACCTTGTTGCTTGTGCCACGACAACAACGTTGCCTCAGCTACAGACTCAGAAAGTGCGGGAACTCGAACTTCAATTAGCATGACTTCTCCCAATGGCAGTTAGTCGCATAGACTTTAAATAATTAATCATTTAGACCCAGTGCCGCATTTAAAACAGCACTTTGTCGCTTAGCATGTAACGCAAAATAACCGCCAGCAGGTGATGCAGAGGATGCTCTCAAAGCGTAGGTAAGCTTCTGCCCCTTAACCAAATGGCGCTCTATGTAATGCTGAATTCTGTGCCACGCACCCTGGTTGCCGGGCTCCTCCTGACACCACACAACCTCTTTTGCTCCCTTGTATAAAGCAATATGCTCTTTAAAAGCATCATGTGGAAAAGGATAAAGCTGCTCTATCCTGACTATCGCGACATGGTCTAGTTGACGTTCCTTTCGAAGGGCTGCAAGCTCGAAATAAATTTTTCCACTACAAAAAACAAGTCTCTTTACTTTGGAGCGTTTGATATCACTCTCATCTGGAATTAGAACTTTGAACTCACCATGAATAAGATCTTCTAAAGAAGATATCGATTCTTTATGCCTCAAAAGGCTCTTAGGACTGATAACTATCAACGGCTTTCGATATGGCCGCAGCATTTGCCTTCTGAGCACATGAAACATCTGACTTGGAGTGGAAGGTATACAAATCTGCATATTGTAGTCTGCACATAACTGCAAGTAACGCTCGATTCGAGCAGATGAGTGCTCAGGCCCCTGCCCCTCGTATCCATGAGGCAGCATCATAACCAGACCACACATTCGCCCCCACTTGACCTCACCTGACGCTATAAATTGGTCGATAACAACTTGGGCTCCATTAGCAAAATCTCCAAACTGGGCCTCCCAAACTACAAGCTCATGCGGCTCTGTGGTTGCATAACCGTACTCAAACCCAAGAACAGCCTCCTCCGACAAAAGCGAATCAATCACAGTAAAGGTAGGCTGGCTTTTATCGATATGATCAAGCGGGATATAGACACCATCATTAGCACCCTGTCTTCTTTGATCATGCATCACCGCGTGTCTGTGAAAGAATGTGCCCCGCCCACTGTCCTGTCCGGATAATCGAATACCGTATCCTGCTTTGAGCAATGAAGCATAAGCCAAATTTTCTGCCATTCCCCAATCAATCGGAAGCTTCCCCTCAGCCATCAAACGGCGATCGTTAATTACTTTCTCTACTCGAGGGTGCAAAACAAAACCATCTGGCACTGTCGTTAACTTAGAAGACAGCGCCTTGATAGACCTCAGCGTTAAACTTGTCTTTGCGCTATATGTCCACGGAATATTTTGGTATTCCGACCAATCCACAGTGTATGGAGGTTTAAAATTCGATAAGATAGTTTTGTTAGTGTGGTGTCCTCCGTCAAGAGCCTCCCTGAACAAACTAATCATCTTTTCTGGTTGACCGTCACTCAAAGAGCCCTCGGCAAGTAAACGATCTGCATATTTTTTCCGAGCGCCCGGATGTTGTTTCACGAGGCTATACATCCAAGGCTGTGTGACCATGGGTTCGTCTTGTTCGTTATGACCCAACTTTCTGAAGCACACGAGGTCAATTACGACGTCTTTTCCAAATTCCATTCTGTAATCCAGCGCAATTTCGGTGATAAAGGCGACCGCCTCAGGGTCATCACCATTCACATGGAATACAGGCGCGTCGATCATCTTTGCTATATCACTACAATACAGAGTTGACCGAACATCTCGAGCGTCTGAGGTCGTAAAACCGATTTGATTATTTACAATAATGTGGACTGTTCCGCCTGTACGGTACCCACGAGTTTGTGACAGATTCAACGTCTCCATCACAACCCCCTGACCAGCAAAAGCCGAATCGCCATGAAGTAATACGGGTAACACTTGTCTACCGTCAACATCCTGCCGGCGATGTTGTCGAGCTCTCACTGACCCCTCAACGACAGGATTGACAATTTCAAGATGCGACGGGTTAAATGCGAGAGAAACATGCATCGGACCACCCGGAGTCATGAGGTCTGACGAAAAGCCTTGGTGATATTTAACGTCACCTGCGGGCAACTGTTCCACTGATTTACCTTCGAATTCAGAAAAAAGATCCTTAGGCATTTTTCCTAAAGTATTTACAAGAACATTTAAACGCCCTCTGTGCGCCATACCGATAACAGCTTCTTGAATTCCGGATTGTCCAGCTTTTTGCAATAAATGATCGAGCGACACAATGACGCTTTCAGCCCCTTCTAGAGAAAACCTTTTTTGACCGACATATTTGGTATGCAAATATTTCTCTAGGGTTTCTGCAGCAGTGAGTCGTTCTAAAAGGTGCAATTTTAAATCTGTCGCGTACTGAGGATGCGCCCGCGGCCCTTCCAGTCGAGCTTGTATCCAACGCTTTTGTTGCACATCACTGATATACATATATTCAGCACCAATCGATCCGCAGTAAGTGTCTTCCAAGGCCTCAATCAGTTCAGACAACTGCATTTGTTCGGGACCGACAAACGAACCAGTATTGAATATTTGATTAAGATCGCCTTCACTGAGTTCGTAGTGCTTCAAAGTCAATTCGGGGATGTCAGTCTTTCCAATACGCTCTAGGGGATCTACGGCGGCACGCCTAACTCCCAAAAATCGATATGCATTTATGAGCTGAAGAACTGAAACCTGTTTACGGTCATTACCCAAATCATCTTCTTGCCGATTAGTTGGACGATGAGCACTCCCATTTTTATAGCCGATGAAGGATTTAACCACCTGGTGATGAGATACGTCTTTACCCACAGAGGTATCCTGCAAGTTATCAAAATACTGCTTCCAATCCTCGGATATTGAATCAGGGTCCTCTAAGTATGAGTCATATAACTCCTCAACAAATGCCGCATTAGTACCAAATAGGTAGGAGCTCCCGCCAAATTCTTTTATCATGATTTATAGATATAACTTAACACTTACGTAGGTTATCGTTGATCAATTTGCTTCACATCACGTACTGCTTCACCAACATATAGCTGTCTCGGTCGGCCAATCTTTTGCTCTGAATCGGAAATCATTTCATTCCACTGCGCGATCCATCCAACAGTTCTGGCCAACGCGAAAATACACGTAAACATATTGGTCGGAATGCCCATCGCTCGCTGAACAATACCCGAGTAAAAATCAACATTTGGGTAGAGCTTTTTCTCAACAAAATAATCATCCTCGAGCGCAATCCGTTCGAGTTCCATTGCGAGTTTAAATAAACGGTCATTTTCAAGCCCTAGTTCAGTTAAAACCTCATGACAGGTTTCGCGCATTAATTTCGCCCTCGGATCATAGTTTTTGTAAACCCTATGGCCAAAGCCCATCAATCTGAATCCAGAATTCTTATCCTTAGCTTTTTTAATGTATTCACCAACCCTCGACACATCACCAATCTCTTCAAGCATATCCAAACATGCTTCATTGGCTCCACCGTGCGCAGGCCCCCAAAGACAAGCAATACCGGCGGCGACACACGCGAATGGATTTGCTCCTGAGGACCCAGCAAGGCGCACTGTCGACGTTGAAGCGTTTTGTTCATGATCAGCGTGCAATATAAAAATGCGGTCTAGGGCTCTCGCTAACGTTGGATTCACTTTGTAGTCTTCCGCCGGAACAGAAAATAACATTCTCATGAAATTGGCCGAGTAACCAAGCTCGTTGTCGGGATATACAAATGGTTGACCGATTGAATATTTGTAGGCCATCGCGGCAAGAGTTGGAATTTTAGCGATCAACCGAAAAGCTGAAATCTCCCGATGAGAAGGGTCATTGAGGTCCAATGAGTCATGATAAAACGCAGATAATGCGCCAACGGTACCTACGAGAATTGCCATTGGATGAGCATCCCGGCGGAAGCCCCTAAAAAAATTGTTAATTTGGTCGTGGACCATTGTATGACGCATCACCCTGAGATCGAAGTCCGCTTTTTCGGCAGCATTTGGCAACTCACCATTCATCAACAAATGACATACTTCTAGAAAGTCACAATGCTTAGCCAATTGCTCGATAGGGTAACCTCGGTAGAGCAATACACCTTCATCGCCATCGATGTATGTAATCGCAGAACGACAACTAGCAGTTGACAAAAACCCTGGGTCATAAGTCACTTTTCCGGTCTTACCAAGTAACGCTCTAATGTCAACCGCATCAGGACCGATTGTCCCCGTGTGAATAGGAAACTCAATATTTGGCTCCCCGCCCGGGAGAATAAGATTTGCTTTTTTGTCCGACATAAAAAACCCCTTTTATTATTTCTTTTATGGAGGCTAGAGCCTCCTAAACTTAAGCGCGCTTTTAGCGCCATAAATTATTTACGCATTAACTGAACAATTTCTCCAAACGCCTCATCTGTTGTATCTGCTCGACCCATCGCGAGGTCCAACAAGTCATTATCTGGAAGCCCTAGCAAACGGCTGAAAGTCTGCTTTTGCTCATCACCTAACAATGGATATTCCTCCCTAAGAAACCGTTGCAAAACAAGGTCGAGTTCAAGCAGCCCTCGGCGGCAACTCCATCGCAGTCGATCCATTTCATTCACTGAATGAGCAACCTAAACCATTCTCTTAACGAGCATATCTTTTATCTTCCCTATTGCCTTCGTTGGATTAAGCCCCTTCGGACACACATCGACACAGTTCATTATTGAATGACATCGAAACAAACGATAAGGATCCTCTAGATTATCCAATCGCTGGCTAGCTGACTGATCTCTGGTGTCCGCCAAGAATCGATACGCCTGTAACAACCCAGCAGGCCCAACAAACTTGTCTGGATTCCACCAGAAAGAAGGGCATGATGTTGAGCAGCAAGCACACAAAATGCACTCGTACAGCCCATCTAATTGATCTCGGTCTTCGGGAGATTGCAATCTCTCGGTATCAGGCGCTGGGTCCTCATTCACAAGATACGGCTTGACCGAATGGTATTGCTTAAAAAACTGTGACATATCAACTATCAAGTCACGGATAACTGGTAAACCGGGAAGAGGACGTAAATCTACGGGTGACTTGAGGTCCGCCAAAGGAGTAATGCAAGCCAAGCCATTCTTGCCATTTATATTCATCGCATCTGACCCACAAACGCCTTCACGACAAGAACGACGGAGACTCAAAGAGTCATCCATTTCCTTAATTCTGGTTAAAGCATCAAGCAGCATTCTATCTGTGGATTTGAGCTCAACCTCATATTCCTTGGTATAGGGCTTCGCATCCTTATCTGGGTCGTATCGGTAAATTCTAAATAGCATCACTTGCACCTTTTAACTAAATAACTTGGGCTCTTAATACGTTCGGACTTTGGGATCAATAGTCTCAGCGGTCAGTGGCTCCATATGCACCGGCTTATAATCCAGACGGTTACCTTCTTTAAACCAAAGCGAATGTTTCAGCCATTTCTTATCATCCCTCTCTGCATAATCTGCCCGGTCATGCGCTCCCCTGCTCTCTTTTCGCGCCTCTGCCGATATCAGCGAAGCCATAGCAACCTCGATCAAATTATCTAACTCCAAAGCCTCTATACGCGCCGTATTAAAAACCTTGCTCTTGTCGCCGATTTCAGTCCTCATGACACGCTGCTCAACTTCCTTAATTTCAGCAACTCCATTAACCAATAGGTCAGGGAATCGGAACACACCACAATTTTTCTGCATCGTCTGCCTGAGCGCAGCTCCCACCTCAGCCACAGACTCACCATTTGTTTGATTATTCAACCGGTCAAGTCTCTCACGGGTCAGCTCTCCGGCGTCACGCGGAAGGTCTTTATGAGACGCATTTTGCTTTAAAAATTCTACAGTGGAATTACCTGACGACTTACCAAACACCAATAAATCAGTCAGCGAGTTAGTCCCCAGTCGATTTGCCCCGTGTACTGACGCACACGCACATTCACCAGCTGCAAAAAGTCCAGGTACGACTGCCTCCTTGTTGTCCCCCAATGGCGCAACCACCTCTCCTTTATAGTTTGTAGGAATGCCACCCATCATATAATGACAAGTCGGAACAACAGGAATTGGGTCTTTTGCAGGGTCCACGTTCGCAAATTTCTTTGCAATTTCTCTGATACCAGGCAATTTACTCTCGATTAGTTCCTCGCCCAAATGATCAAGCTTGAGAAGCACGTGATCCGAGTCATCACCACAACCACGTCCATCCTTTATTTCAGTAGCCATAGCACGTGCAACCACATCGCGAGAAGCTAAATCTTTAGCATTAGGCGCGTAGCGCTCCATAAAGCGCTCGCCATCCTTATTGAGGAGATAGCCTCCCTCACCACGAACCCCTTCGGTAATCAATACTCCTGCACCAGACACTCCGGTAGGATGAAATTGCCAAAATTCCATGTCCTCTAAAGGTATTCCTGCCCTTGACACTATACCCAGGCCATCTCCCGTATTGATGAATGCGTTGGTACTGGATGCGTATACGCGACCCGCACCACCTGTAGCAAATAAGACAGCCTTAGAATGGAAAATAACGACTTCGCCAGTTTCCATTTCCATTGCTGTTACGCCAACAGCCTGTCCAGATTCATCCCGTATGAGATCTAGCGCCATCCACTCAACAAAGAATTGGGTATTAGATCGAACATTTCTTTGATACAAGGTGTGCAACATTGCATGACCAGTTCTGTCTGCTGCGCAACAAGACCGCTGGCTTGGTGGACCTGCACCGAAATTTTGCATGTGCCCCCCAAAAGGGCGTTGATACACCGATCCGTTTTCGTTCCGGTCGAATGGCATGCCAAAGTGCTCAAGTTCAATCACACTCTTGGGAGCCTCTCGACACATAAATTCGATTGCGTCCTGATCCCCAAGCCAGTCAGATCCTTTGACAGTGTCATACATGTGCCAGTGCCAACTATCCTCGCCCATATTCGCGAGTGCCGCACCCACGCCACCTTGAGCCGCCACTGTATGAGAACGAGTTGGAAACACTTTGGATAAGACGGCGACTTTACAGCCCGCCTCGGACAACTGGAGTGCGGCTCTTAACCCAGCCCCACCAGCCCCAACAATCACCGCATCAAATTTTCTAACTGGATAAGACATTTACACACTCCACAAAATTTGAATCATCCAAACTGCATAAACAATCAAGACAAATATCGTTATCACCTGAAGACCAAGACGTAACGCAGTACTCTTGATGTAATCCATGTAGATATCCCTAACCCCGATCCATGCATGCCAAAAAAGACTCAAGAAAAATAACAAAGTAAGAATCCGCATCCATTGAGACTGGAATAGATAACTCCAGGCAAAATAGTCTTGAGGACAAGTAACGAAATACACCACGCTAAAAATAATCGTATATAGCGCCATGACAACAGCGGTCACTCGCTGCACCAACCAATCTTTGAGTCCGTAGTGAGCTCCGGTAATATTTTTATTCACCATATGAGCACTCCCGCCAAAACAGTCAAGGCAAGACTCAACATCAAAACCAAAGCGCTTGATTTTCGCGCTGCTGCAAGTTCCGCACCGACGTGCAAGTCGAGCAGAAGAAAACGAATACCTGCTATGAAATGGTGTGAAAACGCCCAGATCAGTCCTAGGAGTAAGAACTTTCCAAGCCAACTAGTCAACAACTCTCCAGCCCGCTCGTATCCTTGCGGTGATTCCAAGCTCAAAGCAAGGATCCCTAACATGACCCCTATCATCAAAAACATCCCAAACCCACTGACGCGATGGAGTATTGAAACAAACCCAGGAAGAGGCAGACGAATCTTGGTGAGATCTAAATGTTTTGGCCTTGGTTTAGTATTCATAAAAATTGAATCCTTTTTTCAATTTAATGGACCGGTAGCTCATTAAATAATTTGATTTTGGTAATGATGATTGGAGGTATTACAGTAACTTCGGCGCAACTCAACCGGCTGATCTCCGTAGGTGTAAGCAACACGATCAACCCTTAGCAATGGAGAGCCATCTAGCAATCCCAGTCTGTCAACGATCTCACCCTCAACCAGTACGGCTTTGACCCTCTCCTCAACACGAAGAATCCTTATCCCAAATTCGGCCTCATACATGCTGTACAACATGCAATTGTGATTTAGGATTGTTTTCTCTTCCATAAAATCGAAAGGCTGACCAGGCAGTCGTATCTCCTCGTAAATAATTCCCACTCCTTCAGGAGCTAAAATTCTTCTTATCAACCACCCCGTAGACCCCGCCACGGCAGACAAGTTCGCTGCTGACTCCTCATCTAATTTAATTCTCCAAAAATCAATTAAGTCCGCTTCAACATCGACTAACGGCCCCTTATCGGGCGATAATCTTAAAAATGGAAATTTAGTGGGTTCGTTTAAATGAGAGGCCACAAAGGTGCCCTTACCTTGATGACGAACTACTAATTTTTGAGAGGCCAACTCAGAAATTGCCTTCCTAACGGTACCCTGACTGACTTTAAATCGCTGGGCAAGCTCAATTTCGCTCGGAATCGACTGCCCTGGAGCCCACTCTCCCGTCACTAATGCATCAGTGATTAACCGCTTGATTTGACGATATAAAGGGACGTATCCGGTGCTGGTCTCGGTTATAAGCTCCATAATATTAATTATTCTAGTCCCATTTGAAAGAATTATCTACAAGAATTGTCGTAAGTCTTATGTCTTATATAAGACCTATTGACTTCGAGTTACCACGAAAGGTAAAATATCACCAATAATCTGCGCACGAGCAGCTCTAATAAACACCCTAAAACATATCAATTAGATCGAATAGCCGATCAAAATACAAAACGGGAGTTATAGAGCTACAGCGGGTGCTACCATAAACATTCATTACATTAAGGGGATTAAGTCATTATGAAAAAGCCCGTAAGAGTTGCCGTTACAGGGGCAGCAGGTCAAATTGGTTACAGCCTTCTATTCAGAATAGCCTCCGGAGAAATGCTTGGAAAAGATCAACCAGTCATTCTCCAACTCTTAGAAATCACACCAGCGCTCAACGCTCTGAACGGTGTCGTAATGGAGCTTGAAGATTGCGCCTTCCCCCTCCTAACGGACATTATCCAATCCGATGACCCGAAAATCGCTTTCAAGGACGCCGATATAGCACTTTTGGTCGGCGCTCGTCCGCGCTCCAAAGGGATGGAGAGAAAAGATCTGATCGAAGCAAATGGGGCAATATTTACCGTTCAAGGTCAAGCGCTAAACGAAGTTGCTAATAGAAACGTGAAAGTCCTTGTTGTGGGTAACCCAGCAAACACCAATGCCTATATAGCTATGAAAAGCGCACCAGACCTGCCACAAAGAAATTTCACGGCAATGTTGAGACTGGATCACAATCGCGCCCTTTCGCAACTGGCCTCCAAAACTGGAATGAGCGTTGATTCAATTAAGAAGTTAGTTGTTTGGGGAAATCATTCCCCAACAATGTACCCAGACTATCGATTCGCAAGTATTGATGGAAAACCTGCACCAGAAGCGGTCAATGATCAGGACTGGTACAAAAATACCTTTATCTCTACAGTGGGTAAAAGAGGAGCAGCGATTATTGAAGCAAGGGGTTTATCTTCAGCTGCATCGGCTGCGTCGGCTGCGATTGATCACGTTAAAGACTGGGTTTTGGGTTCCAGCGGAGAGTGGACAACCATGGGTGTTCCTTCTGATGGCTCTTATGGCATACCTGAGGGCGTTATCTATGGATTTCCAACAATTTGTGCCGACGGTGATTATCAGATCGTTCCAAATTTGGAAATAGATGAATTTAGTAGATCGAAAATGGATAACACACTCCAAGAGCTTGAGGAAGAGCGCAGTGCTGTCAGCCACCTGCTCAGTTGAGCCGAACAAAAATGATTCATCCCGATAGCGCTCTATTTCAAACCGGCTCAGCATTACCCTTGATCCCTGTTTGCGAACATTTCGCTGGTAACGAAAAATTTATTCGCAAGGCGGTCACATTACAGTCGTCAATGCAGGTAAGGTTTGATGTGACATGTGACTGTGAGGATGGCGCACCCGCTGGGCAAGAGCACGAGCACGCCCTTATGGTGGGAAAATTAGTAGCAGAATTGGGAGGCCCAAAAAATCGACTTGGGGTTCGTATTCACGATCCGATGCATAAAGCTTGCCATGACGATGTGGATATTATTGTGGCGGAAGCCGGTCAAAACATAGCTTACCTAACCATTCCAAAACCGCTCGGATACGATGATGCAGCTCGTACCGTTGAATACATAAATAAGGCCGCAGCAAAAAATGGCGTACCAACTCCCCCCCTACATATATTGATTGAAACGCAAAGTGCACTGAGTGAAGTATTTCAAATTGCTAGTTTGGAGGGCCTAGAAGGGCTAACATTTGGATTACTCGATTTTGTTAGCGACCATCAGGGCGCTGTTCCCGCGACAGCAATGCGCTCGCCGGGTCAATTCACCAATCAATTGATTTCGCGGGCTAAAGCAGAGGTTGCCGCAGCAGCGCTTCGCCATGGTCTTATAGCGACGCACAATCCATGCCTTGAAATCAAGGATCAGTCTGTCGCACTTGAAGATGCAAAAACAGCAAGGGATAGCTATGGATTTATGCGTATGTACTCCATACATCCCTCACAAATTGAATCCATTATCAGCGGTATGCAGCCAAACGAGAGTGAAATCGAAAGAGCCGCTCAAATACTTATAGCAGCCCAAGCAGCAGACTGGGGCCCAATCTTGCATAACAATGAGATGCATGACAGAGCGAGCTACCGTTATTTTTGGGATTTACTCAAACGGGCCAACATAAATGGCAAGTCTATCAACACAGCGGCGAAAAACTTATTTTTTCAATAGAATTTTCTTAAGGAATCATTATGACAATCTTGTCTCAAGGGAAAAAATTTAGAGAAGCTGTTCAAACAGAACAACCTCTTCAAGTCATTGGAGCGATCAATGCGTATCACGCAAGACTCGCTGAACAAACTGGATATAAGGCGATTTACTTGTCAGGGGGTGGCGTTGCTGCTGGCTCTTTAGGAATTCCCGATTTAGGAATCTCCTCACTGGATGATGTACTTACTGACGTGAGACGAATTACTGACGTTTGCTCTCTTCCATTACTCGTAGACGTAGATACTGGATTTGGTGGCGCGTTCAACATAGCGAGAACTATAAAATCACTAATTAAATTCGGTGCTGGCGCGATGCATATCGAAGATCAAGTCCAGAGCAAACGATGCGGTCACAGGCCGAATAAAGAAATTGTCTCCAAAACCGAGTTTACTGATCGAATTAAAGCGGCAGCAGACGCTCGCACTGACCCAGATTTCGTAATAATGGCTCGTACTGATGCGCTGGCGGTTGAGGGCTTGGATGCAGCAATTGATCGGGCATGCGCATGCGTTGAGGCTGGAGCAGATATGATATTTCCTGAGGCTATGACAGAACTTGATATGTACCAAAAGTTTTCTGATGCAGTAAAAGTTCCGGTGTTAGCAAACATCACGGAATTTGGTCATACCCCACTCTTCTCTGTTGACGAATTACGGTCGGTTAACGTGGGACTTGTACTTTATCCACTATCCGCATTCAGGGCCATGAACCAAGCGGCGCTGAATGTTTACGAGACGGTACGCAAGGAAGGGACACAAAAATCAGTACTCGATACGATGCAAACGAGAGCAGCGTTATACGACCACCTTGATTACCACAAATATGAAGAAAAATTAGATGATCTTTTTGCAAAGGAAAAACAATCATGAGCAATAAAGTTGAAAATAAGCCAAAACCAAAAAAGTCAGTAGCTCTATCTGGCGTCCCTGCGGGAAATACTGCGTTATGTACGGTGGGCCGTACCGGGAACGATCTCCACTACCGCGGTTATGACATATTAGATTTCGCAGGAAGCGCGGAATTCGAAGAAATCGCGTACCTTTTAGTCCACGAAAAACTACCGACAGTAGCCGAACTCAAGAACTACAAATTAAAACTAAAAGCGCTTCGTGGGTTACCTAATAATGTTAAGGCGGTCTTGGAGTGGATACCCGCCTCAGCGCACCCGATGGACGTTCTTAGAACAGGTTGCTCCGCACTCGGAACCGTGTTACCGGAAAAAGAAGACCACAACATATCAGGCGCTCGGGATATCGCGGATCGCTTGATGGCCTCATTTGGCTCAATGCTTTTATATTGGTATCACTGGAGTCATAACGGTCGTCGAATTGAAACTGAAACGGATGATGACTCGATAGGCGGTCATTTCCTACACCTATTACATGGGAAAGAGCCCTCCAAATCGTGGGTAAGAGCAATGCACACCTCCTTGAATCTCTACGCTGAACATGAATTCAATGCTTCGACGTTCACAAGCCGTGTTATCGCAGGAACATCTTCGGATATGTACTCATCAATCACTGGCGCAATAGGTGCGCTCAGAGGTCCGAAACATGGCGGAGCAAATGAAGTTGCTTATGAAATCCAACAGCGGTACCACGGCCCAAAAGATGCCGAAGAAGACATTAAACTGAGAATAGCAAACAAAGAAATTGTGATTGGATTTGGGCATCCGGTTTACACAATTAGCGACCCTCGTAACGAGGTAATCAAAGAAGTTTCACGTAAGCTATGTAAAGAAACCGGAAACATGAATCTCTTTAATATTGCTGCTCGCATTGAGACAGTCATGTGGGATCAGAAAAAAATGTTTCCTAATCTAGACTGGTTTTCAGCCGTTAGCTATAACCAAATGGGCATACCAACTTCCATGTTTACACCGCTATTCGTGATCGCAAGAACATCTGGATGGGCGGCGCACGTAATGGAGCAAAGAATTGACGGAAAAATTATTCGTCCAAGCGCTAACTACACTGGAAAAGAGAACTTAAAGTGGAAAGCTATAGAAAAACGATAATAAATTCTATGCTTGTTACCGTAACTATTTAAAAAATTTTATTTCATCACAATCATCATTCAAACAGGAACCATTAATCCATGTCTGCACATATTTCAAATGTTCGACCCAAACCAGATAAAGTTTTAGTCGACATCGCTAAATACGCGTCCAAAAAAACCATAACCAGCAAACAAGCTTACGAAACTGCGCGATATTGCTTAATGGATACTCTCGGCTGCGGCTTAGAAGCCCTTGAATATCCCGCCTGTAACAAACTGCTAGGCCCAATCGTTCCAGGAACCGTAGTTCCAAACGGCGCGAAAGTCCCAGGTACTCAATTTCAACTGGATCCAGTTCAAGCGGCCTTTAACATTGGGGCAATGATTCGCTGGCTAGACTTTAACGATACCTGGCTCGCTGCGGAATGGGGTCACCCCTCAGACAATCTCGGTGGCATACTCGCTACTGCAGATTGGCTTTCGAGAAACGCAGTGTCATCAGGCAAGAAACCTTTAAAAATGCAGGATGTGCTTACGGCAATGATCAAAGCACATGAAATCCAAGGTTGTCTCGCAATCGAAAACAGTTTCAATAAGGTTGGCCTTGATCACGTAGTCCTGGTAAAAGTGGCATCTACAGCAGTAGTAGCAAGCATGATGGGATTAAGTCAAGACGAAATAATTAACGCGGTTTCCCTCGCTTGGGTAGACGGTCAATCTCTGAGAACTTACCGTCACGCACCAAACACGGGGTCTCGTAAAAGTTGGGCAGCCGGTGACGCGACTAGTAGAGCAGTTAGACTAGCGCTAATTGCAAAAACTGGTGAGATGGGATATCCATCAGTACTAAGCGCAAAAACATGGGGATTTTATGACGTCCTATTCGGAGGCAAAGAGTTCAAATTCCAGCGCTCCTACGGTAGTTATGTCATGGAGAATGTATTATTTAAAATCTCGTTTCCAGCGGAGTTTCACTCTCAGACAGCAGTTGAAAGTGCAATGAAAATTCATGACTTGCTGAAAAAAGAAAAACGAAGCGCAGACGATATTAAGAAGATTACGATACGAACCCACGAAGCATGTATTCGTATTATCGATAAGAAAGGCCCTCTCAATAACCCAGCCGATAGAGACCACTGCATACAATACATGGTGGCAGTACCGATACTGCACGGTCGGCTCACAGCTTCTGACTATGAGGATGATATCGCGTCAGATCCACGTATAGACAAACTTCGAGACAAAATTGTTTGCATCGAAGATAAAAAGTTTACAAAGGATTATCACGATCCTAAAAAACGCTCAATTGCAAATGCAGTAACAGTTGAATTTAAAGACGGAAAAAAACTGAAAGAAATTGTTTGTGAATACCCTATTGGCCATAAACTCAGAAGAAAAGAGGGTATGCCAGTACTAGTCGAAAAATTCAAAACAAATCTTGCTAGGAAATTTCCAGTTAAGCAACAAAAAGCTATACTTGATCTTTGCTCGAATAGTAAAAAGTTAGCGGACACACCTGTTCACGAATTTGTGGACATGTTCGTTATATAAGACGCAGTATGAATAATGAAATCTACTCGACACTTGATATCTTGTGTAGAGTAGATCGTTAATCTTCCCCAAGACTCTGAGGCTCTAAATCAATGACACACAACCTGTTCAATTCACGAAAAGAATTCGCATTAAAAAAAGGTAAAAAAGGTACGTTTTACTCGTTGCCAGCTTTAGAAAAAGCCGGTGTTGGTGACATATCGAAACTACCTATTTCGATAAGGATTGTCTTAGAGTCGGTACTACGAAATTGCGATGGGAAAAAAATTACCGAAAAACATATCAAACAGCTTGCCCAATGGAAACCCAACGGCAAGAGGACTAATGAAATACCATTTGTCGTTTCCCGAATTGTACTTCAGGACTTTACAGGTGTCCCCCTTCTCGCCGATCTGGCTGCGATGAGGAAGGTAGCTAAATCAATGAGGAAAAACCCCAAATCAATAGAACCACTGGTTCCCGTCGATCTAGTGGTTGACCATTCTGTCCAAGTCGATAATTACGGTAACAAAGCGGCGCTCGGGTCTAACATGAAACTTGAGTTCGAACGTAATGTTGAGCGATACCAATTTATGAAATGGGGGATGCAAGCATTCGATACATTCAAAGTTGTTCCTCCTGGAATAGGGATTGTTCACCAAGTCAATCTAGAATACCTTGCTAGAGGTGTTCACAAAAAAAATAAAGTTTATTACCCCGACTCTTTGGTGGGCACCGACTCTCATACAACTATGATTAACGGCATTGGCGTGGTTGGCTGGGGAGTTGGCGGCATAGAAGCTGAAGCTGGTATGTTAGGCCAACCTGTTTATTTTTTAACGCCTGATGTTGTGGGAGTGAATCTTAAAGGTAAATTACGGTGGGGTGTTACCGCCACAGATCTAGTCCTAACAATCACAGAAATGCTTCGCGAGGCAAAAGTTGTAGGCAAGTTTGTCGAATTTTTTGGTGACGGAGCAGCCGGATTACCAGTCACTGACCGAGCAACTATTGCTAATATGGCACCTGAATACGGTGCCACCATGGGCTTCTTCCCCATTGATAAAAAAACAGTCGATTTCATGCGCTACACCGGCCGCACTGAAGATGAAGTAACAGCATTTGAAAAATATTTCAGAGCGCAAAATATGTTTGGGATGCCAAAAGAGGGAGAAATCAAATACAGTAAAACAATCGAACTCGATCTCTCACAGGTAGAGCCCTCGTTAGCTGGACCCAAGCGTCCCCAAGATCGTATTCGGCTGGGGAACGTATCCACCCAGTTTAGAGAGCTCTTTTCCGCACCTGTTTCTAACGGAGGATTTGAAAAGAAAAATAGTGATCTGGATAATCGTTACCGTACAGACAACAATATCGATATTGGATCAGGAGATGTATTAATTGCAGCAATAACGTCATGTACAAATACCTCAAACCCAGGAGTATTGGTCGCAGCAGGCATTCTTGCAAAAAAAGCAGTTGAAAAAGGACTCACCGTTAAGAAGCACATAAAAACATCCCTTGCTCCAGGGTCAAGGGTCGTGACTGAATACCTCACCAAGGCAGGATTATTACCTTATTTAGAGAAACTCGGGTTTTATCTTGCTGGTTATGGTTGCACGACCTGCATTGGAAATGCAGGGCCACTTGCAGAGCCGATTGATAAAGCGGTTTTAACTAACGACTTAGTATGCTCAGCAGTGCTGTCCGGCAATCGTAACTTCGAGGCCAGAATTCACCCGAATATTCGAGCAAATTTTCTTGCAAGTCCACCTCTTGTAGTGGCGTATGCAATCGCGGGTTCCATGAATAAAGACCTAATGACTGAGCCCTTGGGCATAAGTAAATCGGGAAAACCAATATATTTAGGTGATATTTGGCCCAACAAAAGAGAAATTAAAGAGGCACTAAAACATGCGACAGATGCTAAAACTTTTAAGAAACTCTATAAAGATTTAGCGAATGCTACACCGCTATGGAAAAAGGTACCTTCAGCAGAGGGCGAGGTATATAACTGGCCCAAGTCCACTTATATAGCGGAGCCGCCCTTCTTCAATGATTTTGGTATGAATCCCGTAGCTGTTTCCGATATTGTGGGAGCCCGAGCCCTCGGAATCTTTGGTGACTCAGTTACAACCGACCATATTTCGCCAGCCGGAGCGATTAAAGAAAGCTCTCCCGCAGGTCAATATTTACTAAAAAACAGAGTTAACAAAACCAACTTCAATAGTTATGGCGCTCGGCGTGGAAATCACGAAGTGATGATGCGAGGTACTTTTGCTAATGTGCGAATAAAGAATTTGATGCTTCCACTCAATAAAAATGGAGCTCGCATTGAAGGCGGTTATACGCTGTTCCAGCCTTCTAGAGAACAAATGTCTATCTACGATGCAGCGATGAGTTACCAGAAATCGAAAACACCAACAATAGTCTTTGGAGGTGAAGAATATGGCACTGGATCCTCAAGAGACTGGGCGGCAAAAGGAACTCAACTTTTGGGTGTGCGCGCAGTTATTGCAAAAAGCTTTGAGCGCATACATAGATCAAACCTTGTTGGCATGGGAGTTCTACCGCTGCAATTCAAAGGAGATGACACAGTTGAGAAGCTTGGCATCACTGGAGAGGAAACTTTTGAAATTTTAGGCATGGATAAACTAAAACCTCAGCAAAACATGACATTAGTTATTACTGCAAAAAATGGAAAACAAAATAAAGTTTCTTTACTCTCCAGAATCGATACATCTATTGAAGTAGATTACTTTAAACATGGAGGGATACTACCCTACGTGTTGAGAGAATTACTCGAAGCGGCATAGTGCATTTATGGCTCGACTGAGTCTCAAATCGCGCAGCAGTGAGGGCAAGAAAGTACCCTCACGGCCTCAAACTATGCCTGAACCCACTGCAATGATTCGCGTCTCTAAATTAATGTCAGAGAGGGGCATGTGTTCAAGACGAGAAGCTGATGATTACATTGCAAAAGGATGGGTATTAGTTAATGGCAGTAGAGTTGAAGAGCTTGGTACTCGAGCGCCTAGTAATGCAAAAATAACCCTCACTCAAAGGGGACTCGGGATCAATAAGGTAACAATATTGATCAACAAGCCTATTGGTTACGTCTCAGGACAAGCAGAGAATGACTACAAACCTGCAATTAAATTGGTAAAACCTGATAACCAATTCTCCGATGACAAATCAAAAAAAACATTCATCAGACAACACCTTAAGGGACTCGCTCCCGCTGGACGACTAGATATCGACTCAACTGGACTGCTCGTTCTAACGCAAGATGGTCGAATTGCGAAAAAACTCATCGGTCAAGACTCCGAGGTTGAAAAAGAATATCTCGTACGTGTTAGTGGAAACATGATAGAAAATGGTATGGAATTACTTCACCATGGGCTAGAACTCGATGGGAAAGAACTTAAACCTGCCAAGGTATCTTGGATCAATGAAGACCAACTCCGATTTGTTCTAAGAGAAGGAAAAAAAAGGCAAATACGTAGAATGTGCGAGTTAGTTGGTTTAAAAGTAGCTGGCTTAAAACGGGTGCGTATTGGACAGGTTAAGCTATCTAAGTTACCCGTCGGACAGTGGCGCTACCTTGGTGATAAAGAGCTTTTCTAGGCTCGATGAAGATTGTATTAGACACCAATATTTGGCTTGACTGGCTTTATTTCAATGACATCAAGGCCAAACCACTCAAGACACTGCATGAGAAAAATATTTTCGAGATATTAATCGATGAAGCGTGTATGCGCGAGTTATTAACTGTTCTTGCATATGATCGGTTCCTAGGATTGGAGGCAGACCAAACTATCATTGAAAAAGAAGTGCGAAAACTCTGCACCCTAGTAGAAACACAAACTACCGAAGCTCCTTCATTCTGGTGTCGCGACCCTGATGATGTAAAGTTTCTTGATCTATCTGGTCAGCATAATGTGAACCACCTAATTACTAAAGATTTGCATTTATTAAAACGTAAAAATAGGCGCTCACTTGAAAACGGACATATGAGATTCTCTATATTGTCGCTAGACAAGTTTTTAAATACATTCACCCATATTATCTAACGTAGAAAATTGATTAAAAAATACGCAACGGTCTGTGTATACTTGATTTTTTCATACGAAACGAAACAAACTCCTCTAATTAGCTATGACAATTAAGGCGCTTACATTTGATACCGGTGGAACTATTCTCGACTGGCACTCTGGCTTCAAAGCCGCTTTCCAAAAAATTGGAAATAAGTACGACCTCGATTATGACTGGGGTTCGTTGAGTAATGAATATCGGCGGCGAACGCTGAAACAGATGCTAAACCATGGCGAGCATACTCCAGCAACCAAAAATTTCGATGACGTTCATGCTACCGTCCTTGAGGAGTTAGTAGCCGAAATGCGGTTTGATAAATTTACTGCGAACGACAAAAAATCAATTGCATGGGATGCGCTCCATGCTCTGGATTGTTGGCCTGACTTTCCAGATGCATTAACGAAATTAAAGCAAAAATTTCTATGCGTATCTTTCACGCTCCTCTCCTACCGCGCAATAATTGATACAGCGCGAAGAAACCATCTAAGTTGGGATGCAGTTATTTCCTGCGAAGGGATAGGAAAATATAAAGTCCTTCCCGATGTCTATTTAACTTGTGCGCGCTATTTACAATTGGCTCCTGAAGAATGTTGCATGGTAGCCTCTCACAACTTCGATCTCGATGCCGCAAAAAAATGTGGATTTAAAACAGCGTTTGTTGCACGTCCTAACGAGTGGGGTCATTCGGAACCTCCAAACAAGATTCCCTCGCCCCACCATGATTTCGTAGCGAACGACTTCGATGATCTAGTAAATCAACTTACTTCTTAGTGAATCAATAGCAATTTATCTTAAACATAAAAATTGCTAACGTTCTCAATTTTTTCTCGCGCTGTTCTATATGAGTTGACTGGATGCGATTCATCTCCATAACCGAAACTGATACCACATAAAAGATTACGTCCTGGATCGAGATTCAGATGTTGACGAACTATATCAGGGTAGCTCGCAACAGCTGCCTGAGCGATTGTGTTTATACCTAATTCTTGAGCTAAAAGCATGAACGACGATATAAAAAGTCCACAATCTAGTGCTCCATACAGCCCTAGATCAATTGGAGTTGAAATAAAAACCACATGGGGCGCTCCAAAAAACTTGAAATTATCAATTAGCTGGTCTTGAGTTTTCTCAACATCACCTTTCCGGATTCCGACAGACTCATATAGCTGCAAACCGCAAACCTTTCTGCGGTCTTTGAACACTCCAACATACTGTTTAGGAAAATCAATATCTGGATTTGGAATATCCCCACGCCGAGCGGATTCAACCAACGATCGACTCAGAGTATCGAGAGTAAGTCCTGAGACAACATCAAGAGCCCATGGTTGCGTATTACACCAAGATGCCGTCTTTTGAGCGTCTGTCAAAAGATTTTTAATCACTATTTCGTCTAAGGGGTTACTCTTAAACTTACGACAACTAAATCTCTTTTCTAAAGCTTGTGTGACATGCACTTAATACTCCTAACTTTTTTTAATCTTTAATAACGGTTAGTCTTTTCGACCTTGCCTGTCTATTTATGATCCCAGTTTGAAGCTACATCCGACTCAAACATTTCATCTACCGGTATCTGATACCCCTCCGTCAATCTATTGCCAGCGTTAGCCAATGCCACGATCGCATTCAACTCCCCTAATATCTCATCATCAAGCCCTTTTTTTCTAGCGCCTGCAGTGTGGCTATTGATACAGTAAGTGCAACTATTGGTAATGCTCACTGCGAGATAAATTAACTCCTTTGTCAATGGGTCAATTCTGGAAGGCTTAATCATGACATCTTTCATTTGAGACCAAAATTGCTTCAACAAAGGAGGATGGGAGGCTAGTGCTCGCCAAATATGATTAACATAGTCAGTTTGACGTGTTTCCATAATGTCATCAAACACCTCTCTAACTTCTGGTGTCGCATCTGCGTAATTTACTAAATTAACCAACGAATTTTGGGTCATATGTAAAACCTCCGGTATAGTGTAGTGACGATTTTTCAATCAAAAAAGCTACAGATTCCTGCTATTAAGCCTGTTAAAAAAACCTTTCTTTACGATGTATAACTTCGCTGATTATATTAGAATGAATGACGAAAAATTATTTTTACGCACCGGGAAACTACCGTGAAATTCTTCTTTGAAATATTTCCAATTATTATTTTCTTTTTTGTATTCAAGAGCCATGGGATCATGGCTGCCACTGCAGCCGCAATAATAGCCACAATTATTCAAGCAGCTTGGTCCTGGGTTCGAAACAAAAAAATAGAGAAAATGATGATGATAAATCTAGGGATTATCATAGTCCTTGGAGGAGCTACATTAGCACTACGGGATGAGACGTTCATCAAATGGAAACCAACAGTCCTATATTGGGCATTTGCAACAATATTGCTCCTGTCCAATATCATTTTCCAAAAGAATCTGATCAAAGCGATGATGGGCTCCAAAATGCAAATGAAAGACTCACTTTGGAACAAATTAAATCTAAGTTGGGCGGGATTTTTCTTATTTATGGGCAGCCTCAATCTATACGTAGCCTTTAACTTCAATACCGATATGTGGGTAAATTTTAAATTGTTTGGAGGTATGGGACTCTTACTTGTTTTTGCATTAGGCCAAGCCTTCCTTCTGGCAAAACACATTACACCCCAAGAAGAAGAGTAAACTAACAGCACGAGTCGAACTTACATCGAAAGAAACCCTCCAATGACTACGATCGACCAGATGAAAGACCGACTCGCTCGAATTCGTCCAACTTCGGTTGACATTTACGATGATTCGGCGTCTCACGCTGGACATGCTGGAGTCCAAGAAACAGGAGGTGGCCATTATGAGTTATCAATCGTGTCAGAGGCTTTTTCAGGAAAAACAACATTACAACGTCATAGAATGATATATGAGTGCCTGGCAGATCTTATGCCAGGAAAGATACATGCGTTATCAATCCAAGCATTCGCTCCAGAGGAATGAATAATCGATCTTAAGGCTCCTGCCATCCATTTGATCAATGAGGAAAACTATGAGGGTTTATCGGAATTTATTTAAGACTTTTTTCATATTGGGTGCGCTACATCAATCAATTGCAATTGCCGACAACGAAATTATGGCCATTGTTAATGGCGTTGAGATCTCCAAAACGAAATTTGAGATGTTGGTTACTACCCAAACAAGCCAAGGTCAACCGGACACTCCTGAATTTAGAGAGAATCTTCTTGACGTAATGATAACAAGAGAGGTCTTAGCTCAAGAAGCACTTCGTCGTAAATTACATGAAGATCCAGATGTTGTTCAACAACTCCAAGCGACCCAAGAGCAGCTTTTACTGAATGCGCTCTTCACGCAAATCATTCAAGCCAGCGAACCCGACGAAAAAGCTAAACGAGCTGCATACAGCAAGCTAAAATCTGACCGGGGAGAATCTAAAGAATACCTTACTCGACATATACTAGTTGACGATGAAACTACCGCTACAAATATTATCGCTCGAATCGTAGCTGGCGAGTCATTTGAGTCCCTTGCGTCAGATTTTTCTATTGATACAAGTACAAAAAATATTGGAGGTAAACTTGATTGGGCAGCACCAGAACGATTTGTAAAGGAGTTTTCTGACGCTATGGTTAGCCTTACCAAGGGTGAAATGAGTCAGGAGCCAATATTATCGAGCTTTGGATTTCATATTGTTGAATTGATAGATATCAGAGAGGCATCGTTTCCAACATATGATGAACTGGCAGATGAAATTAGAAAAAATTTAATTACTCAAACACGAGATGAACTAATTTCGGCACTCCGAGATTCAGCAAAAATAGAAACATTTGAATAACAAAAAAACAATGGCTTAGTCAACCCAGAATCTTGCGTTACGAAACATATACATCCACGCGCCATCATCACTCCAATCAACAGGATGCCACGAGTTTTGAGAAGCTCTAAACACCCTTTCTGGATGAGGCATCATAATCGTAAAGCGACCATCAACAGACGTTAAACCAGTAGTCCCATCTTCAGATCCATTTGGATTAAGTGGGTATTGGTCAGTGATTTCGCCATAGTTATCAACATAACGAAGTGAAACGTAAGGGATGGCATCAACTCTTTGCTGCTTTGAATCAAATTCGACCAATCCCTCTCCATGAGCAGTAACAACAGGTATTCTTGACCCGACCATATTTCGTAATAATATTGATGGACTATTACTTACCTCGGTCATTACAAAACGAGATTCGAATTGCTCTGATTTATTTTTAATAAAACGGGGCCAATGTGCAGTGCCTGGAATAATTGTTCGCAAATTGGACATCATCTGACATCCATTACATACCCCTAAAGCAAAGCTATCATTCCTACTAAAAAACGCGGAAAACTCATCATAAGCCCGTGCGTTAAATAAGATGGACTTCGCCCACCCTTCTCCAGCTCCTAACACGTCACCATAGGAAAACCCACCGCAGGCTGCTAAGCCAATAAACTCAGTCAATGAAGCGCGACCTGCAATTAAGTCACTCATATGAATATCGATAGCAGAAAAACCCGCACGATCAAAAGCGGCTGCCATTTCAATTTGCCCATTTACACCTTGCTCACGAAGAATTGCAACTTTAGGTCTTATGCCTTTATTTATGAAGGCCGTTCTTGAGGAATCATGGATGTCGAATGTCAGATGAGCATGCAAGCCTGGATCAGATTCATCGAGAATACTATCGTACTCTTGCTGAGCGCAATCTGGGTTATCCCTCATTGACTGCATATTAAAACTTGTTTTTGACCATATTCGTTGAAGCGTCGACCTAGGCTCATTAATCAGAGAGATTCCGCCTGACAAAATCTCCAGCGTATCTTTGTCATTAAGGCCACCTAACGAAATTGCGTAATCTTTCAATCCATAAGAATCTAAAACGGAAAAAACCTCATGCTCATCAGTATTGCGTATTTGGATAACAGCTCCCAATTCTTCACTAAATAACGCTGCGAGCTGCACATCTACGTTAGAACCCACATCTATATCAATCGTCAACCCAACTCTGGATGCGAACATCAATTCTGCTAGCGTGACGGCCAGTCCACCGTCCGATCGATCATGGTAAGCCAGGATTTTTCCAGCATCATTTAAATCCTGAATAGCCTTGAAAAAACCAGCCAAAAGCTTCGGTTCTTCAAGATCTGGAACTTCACCCTGTTCTAAAAGGTACGCTTGGTGCAGTATGGAACACCCCAACCGGCTTTTGCCGCCTGCTAGATCAATCAGAATTAATTGGGTCTCAAAATCTGGTGACAAAACTGGCGTTAAGGTTTTTCGGATATCAGAAACTGGCGCAAAAGCTGATATCACGAGCGACAACGGAGAAACAACTTCCAAATCCTTTGCGTCATCGGTCCACGCCGTCCTCATAGACATAGAGTCCTTGCCGACTGGAATGCTTAATCCCAAATCAGGACAAAGCTCTAAGCCTACTGCTCGGACAGTATCAAATAGATTCGCATCTTCTCCCTCGAAACCAGCCGGAGCCATCCAATTTGCCGATAGTTTGATATCTCCCATGTTATTGATTTTCGCTGCCGCTATATTAGTAATTGCTTCCCCGATAGCCATACGCCCAGAGGCTGGTCCACTTATTACAGCCAAAGGAGCACGCTCACCAATAGCGAAGGCTTCACCCAAGAACTGCTCAAAACCCATCGCAGTAACAGCAACATCGCTAACTGGAGTCTGCCATGGCCCAACGAACTGATCACGAGAACAAAGACCTCCAACTGAGCGATCCCCAATTGAGATAAGAAACGTTTTGTCGGCTACCGCTGGAAACGATAAAACGCGTTTAAGAGCATCGGTAGGAATCAATTGCGGCAACGTCTGCTTTTCCACCTTTGGCTCGATTCTCTGCACATTACGTGTCATCTTAGGTGGCTTATCCAACATGACCGACAGAGCTATATCTGCAGGTTTATTATCAAAATAAGAATCGACCACCTCAAGATGACCATCATCCGTAGATTCGCCGAGTACTGCAAAAGGACAACGCTCACGCTCACAAATTTGTTGAAAACGTTCTAACCCATCTGGACTAACCGCTAACATATAACGCTCTTGCGACTCATTACTCCATATTTGCATAGGGCTCATACCTGTATCCTCAGATGGGATCCGTCTGATATCAATTCGTGCACCGCACTGCGCATCATTGACTAGCTCTGGTAGAGCGTTTGAAAGCCCACCTGCTCCGACATCATGTATCGACAATATCGGGTTGTGAGGCCCAAGCCCCCAACATCGATCAATCACTTCCTGACACCTTCTCTGAATCTCTGGATTGCCTCTTTGCACTGAGTCAAAATCAAGATCCATAGAGTTCTCACCAGTCGCCATACTGGATGCAGCACCTCCTCCCATGCCGATAAGCATCCCAGGACCACCAAGTTGAATAATCAAAGTACCTGCAGTAAACAATTCTTTTATCGATTGCTGATCAGTAACATTACCTATTCCACCCGCTAACATAATCGGCTTATGGTAGCCTCGCGCAACACCGCGGATTTCTTGCTCATAGTTCCTAAAATATCCACATAGATTAGGACGGCCAAATTCATTGTTAAATGCAGCAGCTCCAATTGGTCCGTCCAACATAATTTCCAAGGGAGAGGCTATGTGATCAGGCTTCCCAATGGATAATTGCTCCCAAGGTTCGTTTTCTCCAGGTATCCTCAAATGCGAAACACTGAAGCCGACAAGACCTGCCTTTGGTTTTGCTCCTCTACCCGTAGCCCCTTCATCTCTAATCTCGCCGCCCGAACCTGTTGCAGCTCCTGGAAACGGAGCAATTGCAGTTGGATGATTATGAGTTTCAACTTTCATGAGGGTATGCGTCAATTCATCCTTAACGTACTCATATCGGTTATCGCCTGCAACTTGGAAACGGTTTACCGCTGCTCCCTCCATGATCGCGGAGTTATCCGAATAAGCAACAATGGTACCTTTCGGCGAGCGCCGATGAGTCTCCCGAATCATATTGAAAAGAGAGTGCTCCTGCTCCTGGCCATCAATCACCCAAGATGCATTAAAAATCTTATGCCGACAATGCTCAGAATTGGCCTGCGCAAACATCATCAACTCCACATCAGTGGGATCTCGGTTAATTCTCAAAAAACTTTGATGAAGATAATCTATCTCGTCAGACGAAAGCGCCAAGCCCATTTCTTTGTCAGCGACTTCGATGGCTCGTCGGCCACCTTTTAGCAATGGTACTGTCGCCATAGGCTGCGGCTTGACATGCTGGAAAATAGTCTGCGCTTCGGTTAATCCAGAGAGGACCGTCTCGGTCATTCGATCATGAACCATCGGAATAATTCGTAAAACTGAAGACGGCGATAGGGACGCATCATTAGTCATCGCTATATGCCACGAAACTCCCCGCTCTATTCGAGATACCTGTTCTAGACCACAGCCTTGAGCAATATCGGTAGCCTTAGTAGACCAAGGTGATATTGACCCTAACCGAGGTACAACTAAAAAATCGGGCTTTTTATTCTCTGATTTAGGATCCTGCGCTCCGTACGTAAGAATTTGAGCAAGCTTGTTGGAATCATCGGACGAGAGCGGCTTATTCAATTCGATGAAATGCCAAAATATGGCTTTGATATCACTTATCTTTGAATCGACTGTTTGTACTTCATTCAACAGTTTATCGAGGCGAAATTTTGAAAGCGCTTGACGCCCTTCTAGAAAAATGACTTCCGGCATGGACTCTCTAATTGTAGTTAAATATCTTAAATTAAGATTATAGCTGACCAGGGACTAAGTAATATCCGACCAAAAACCAAATCACTTATACTTGAGCCATGAATACAACGCCGATCTATCATACTGAGCACATAAGGCAAATAGAGGAATACCTACTTTCCTTAGAGCCACAGCCTCAGCTGATGGAGTTAGCGGGAAAAACTATCGCTGACATAACTGTAAAGGTCGCTACAGATCAGACTCGATCGATTTTAGTGATTGCTGGTCCCGGAAATAATGGGGGCGACGCATACGTTGCTGCGAGACATCTCAAAGAGTCTAACTTTAATGTGACGGTTGTCGAGCCAATCAAACAGGACTCAGGGTCTCCCGAAAAAAAAAATGCAATCATAAAATGGAAAGAAATTGGAGGTACCACAGAAAATATAATCAACGATGACCAATCATATGACGTTGTAATTGATGGGTTATTTGGTATTGGACTGAAACGAGCAATATCTGGGGCAATCTCAAAACTAATTCAGCGCATCAATAACCAGAGATCTAAAGTTATATCCATAGACATACCATCCGGCCTAAATGCCAGTACCGGCGACATAATGGGCTCTTGTATCAAAGCAGATCATACGGTCACTTTTCTGGGCTATAAGGTGGGTTTACATACCGGACAAGGCCCTGACTATTCTGGAACGGTCCACTTCAGTGATCTAACTATGAGCGATCATCCTCGGATCGAAAACCATGGCTACCTAATAGGATCAGACGTACTTGAAAATGTGCTCGCACCCAGAGAGAAATCGTCCCATAAGGGAACGTATGGACAACTTGCAATTATTGGTGGAAGCGAGGGGATGGTTGGCGCCGCGTTATTATCTGGCAGAGCAGCCCTCAAATTAGGAGCCGGACGTGTTTTTATAGGATTCTTGGAGACAAACTCCGACAAACCTACAATAGATTGGGGACAACCCGAGCTTATGCTATGGGATGCAATGAGCTTAGTATCAATGGGAAATATCACTTGTATCGCCATCGGCCCAGGTCTTGGGAACAGTGATGAAGCTTACAAAGTACTCGAGAAAGCCCTGGTGCAGCCAGTGCCAATTTTACTAGACGCGGATGCATTAAATATCATTGCAGAGCAACCTACACTCTTGGGACAAATAGACAAACGAAGTATTCCAACAATTATGACGCCGCATCCCGGAGAAGCATCAAGACTACTTGGGTGCTCAATAGAAGAAATTCAGACTAATCGAGTACAAGCCGCACTGGATATATCCATTAAATTTAATGCAGAAGTTGTCTTAAAAGGAGTTGGCAGTGTTTGCGCGTTCCCAGAAGGAAACTGGTTTATCAATACGACTGGAAATCCAGGTATGGCTAGTGCCGGAATGGGGGATGTGCTTACGGGCATCATTGCTGCATTGGTTACTCAAGGAGCTTACACACACGCAGCAGTTCTCTCAGGGGTACACTTGCACGGGTTAGCTGCCGATGAATTGGCGCACAACGGTCTAGGCCCCATTGGAATGACCGCTTCGGAAACTATTGAAAGAGCAAGAAAAGTGTTTAATGGGTTGCGAAGTAAAAATCACACCTCACTTATATAGACTTTAAATTGAAGATTCAAAGGAATATTTATGACCGATCAAAATAATTCGTTTGATGCCATTATCATAGGGGCTGGGTTTTCCGGTTTATATCAACTCCATACACTTCGAGATCAACTAAAACTGAGCACATTAACGGTTGAGTCCGGCTCTGATTTGGGTGGCACCTGGTTCTGGAATCGTTACCCCGGAGCACGATGTGACTCCGAGAGTCACTCATACTGCTACATGTTCTCCGAGGAAATCTACAAAAAATGGGAATGGTCGGAGCGCTACCCAGGCCCTGAAGAAATTCGGAGTTATCTCAACTTCGTAGCAGACGAGCTAAACCTAAGAAGAGATATTAAATTTAATACGCTCGTTACCAAGGCTCGATTCATAGAATCTGATAACAAGTGGGAGCTTACGACCGAGGGAGGAGAGACCTATCGAGCGACCTATTTAATCACGGGGATCGGTTGTATCTCATCTGCCAATATTCCAAGCATACCGGGTTTACAGGATTTTCAAGGTAAGTGGTACCACACGGGCAACTGGCCCCACGAGGAAGTCTCTTTTGAAAATAAAAGAGTCGGACAAATCGGTACCGGCTCTACCGGCATTCAAGCCGCGCCTGAAATAGCAAAAACTGCCGGCCATCTCCATGTCTTTCAAAGAACGCCAAACTACAGCGTGCCCGCTCGAAATGCTCCTCTAAGCGATGCCTTTAAAAGACAATTTCATGACGATTATGAGGAAATAAAAAAGGCTGTGCGATCAACTCCTAACGGCCATCCATTTAGGATTTCGGAAACCAATGTGTTTGAACATAATAAACATGAAAGGGAAAAGGTTTACGAGGACGCATGGTCAAAGGGTGGATTACAGTTCAGAGCCACTTATCAAGACCTGACTACGAGTAAAGCAGCGAATGATACGGCGGCAAATTTTCTAAAAGAAAAAATTAAATCAATCGTTCACGATAAAACAACTGCACACTCACTCGCTAATATTGATTACCCATATGCTGGTAAACGCCCACCGATTGACACTAATTATTTTGAAACTTTTAACAGAGATAATGTATCGCTAGTCGATCTAAAACAAGAATCTATCATCAAGATAACAGAGGATGGGATTCAGACTTCGGCTCGCCACATTCCACTCGACATCATTGTTTTCGCCACCGGATTTGATGCGATCACGGGGAAATTTATGGAAATGGATATCCAAGGAAGAAATGAATTAAAGCTATCTGAGGCATGGAAAGAAGGGCCTAAAACATATCTGGGACTACAAACTCCTGGATTTCCTAATCTTTTTAGTATCACGGGACCAGGAAGCCCATCCGTTTTGTGTAACATGCCAGTGCCGATTGAGCAACATGTGGAATGGATTACTGGTTGCATTGCTCACATGCGAAAAAACGATATAGATACCTGTGAAGCCAGTGAAGAGGCGGCTGATGAATGGGTTGCTCATGTTAATGAAGCTGCGAACGCAACGCTTTTGGTCACTGTTCCTCATTCTTGGTACCTGGGAGCCAACGTTGAAGGTAAGCCACGAGTCTTTATGCCGTATGCAGGTGGAATGGTGCGGTATAGAGCTTTATGCGATGACGTCGTTAAACACAATTACGCCGGATTCGTGCTGTCGTCAAAAAACGACTCGGAGCAAACTGGGGGAAATAATAGCAAACACAATTTCGACATCACGAAGCAAATTACAACGCCGGGTATTTAATACTAATTAAGCAAATTCCTGCACAAGCTCAACCCGAGAAACGTCATCAGAATCGAACCAATCACATGAATACTGATCAACATCGCAGCCCATCCTAAGCGACCACTTTGCAACAACTGCACTGACTCCACTGAGAAAGTTGAAAAAGTAGTCAATCCCCCCAAAAACCCAGTAATAATCAATAATTTCCACTCGGGGGACAATTGAATGTTGTGAGAAAAAAACTCAACAGCGATACCAATCAAAAAACCACCGACTAGATTCGCCAAAAACGTCCCTAACGGAATGTGTTTCAGAGTTGCATTAAACATGAGGCCCAAACCCCACCTAATCCAGGCTCCACCCGCCGCCCCTACTCCAATCGCAAAAAGTTTTATAAACAAACTCGACTCCTAAGTTCATACCACTGCCAATAAAATACATATTAACCTAACGAGGAAGATCGAAGAAATTCCTAAACCCGTAGGTTTCAATAATCTCCTGAGCTTTCTCAGCTCTAAGAAAAGTTATAAATCGAGAACTTTCCTCTGGATGTTTAGAGCTACTCAAAATCCCGATTGGATAAACTATAGGTTCCGATAAGTTTATCGTTAACAAATGATTCACATGTTCCCTTGGCGCCCGAATATCGGTGGCGTAAACAAAAGCAAGGTCCACCTCTCCACGCGCCACGTAATCGATACACTGGCGTACGTTTTGAGTGAAAATTAAATTAGACGATACACCGCTCCACAAACCTCCCTCTTCGAGGGCTAATCGAGCATAACGGCCAGCAGGAACACTATCTGGATTACCTACAGCTATCAACCTTACGTTCGATCCTGCAATGGCTTCTAAGTCGGCTAGCCGATAGGACAAATCAGTACGCCCAACGACAATGAGTTGATTCTCTGCGACGTTATATACTGATTCTTGCTGAACTAGCCCCTGCTGAACAGCCTGTGCCATAGTCAACTGATCTGCTGAAAAAAATAAGTCTACCGGCGCACCCCTTTCTATTTGCCTCAACAAAGTTCCAGATCCAGCAAAATTTGTTGTTATACGCACATCAGGATTATATTCTTCAAATTGTGCAATAAGTGCTTTTAGTACATCCGTAGTACTCGATGCGGCAGAAATCAAAAGCTCCGTTTCTCCCGTGAAGCCTGACCGGCATATCAAAAAACTTAAGGCAATGACAGTTATGGATTTTTTGAAATTAAGCACTAGACACACCCGCCGCACTCAACAATATTTTTCTTATCTCTGGCCTCACGGGTTTTCCGAGCGAATCCCTATACGGCGGATTAGACAAATCAACTGAACCTGAAACCAAACCTTGCTTAATTAGGACCAATCGCTCGCCCAGTTCCGCAACATCTTGGGGATCATGAGTAATGAATAAAATTGGAATATTAAAAATAGATTGGATTTTCTTAAGCTCCGCTCTCATCTGTATCCTCAGTAGTGGATCTAAAGCCGAAAAGGGCTCATCCAGTAAGAGTATGTCTGGTTTTTGCAATAAGGCTCGAGCAAGGCCTACACGCTGGCGCTGTCCTCCCGATATCTCGGACGGATATTTTTTCGAGAAATCCTTAATTTGGAATATTTCGAGCAGCTCTCTAACACGCTCCGCATCTTTTTCTATTAGCCTTTTCGAGAATATTGATCGCTTGGAAAAACCGATATTCTCACCCACTGTCATGTGTGGAAATAATGCGTAATCCTGGAATAAAAAACCAATCCTACGGTATCGCGAAGGAATATTTATGCCTTCCGATGAATCAAAAAGCACACGTCCGTTAATAACGATTTTTCCAGTCTGTGTATCCTGTAGGCCCGCAATAATTTTTAATAACAGGCTTTTACCTGCACCCGACTGACCAAATAAGACAGTAATATTCTCATCACAGCTAAACTGAATGTTCAAACTAAAGTCATGTCCGCCTGAGCGAAAAGTTTGCTGGACGTCTACCTCAACTCCCATTTTTCCTACGCCTCTCGATACTTTGGTTTCAGAAAATAATTTGAAGCAAGTAAAACTACGATACAAACAATTGATGTAACGACTACAAGGAAATTAGCGACCTGATCATGACCAGCTTGAACCGCCTCATACACAGCAATTGACAAAGTTTGAGTCTTACCAGGCAAACTTCCAGCGACCATTAATGTAGCGCCAAACTCTCCAAGCGCACGAGCAAATGCAAGCATAGATCCCGCAAGAATACCTCTTATTGCGAGAGGAAAAGTCACGAGAGAAAAAACTTGAAATTCATTTTTCCCTAATACTCGTGAAGCATCCTCATACCTCCTGGAAACGCCTTCAAAGGCAGATCTTGCGGATTTGTAAACTAACGGGAATGCAACGATCGAGGCTGCAATGACAGCTCCTTGCCAAGTAAAGATAAGGTTAATGCCAAAATATGTTTCCAACCATGAACCTATTGGCCCGCGACGGCCAAGAAGTACAAGCAAGTAATAGCCAAGCACAGTTGGTGGCAGGACTACAGGTAAGGTCAGCAATGCGTCAAGTACTTCTTTGCCCCAAAAGTCTCGTTTTGCGGCGAGCCACGCGACTGAGATACCCATAACTGAGGCAATAAACGTTGCGATACCAGCTACTTTCAAGCTCAAAAGTAACGGCACTGTAACTGCCTCTAGGGTTACGGGAAATGAATACACGACTTAGTTAACTATATTAGCTTAGACTCATAAATATCTGTTTTAAATAAAACTTTGGCGCCATATAGGCGCCAAAGTCTAGTTGCTACTAGAGGGGGGTTGTCGACGTGAAACAACCGTTATCACGTATTTCGTTATATTTAACAAGATATAGCGCTTCTTGTCAATAAATACCGGTCCTACCGCATATAGCGAGAAAATTTACTCATCTCATTGCGTACGCTAGCGGTCGCTTTACGCTCCATAGCGCGATACCGAACGAGAACCTCATGCCCAAACTCCGTCACTTGCGCTCCACCCCCTCGATTCCCTCCGGTCAGCGTCTCCACTAGGGGTGACACAAAGCAATTATTCATTGTGTCAACGAGGATCCAGGCTCTTCTATACGACATACCTAACTCACGTGCGGCCGCCGAGATAGAACCTTTTTTAGCGATAGAATCCAACAAGGCTGCTTTACCAGGACCCATTGCAATCGATTTGCGGAAGCTAACTTTCAGTTGAGGCTGGAGGATATCGGACATTTCCTAAGCTCTATTCGTCATCAGTGGTTTCCCAACGCATAGCAGCCACAGAATCAGTTGTACGCGCATCAACCCAACGCTCCCCCGAAGAAGTCTGCTCTTTTTTCCAAAAAGGTGCTCGCGTTTTCAAGTAGTCCATTAAAAACTCACAAGCTTTGAATGATTCACCGCGATGCGCACTGGTGACCAATACGAGAACAATCTGATCCAAAGGAAGCAAGGTACCCACGCGATGAATAATTAATGCGTCATAAATATTCCAACGACTCTTCGCCTCGCTAACAATCTCTTCCAATGAACGTTCCGTCATCCCAGGATAGTGTTCAAGCGTAAGTGCGGATACCTCATCACCATCATTCAGGTCACGCACTACACCCACAAAACTAGCGACAGCACCGACTTTTGGATTTTTTTGCCGCAACACCAACATTTCTTGGCTTACATCGAAATCTTCCGTCTGTACCCGTACGCTCATGACATTAACCGCCTGTAACCGGTGGAAATAAAGCCACCTCGTCGCCATCATTAACCACTACGTCTTCGGCAACCATTTCTTGGTTAACTGCTATGCGGAAAGATTTATTCTCATTAAGTTCCTCGGCCCATACGCCCTCTTTATGGCGTAAAGCAGTCAGAACGTCTGAGACTTTATTATCAGATTCAGTGAACGTAATAACGAGCTGATTGGTCTCAAATACTTCACGGAGTTTCGCAAAAAATAATACTTTAATTTTCATGTGCACCAGCCTATTTAGACGCAATTATTTTACCTATTTATGAACGAAATGTTTTCGTAGCCACCGGAACGTGACATTGTTAAAACAGACCGTTGTGTTCTATCGTATATAATGCTTTGTAGTATTACACAAATCAATAAAGTTAAAAATATATGACTCCAAACGAATCATCAGAGGCCAAGACTGCTGTAACAGACACGAGAACAAGACACCTCCGTGACCTTAGGATTTCAGTTACGGATCGTTGTAACTTTCGCTGCACCTACTGCATGCCTAAAAGCGTATACGACCGAGACTTTAAGTTTCTAGAACGAGCACAACTTTTATCTTTTGATGAAATTAACAGACTCGTAGGTATCTTTAAGGATCATGGAGTGGAAAAAGTCCGTATTACGGGAGGAGAGCCTCTTTTACGTAAACAACTTGAAAAACTTCTCGAAATGATTTCTGCTTCACACAAACTCGACTTAACACTTACAACAAATGCTACGCTACTAAAACAAAAAGCCTCCACTTTGCTCGATGCAGGGCTAAACAGAATCACAGTTAGTCTCGACTCACTCGACGATCATACATTTCAGATCATGAATGATATGAAAGTTCCAGTTTCAAAAGTGCTCGAGGGAATCGAAGAGGCCGATCGAGTCGGATTTAAACCTATAAAAATTAATATGGTCGTGAAGCAAGGCGTCAATGATCAACATGTCGTAGAAATGGCAAAGTATTTTAAAGGAACTGGACATATAGTCCGGTTTATCGAATTCATGGATGTTGGGTCTACTAACGGTTGGCAAATGAGTCATGTTGTACCCTCGAAACAGTTAGTGAGCCAGATCAATGAGGTCTTTCCTATCGAACCAGTCGAACCAAATTACATTGGAGAGGTCGCGGAACGCTGGAAGTATCTAGATGGGTCGGGAGAAATTGGTTTCATTTCATCAGTTACACAAGCATTTTGCGCATCCTGTACCCGTGCAAGGCTCTCAGCCGAAGGATCCATATACACCTGCCTATTCGCAACAGAAGGTACAGACTTACGTATCCTGCTAAGGACTGGCGCTTCGGATGAAACAATCTCAAAGGCAATTGAAAACCTATGGCAAGCAAGAGCGGACAACTATTCTGAAATCAGAACGGCAGAGACTGCCTCCCTGAGGAAGATTGAAATGTCATATATAGGTGGCTAAAAAATTATTAATTAAATACAAAAAAATGACTAAAAACATAATGCTCCAAACCATTACTCAAGAAAGTGATTACGATCCAAATTCCATGCCTGTGGAAAAAGCCCGTACTTATATTGGAGGATTTCTTGAGCCAGTCAGCAGCTCTGAATGCGTATCCATTCGCGATGCTCTTGGCAGAGTTCTATCTGAGGACGTCATTTCACCGGTTAATGTTCCTCAACATGACAACTCAGCAATGGACGGCTATGCAGTCAAAGGAGCAGACCTAACAGAGGGTAAAAAAACAGACCTCAATGTAATCGGCACCGCTTTTGCGGGGCAGCCCTTTGACGGAATAATGCGGAACGGAGAATCAGTACGAATTATGACCGGGGCAGTAGTACCTGATGGCGCAGACACAGTAATCATGCAAGAGCGCACCGAAAAGAAAGCAGAAAATGTTGTATCCGTTGACTTTTTTCCGGCAGGAGCAAACACACGAAAAACCGGTGAAGACCTAAAACTTGGCTCAGCAGCGCTACAAACCGGACATAAAGTCCGACCTGCAGACCTAGGGTTAATTGCCTCACTCGGAATTTCTGAGGTAAGGGTTTATAGGAAATTGCGTGTTGCTTTTTTCTCCACTGGAGACGAATTAGTTGGCGTTGGGACGGCTCTAGGAGATGGGCAAATTTACGACAGCAACCGATATACAATTTTCGGTATGCTCACTGAACTCGGATGTGAAATTATCGACATGGGCGTTATTAAAGATACGCCAGACGCTGTAGAAAATGCGTTTATAGAGTCGGCAAATATCTCTGATGTCGTGATTACTAGCGGCGGCGTATCTGTTGGAGAAGCAGACTTTGTAAAACCGATCTTGAATAAACTAGGTGAAGTTTTGTTTTGGAAAATTGCCATGAAACCGGGACGTCCTCTAGCGTTTGGGAAAGTTGGACGCTCTCATTTTTTTGGACTGCCAGGAAATCCGGTAGCTGTAATGGTGACTTTCTATCAATTTGTGCAGTCAGCATTAAAGACATTACAGGGACAAGTAACGCGCCTCCCGTCGCCAACGTTCAAGGCGCGTTGCACGGAACCTTTAAAAAAAGCGCCTGGACGGACCGAATTTCAGCGTGGAATTCTCAGCAGAGCAGCAGACAACGAGTGGACGGTAAAACCAACCGGAGATCAAGGATCCGGTATTTTGTCTTCAATGAGCCAAGCACACTGCTTCATCGTTTTACCCACAGATATAGGAAAAGTCAAAGCGGGAGAGTTCGTAGACGTCCAGTTAATTAGAGGGTTAGTAGATTCATGAAAAAAATGGATAAGACAGACGCGCAATGGAAGTCTGAATTAAGTGCAACGGAATATCAAATATTACGGAAAGAAGGTACGGAAGCGAGTTTCAGTCATCCCCACAACAAGGAATATCGCAAAGGTATTTTTGCCTGTGTTGCCTGTTCAACACCACTATTTACGTCAGACATGAAGTTTGATAGCGGAACCGGTTGGCCCAGTTTTTACGAGTGTATAGAGGGAGCATTCGAGGAAAAAACTGATCGGAAATTTTTCATGACACGCACTGAATATCACTGCGCTACTTGTGGTGGACATCATGGACACGTATTCCCTGATGGCCCAAATCCTACTGGGCTTCGTTATTGCAACAACGGTACTGCGCTTAAATTTATACCTGAAGATTAATTTCGTACCAAGCTTAGCTAGACTGACCTAACTTACGAATAGCTAGTTGCGCGACATCGCTGAGATCACCCACCCCTGACTCCTCAACATGCGCAACGAGCTGCGTGCGCATGCGAGGATTCCAAAACTTTGAAATGTGTCCTACTACCCCAGCAGCCGCAACCTCTTGGTCCTCTTCAAAACTAAAAAAATTTGATATGTCATTTACCATTCTAACTAGCTGAACACCATCCATCGCATTACCCTTTATATTATTACCCGCCGCTCGTGCGTATAAATTGTCTGTCGCCCATCTCTAGCAAATCCTACCAAAGTAATACCGCATTCCAATGCCGTATTAATTGCTAATGACGTTGGGCCAGAGACCGCCACAAGTAGACCTATATTAGCAGTCGCAGCTTTAGACACCATTTCAAAGCTCGCTCTACTCGTAATCAAAACAAAACCCGGATTCTCTTGATAATCACATGTAGATAATGAACCAATCAATTTATCAAGAGCATTGTGTCTACCCACATCCTCTCTCACAGCAATTATGTCCCCAACTTCATTTGCCCAAGCTGCGCCATGAAACGTTCCGACACCCTGATTCATCTCTTGAACTGAACTTAGTAAAGTTATCCCACGCTGAATCACATTATTATCAAATTCCGACGTATCACTTACTTTTCTGTATTTGTTAAGCGTAGCCTCTAGTGTCTCTTCCCCACAAATTCCACAGCCTGTTCGGCCTACTAGGTTTTTTTTTCTCTTTGTGAGCGCGTCACTAATACTTTTGTCAACACTGATATAAGCTGAAATCCCCTTGTCACTAAAGTCGAACTCCACCGCATCAATATCTTGGCGTACTTTTATTATATTTTCTGTAAGCGAAAACCCCAGAACAAAGTCATCTAAATCCGCAGGAGTTACCATCATCACGGAGAATGGCTCACCGTTATAAATCAATGCTAACGGCACCTCCTCTGCTACAAAATTACGTTCCCTCTCAAGCCCGCCCTCAGCAGTCCACTTGTGCGCCTCTCGCTCAGTGATTGCGGACACAGCCATCTTGATGACTACACGCGCTCAGATTCCGTCGCTTGCGCAAGCAAATCCAGCTGCTGCTCGTTGAATTGCTGGAATTGTTTTTGCCATTCTGTAGGTTGGGTAACAGGTTCCACCTGTACCGCCGTAACTTTAAACTCTGGGCAATTAGTGGCCCAATCAGAGTTATCCGTTGTAATAACGTTAGCTCCTGACTCAGGGAAATGGAACGTTGTGTAAACCACTCCGGGCTGAACACGGTCGGTGACGTAAGCTCTGAGCACTGTCTCTCCTGCCCGACTCCTGATACCGACCCAGTCATCTGTCTTAACACCACGCAGTTCGGCATCGCTTGGGTGAATCTCTAATCGATCCTCATCATGCCAAGCAACGTTCTCTGTTCTACGAGTTTGTGCTCCAACATTGTACTGGCTAAGAATACGACCAGTCGTCAAGATCAACGGAAACTTGCGAGTCGTTCGCTCACTTGTCGGAACGTACTCCGTAATTACGAACCTGCCCTTACCAATTACAAATTCAGAAGTATGCATAATTGGCGTCCCATCTGGAGCTTCATCGTTACATGGCCACTGGATACTCCCTTCGTCTAACTTTTCGTAACTAACCCCAGTGAATGTAGGTGTTAGCCGAGCAATTTCATCCATAATTTGTGATGGATGCGTGTAGTCCATCGGGTAACCGAGTGCATTCGACAACATAACGGTCGCTTCCCAATCCGCTTTGCCCGCTAAGGGCTCCATAACCTTTCGGATTCGTGAAATTCTTCGCTCTGCATTAGTAAAGGTACCGTCCTTTTCTAAAAATGAAGCACCAGGCAAAATTACGTGTGCATATTTTGCAGTTTCATTCAAGAAGATATCTTGCACCACTACGCACTCCATTGCCTCAAGCGCTGATGTAACGTGTTGCGTATTCGGGTCAGACTGAGCTATATCCTCACCCTGTACATAAATGCCCATAAATTCATCAGAATGTGCCGCATCTAGCATGTTGGGAATTCTAAATCCTGGCTCCGGACTTATCGAGACGTTCCACTCTCTTTCAAACAACTCCCTCGTAACGCTGTCTGATAAGTGTCGATAACCAGGTAACTCATGCGGGAATGACCCCATATCACATGCACCCTGAACATTATTCTGACCTCTCAACGGATTTACTCCAACACCTGTCCTACCTAGATTGCCCGTGAGCATGGCTAAGTTAGCAATACCCAAAACCATAGTAGACCCTTGACTGTGTTCGGTAACACCCAGTCCATAATAAATTGCTCCGTTTTTACAGTTAGCGTATAAACGAGCCGCCTCTCTTAAATCAGCCGCAGGCACTCCCGTTACAGATTCAAGCTCCTCAGGTGAATTTCTGTCTTGTCCTATGAAAGAAACCCATTTATCGAATTCATTGGAGTCACAACGCTCCTTAATGAATTCGATATCGTGTAGTTTCTCAGTGTAAATAACGTGCGCTAGAGAATTAACAATGGCAACATTAGTACCAGGCATTAACTTTAGATGGTGACTGGCTTTAACGTGGGGACCATCAACAAGATCGATTTTTCTAGGGTCAACTACGATCAATTTGGCACCCTGTCTTAATCGCTTCTTCAATCTAGACGCAAAAACTGGATGTCCATCAGTTGGATTAGCACCTATTACTATTGCCACATCTGTGTGCATCACAGAATCAAAATCCTGAGTACCTGCCGATTCACCCATGGTCGTTTTCAATCCATAACCAGTGGGAGAGTGGCAAACGCGCGCACAAGTATCAACGTTGTTATTCCCAAACGCCGCTCTAATGAGTTTCTGCACAAGGTAAGTTTCCTCATTCGTGCAACGAGAAGAGGTGATCCCTCCAACGGCACTTTTACCATACTTTTTTTGAATTTTTTTGAACTGTGAAGCAGCGTAAGATACAGCCTCTTCCCAACTGACTTCTTTCCACGGATCAGTGATTTTATTCCTGATCATTGGTTTCGTAATTCTGTCTTTGTGCGTCGCGTACCCAAACGCGAAGCGGCCCTTAACGCAAGAATGTCCTCTATTTGCTTTACCATCAGCGTCAGGCACCATCCGAACCACATCGTTACCTTTGACCTCAGCTTTAAATGAACAACCTACCCCACAATAAGCACAAGTTGTCTTTACGCTACGTTCTGGGACCCCTTGTTCAATTACTGACTTTTCCATAAGTGTCGCCGTTGGACATGCAGATACACAAGCACCGCAACTAACGCACTCCGACTCTAAAAATGATTCCTTCATTCCAGCAGAGACGGTGGATCCAAATCCACGACCGTCTATGGTTAAGGCGAATGTTCCTTGCGTCTCTTCACACGCCCGAACACATCGCGAGCATACGATGCACTTTGAAGCGTCAAACGTAAAATAAGGATTGGATTCATCTTTTTTTGCCTCAAGATGATTTTCACCGCTCATACCATATCTCACGTCCCTAAGACCAACAACGCCCGCCATATCCTGTAACTCGCAGTCACCGTTCGCAGAACAGGTCAAACAATCTAGCGGATGATCCGAAATATACAGTTCCATAACCTCGCGGCGTATCTTGGCAAGCTTGTCGGTTTGAGTCCGAACAACCATCCCAGATTCAGCTGGTGTAGTACAGGAGGCGGGATATCCCCTCCTACCCTCGATTTCCACAAGACACAATCTACATGAACCAAAGGCCTCCAAGCTTTCTGTCGCACACAACTTGGGTATTGATAATCCAGCTTCAGAGGCTGCTCTTAAAACTGACGTACCTTCCGGAACAGATACTGGCACTCCATCCACCAATAACTCTACAAAGTTCTCAGATGGGCTTTCCGGTGTTCCTAAATCTCTCCAAACAGTCGTGCTCATAATTTTTCTCCAAAAAATCTAAGCTGTCGCCATAGCGGCATGCGATTCGAGGCAAAAATCCTCAGGGAAATGCTTGATTGCACTAAGCACAGGGAACGGAATCATCCCACCTAGCGCACAAAGTGAACCATGCAACATAGTGTCACACAGTGTTTCAATTAACTCCGCGTTTGCGGTACGATTTTCTCCAGAAATAATTTTATCGATTGTCTCCATACCTCGCGTTGACCCAATGCGGCACGGCGTGCATTTCCCGCATGATTCAATCGCACAGAATTCCATAGCAAACCGCGCCATGGACGCCATATTTACCGTTTCATCAAAAACAACAATACCACCATGACCAATCATGGCCCCCGCAGCGGCAAATGTTTCATAATCTAATTTTAGATTAAAGTCTTTTTCTGGAATGTAAGCACCAAGGGGGCCACCAATCTGAACAGTCCGAATTGGTTTACCAGAGGCTGACCCACCACCAAAATCATAGAGCAGCTCGTTTAAAGTAACACCAAAAGCTTTCTCAACGAGCCCGCCATGTTTTATATTTCCCGCCAACTGGATGGGAAGCGTGCCAGTAGAACGGCCCATCCCATAATTTTTATATGCTGACGCTCCGTTAGCTAAAATAAATGGGACTGATGAAAAAGTGATTACGTTATTTACAACGGTAGGTTGGCCAAAAAGTCCTGATATCGCTGGTAATGGCGGCTTTGCCCTTACTAACCCCCTCTTCCCCTCGAGACTTTCCAAAAGGGAAGTTTCCTCGCCACAAATATAAGCCCCAGCGGCTCGTCTCAACTCAATGTCGAAAGAGCGTCGGCTCCCACGAATATCTTTACCTAAATACCCCTTATCTCTCGCTACCCTCAACGCGTCGCTAAATACCTCTTCGGCATGAGGATACTCTGAACGCAGATAAAGATAACCTTTTGTCGCGTCTACAGCGAATGCAGCAATAGTCATTCCTTCTATTAACGCAAAAGGATCTCCCTCCATAGTCATTCGATCAGAGAAAGTCCCTGAGTCACCCTCATCTGCATTACATACGATGTACTTCTGATCGGCTTGACAATTCAGGACTGTATTCCACTTGATCCCCGTCGGGAAAGCTGCCCCTCCACGCCCACGCAACCCTGAATCAGTAACGATATCGACAATAGATTTGCCGTCCAAATCAAGCGCAGAATTGAGACCTCTAAAACCGCCGTACTCAATATAGTCTTCAATGGAGGTTGGATTTGTAATTCCGTTTCGAGCGAAGCACAAACGCTCTTGGTTTTTAAGGTAAGGAACCTCCTCGACTAGTCCAACACTCTTGTCCCTTGATCCAGCCTCAGTGAAATCTGACTTAACTAAACCCTCAACATCATCGACCGCCACATTAGCAAAGCCCTTACGACCAGATTCAGTTTCAACCTCCAAAAGAGGCTCCATCCACACTAAACCTCGCGAACCGTTTCGAACCACTTCAACGTCTTTATTCAATGAATCAGACACGCTTAATACCTGCTTAGCAACCGAGTCGGCACCCATCCCTATCGCAGATGAATCACGCGGAATATAAATCTTAGTCGTCATGCTCGGTCCTTAATTCGTCAACGATCTCATTCATTCGAGCGACAGACATTTTAGCTTTGGGCACACCATCAATCATTACGGCTGGAGCGCAAGCACAATGGCCCAAACAATAAATCGGCTCTAATGTGATTTTCCCGTCAGGAGTTGTCTCGTGAAAGTCAATTTTTAATTTGTCCTTCAGGTTTTCTATAACTCCAACCGCCCCCATAGCTTGGCAGGCCTCCGATCGACATACTTGAATGATGTGCTCACCCGGCTTGTGGCTCCTGAAGTGATGGTAAAACGAAATAACACCATGTACTTCCGCTCTTGAGCGATTGATCGTTTTACCTATGAGGTCTATGGCATCCGATGGAATAAAGCCAAGCGCATCTTGGACTTCGTGTAGGATTGGCAGCAGGCCACCCTCGGTTCTCGAGTGCTTTTCTAAAGCAGAGCTCACTACTGCCTGATATTCAGTATTTCCCAAAATAGAAACCTCCCTGAACGACGCAAGTCCATTATAGACTGGATATCGTAATTTCTACTGATTGTCCCAAATATGTACGTATTTACATATTTTTCGATAACTTTATAATTGTTAGTACAGTACGTTAGTCGAAGTTGATCGACCTTACAATATGTCTGAAAGTTCATATATTATGCGAAAAGTTAAGTTATCTCCCTCTTGGTCTTTATCAAATGAGAAAAACGAAACTCTGGGCTCAGAACTCTTCGTTCTATTGGACGTTATACGCCGCACCGGGACTTTGGCGGAGGCAGCTAAACAAACCAAAATTTCATATCGTCACGCATGGAATCTTGTAAATCATTGGAAAAACTTCTTTGGGTCCGATTTGGTCAGATTTACACGAGGTAAAGGTGCTTCGCTAACAGAGCTAGGAGAAAAATTACTTTGGGCCGAGCAACGAGTCTCGGCTCGAGTTGGATTGCAACTCGACTCGCTTGCTTCGGAGATTAACCTAGAAATAAGCCGAGCATTAGTCTCAGCTCGCTCGTCCTTAACGATTCACGCCAGCCATGGCTACGCTGTCGCCCATTTACCCGAACTATTAAAAAAGTTACCTGATCTCCAAGTTGATCTAAGATACATCGGTGCGGCTGAATCACTAGCATCTCTAAACCACGGAGATTGTGATCTCGCCGGATTCCATCTTCCAACAGAAGGAAATGGAAAAACGGTTATAGACAACCTTTCACCGCTGTGGAGTGAAAATAGGCATCGTTTCATTCACTTAGTGACTAGAACTCAAGGGCTATTCGTTAGTCCTGCTAATCCCCGAGGAATTGAGAGCCTATCTGATTTAGACACAAAACATATTAAATTTGTAAATCGGCAAATAGGCTCAGGGACTCGCATGTTATTCGATCAACTTTTAACAAAAAAAAATATCGAATCAGCAAATATTGAAGGTTACCAATCAGAGGAGTTTACACATGCCGCAGTCGCGGCTTATGTTGCGTCAGGTATGGCCGATACGGGATTCGGAGTTCAGCCCGCAGCAACTCAGTTTGGGCTAGACTTCATTCCCCTAGCTCAAGAGAAATATATGTTTGCCTGCCGCAGTAAGGATGTGCGAAAAACAGAAATACTTGAGTTGATCAAACTTCTTAAAAGCTCTGAATTCGCTAACTACGTAAAAAAGCTACCTGGCTACTCAGCGCCCGAAGCAGGCAAAATCGTAACATTAAAAGAAGCTCTTGCTTAAAAATAAAAACCCTACTGACAGCCTATGTAACGTGGCCAGTAGGGTTTCCCAAAGGATTCACTCCAGAAGGAGTATCCGGTGTTTCAGCTAAATATCGGAGCCGCCTTAAGGACGGTCTGATACAAGCCCCAAGCAAGAGGCACTCCAACGAATACCCAAGCTAGAAGCAATTGAAACCCAGTGGTTTTACCTTGACTGTCTGATGACATAATTTAACTCCTAAGATTCTTCAGCTAGATGATATTTTGGATCGACCGGTTTAATCAACGAATTGGCGATTAGACCAACCACCAGCAAACCAGCCATTATGTACATTGTTGTGTTGTACGCCTGCGCTGGCGGTATACCCACAACATCAATTTGATACTGTCGAATGTAGTTTACAAGGACCGGTCCAAGAACCCCGGCTACGGCCCATGCCGTCAATAGTCTCCCATGAATTGCCCCAACGTATTTAGTGCCGAACATGTCTTTCAAGTAAGCCGGCACCGTAGCGAATCCACCTCCGTACATAGTCAAAATAACCGCGGAGCATATTACAAACAGTAGGACACTGCCCAAAGCACCGGTCTGTGGGACTAGGGCATAGAGCGCTATACCAATAATAAAAAAGCAAAAATACGTGTTTTTTCGTCCAATCACATCAGACAAGGAAGCCCAAAAAATTCGACCTAACATATTCGATAAACTTAGCACCCCGACAAAACCAGCACCAGCGGCTACCGTCAGTCCAAACATTTCCTGACTCATCACAGAGGCTTGTCCAAGAACACCAATGCCTGCAGTCACGTTCATGCACAACACTACCCAGATACACCAGAACTGCGGCGTCTTCCAAGCGACGTTGACATGGACATTTGCGGTCGTGGTCAACTTCTTAGGTATTGCCGGTGGTTGCCAGCCTGCAGGCTTCCAACCTTCAGCAGGGACACGAACGATCGTAGCTCCGACCATCGCAAAAACGAAATAAATACACCCTAATCCAACGAACGCCCCAGCTACACCAACATTAGTGTCCGTTCTAAACACCTCCATTAGCCACACGGATAAAGGCGACGCTAAAAATGCACCTCCTCCGAAACCCATGATCGCCATGCCAGTAGCCATGCCAGGTCTATCTGGAAACCACTTTATCAATGTTGAGACGGGGGAAATATATCCGAGTCCGAGACCGATACCACCTAAAACTCCATAACCGAGGTAAATCAGCCATATATTATGTAGATAGACACCTAGAGCAGACACAAGAAAGCCAGAAGACCAGCACATTCCTGCGGTAAACATTGCTCGCCGTGGCCCGCCCTCTTCTACCCAACGACCAAAAAATGCCGCTGACAAACCAAGAAACACAATAGCGAGGGTATACATCCAACCAATCTCAGTGAGCAACCAATCACTCGGAACTGATTCGGTAATGCCGACTAATTTGGTCATCGGCATGTTAAAAACACTTAACGCATACACCTGCCCAATGCAAAGGTGAATGCAAAGCGCGGCCGGTGGAATCATCCACCTATTAAAACCTGGACCAGCGACGGTGCGCTCTCGGTCTAAAAATCCAAACATACTTACCCCCTCCGTTTTGTTTACTTTTATAACTATTATTTTATTTGTTTTGTTTATTAGACGCGATTTATACTCATTTGTCTAAAATCCTTTTTCATCATGCAAAAAAACTTTAGGGATGCATTATCGAATTATCTCAAATTTATTGGTTAATAATAGGTTAAGCTCGTCTTACATTTTTCAATTTATTATATTTATTTGTACAGCAAACACAAAATGCAGAGAAAAGGGGTCACTTGCATCATTTTGGCGGGAGGGCAAGGAAAACGAATGGGAGGGAAGAACAAGGCACTAATCCCTTTCAACAACAGCACTTTAATCGAAAATGCAGTTCAAGCGTTACAACCTCAAGTTGATGAAATCATCATCAGCGCTAATCGAGATTTATCGTATCTAAAGGCCTTGGACTTCACAGTCATTGAGGATCAGACGAAAAATCAAGGACCATTAATTGGCATCGTCTCTGCAGCGGAACATATAAACACCAAAACCGTCGTGGTTACGCCATGCGATGTAATTAATATCCCCGACACTTATGTGAAAGAACTAATTTTCACCCTTGAACTAACCAAATCAGACGTGGTGGTCGCAAAAACGAAGCAAAGAACTCAACATTTAAACTGTGCATTCAAGCTAGAAGCCATTGAAAATCTAAAAAAAATTATTTCAGAAGGCTCTTTAAGAGTTTCCGATTGGCAAGCGCAAATGAAGACTTCATATGTTGAATTTGACAGGAAAGGAGAGCAATATTTTAAAAATTTAAATGAGCCGTGCGATTTTTCAGAAGCACCATAAAACTACTTTGAAACATTATTTGAAGGCTTATCCAAGGTCTTAAAAAAAACCTCCCCCTCTTTAATCATTCCTAGGTCTGAGCGAGCGCTCTCTTCTATTTCATCTAAACCCGTCTTAAGATCGACTACTTCGGCCTTGATTTGGGAATTTACTGCGCGCCCCTCTATATTTTTCTCGATTTGCGTGTTTAACGCATCGCGATAGTTCATCACATCTCTCCATCCGCCTTTTCCAAACCAGAGTGGGTATTGAATTAATAACAACAATAAACCTAAGGTGATGGTTAAAATTTTCATTTAACTCAAATTATAAAATGCGCGACGACCCGCGTAACGCGCACGATCTCCGAGCTCTTCCTCAATTCGAAGCAGCTGATTATATTTTGCTAAACGATCTGACCTAGATAGAGAACCTGTTTTGATTTGCCCAGCGTTTGACCCGACAGCTAAGTCCGCAATAAAAGTGTCCTCGGTTTCTCCTGATCGATGAGAAACCACAGAGGTATAGCTTGCGCGTTTCGCCATCTCAATGGCAGCCATAGTTTCGCTAAGCGTACCTATTTGATTAATTTTCACCAAAATCGAGTTAGCGATAGATTGATCGATACCACGTTGAAGGATGTTTGTATTTGTGACGAATAAATCATCTCCGACTAATTGTACTGAAGATCCCAATCGGTCAGTCAAAACACTCCAACCATCCCAGTCATCCTCAGCCATTCCATCTTCAATGGATATAATGGGGTATTTCTCGGCTAAGGTCGCTAAATAATCACAAAATTCAGATGCTGATAACTGGAGACCTTCAGACTTCAAAACATATTTACCGTCCTTGTAAAACTCCGAACTAGCACAATCTAACCCCAGCGCGACCTGGCTTCCTACCTCATAACCCGAAGAATTTATCGCTTCAAGTATAAAATCCAACGCCTCATCATTACCACTAAAGTTAGGGGCGAACCCTCCTTCATCTCCAACCGTTGTCGGCATTTTTGCAATGTCTATATTTTTCCTCAGTGTTTGAAACACCTCTGCACCACAACGGAGTGCTTCGCTGAAGCTGTCAAAACCCATTGGAATAATCATGAATTCTTGAATATCAAGACTATTGTTGGCGTGTGCGCCACCGTTTATAACATTCATCATCGGGACTGGAAGCTCTGTATCCCCCGCACCGCCTAAATAACGATATAAGGGAAGTCCTAAATCTGCCGAGGAAGCCTTTGCAGTTGCCAGCGAAACTGCCAGTACAGCATTAGCACCCAAGCGTGACTTAGATTCCGTACCATCTAAATTGATCAACGTTTGATCAATAAGCGACTGATCCGTTGATTCAAGACCAATAATAGCCTCACACACTTCAGAATTTACATTTTCTACCGCTTTTAAAACACCCTTTCCGAAAAAACGGCCACTGTCACCATCCCTTAATTCAACTGCCTCTCTAGCTCCAGTGGAGGCGCCAGAGGGAACTGCCGCTCGGCCCACAACACCACTGTCTAAGTGGACATCAGCTTCTACCGTTGGATTTCCGCGCGAATCAATCACTTCCCTCGCGACAACATCAATTATCGAACTCATAATAAATTACTCGTCTTTCCTTTAATTATTAGCGAGACCACTATCTAACTCAACAAACGGTCTCGATTTTACAAGATCATCAATCTCTTTTAACTGTTTCAAAAGCACTTTCATCTGGCTCAGAGGCCAAGCATTGGGCCCATCCGAGAGTGCTTCATCCGGGTTTGGATGCGTCTCCATAAATATGCCACTGATACCAGCAGCTACAGCTGCCCTCGCCAAAACGGGTACAAACTCCCTTTGGCCACCACTCGCATTCCCTTTCGCTCCAGGCAGTTGAACTGAGTGAGTAGCATCGAACACAACTGGACAATCTGTTTCGCGCATTATTGCTAACGAGCGCATATCAGAAATTAAGTTGTTGTAACCAAAACTAGCACCTCGCTCACACACGAGTATATTATTTTGTCCGCTAGCATCCCGAGCTTTCTTAACAACCTCTTTCATCTCACCTGGCGATAAAAACTGCCCTTTCTTAATATTCACGGGTAACCCAGTCGCTGCAACAGCCTGAATAAAGTCAGTTTGTCTGCAAAGAAAAGCTGGTGTTTGCAGTATATCGACAACAGAAGCCACTTGTTCAACCTCCTCCGCTGCATGCACATCAGTAATGACTGGCATGCCAATCTCCGACTTAACTAACGCCAGCACTTCCAAACCACGCTCCACCCCGAGCCCTCTGTAGGAATCTTTTGATGAGCGATTCGCTTTATCATAGGAAGCTTTAAAGATAATTGGAATTGATAGCTCCTCCCCAATATCATTAAGTGCCCGCGCGATGTTAAGGGTCATCTCCTCAGACTCGATTACACACGGGCCCGCTATAACAAAAAGCGGAGCATCAAGACCCACGCGGATTTTACCTATCTGCACTAATTACTCCCATTAATATCGAGCTCTATAAACATCTATGCAGGTTGATTTACTTACCTACATTCTTCAAAGCCGCCGCGACGAAACCGTTAAACAGAGGATGACCCTTTCTTGGTGTCGATGTGAACTCAGGGTGAAATTGACAACCCACGAACCAAGGGTGACCTTCTAATTCGACAACCTCACATAATCCTTCATTCTCTGAAGTTGCCGATACCGCTAAGCCGTGTGATTGAATTTGATCTAATAGCTGACCATTTACCTCATAGCGATGTCGATGTCGCTCACCAACAGATGATGCGCCATAAATTTTTTCGACTTTGGATCCTGGTTTCAGAATGGCTTTTTGCTCGCCAAGCCGCATCGTCCCGCCTAAATCTGAATCAATATCTCGTTTTTCTATCTCACCTTTAGATGTCATCCACTCAGTAATAAGGGCAACTACGGGGTGTTTCGTATCACTTGCAAACTCGGTGCTATGCGCATCTTTCCAGCCCATCACATGACGAGCAAACTCGATAACCGCCAGTTGCATTCCCAAACAAATACCCAAATAAGGCACGTTATTTTCTCTCGCGTACCTGACAGCTTGGATCTTTCCTTCGACCCCGCGTGTACCAAATCCACCAGGGACTAATATCGCATTCATATCACGCAATACCCCAACGCCCTTCTCTTCGATCTCCTCTGAATCCACATACGTAATACTAATCTTTGCATTACAGTGCATTCCCGCATGTATTAATGCTTCAGACAAGGATTTATAAGATTCAGTTAAATCTACATATTTACCGACTAAGGCAATATTCACCTCTCCGCTAGGATTCTCTAACTTATAAATTAAGTTGTCCCATTCCGTTAAATTCGCCGCCGGAGCTTCGAGTTGAAGTTTAGTCAGAACAATCTCATCAAGTTGTTGCTTGTGTAAGAAAGAGGGGATTTTATAAATACTGTCGACGTCAACCGCAGAAATTACAGCGTCTACCGGGACATTCGTAAACAAAGCAATTTTTCGCCTCTCGTTTTCGGGTACCTCTTGTTCCGATCGACAAAGAATGACATCCGGCTGAATACCAATTTCACGCAACTCTTTAACCGAATGTTGTGTGGGTTTTGTTTTGATCTCCCCAGCAGACTGAATATATGGGACTAAAGTTAAATGCACAAAACACGCATTTTCTCGACCGACCTCAAGGCTCATCTGTCGGACCGCCTCCAAAAAAGGCAGAGACTCAATATCACCCACCGTACCACCAATCTCTACCAATGCTACATCTGCGCCGTCCGCACCCTTAATAATTTGACTTTTTATCTCGTCGGTGATGTGTGGAATAACTTGTACCGTACCTCCTAAGTAATCACCTCGTCGTTCTTTACGAATAACAGACTCGTACACCTGACCGGTCGTGAAATTATTACGCTTCCCCATTCTTACATCCACAAAGCGCTCATAGTGACCCAAGTCTAAATCTGTCTCAGCCCCGTCATAAGTTACAAACACCTCTCCGTGCTGAAACGGGCTCATGGTTCCAGGATCTACATTAATGTAAGGATCAAGTTTTAACATAGTCAGCTGAATCCCTCGAGATTCAAGAATTGCTGCTAATGACGCGGAAGCGATGCCTTTCCCTAAAGATGATACGACACCGCCTGTAACAAATATATATTTAGTCATACCACGTGAAATTCACCAGAGAATTGCGTAATCTCGATTGTAACATCGGCCGACGAAACGATAAGCCAAAAATTCCAACTTGCAACCGTTGAAATACTACTTAACGCATTAAATTCATGCTGCTTCTTCAGCCTTTAGATGCTTTCCAAGGTACATCCAAGTATCCACAACGGTATCTGGATTTAAGGAGATCGCGCTGATACCTTCACCAACCAGCCATTCGGCAAAATCTGGATGATCAGAGGGGCCTTGACCACAGATACCAACGTACTTACCTTTTTTACGACATGCATCAATAGCAAGATGCAGCATCCGCTTGACAGCTAAATCTCGCTCATCAAATTGGCCAGCAACGATACCTGAATCTCTATCTAACCCCAGGGTAAGCTGCGTCATATCGTTAGAACCGATCGAAAATCCGTCAAAGAATTCCAGGAACTCATCAGCCAACATCGCATTAGTAGGCAATTCGCACATCATAATAATACGCAAGCCGTTTTCACCGCGCTTCAAGCCATAAGATGCAAGCAAATCAATTACCTGCTCAGCTTCGCTGAGGGTTCGAACGAATGGCACCATAATTTCTATATTGGTCAAGCCCATTTCGTCTCGCACTGTTTTCAGCGCTCTACACTCAAATTCGAAACAATCTCTAAAACTATCTGAAATGTAGCGGGACGCTCCCCTGAAACCAAGCATCGGGTTCTCTTCATTGGGCTCGTAAAGTTGTCCGCCAATTAGACTTGAATACTCATTGGATTTGAAATCGGATAAACGCACAATAACCGGCTTAGGGAAAAATGCGGCGCCTAACGTTGAAATGCCTTCCTTTAGCTTTTCAACGTAGAAGTCAACTGGAGTCGCATAGCCTGATGACTTTAACGAAACTAACGCCTTCACGTCATCGGGGAGCTTATCAAACTCAATTGCCGCTTTTGGATGAATGCCGATCATACGAGCAATGATGAACTCCAATCTTGCTAAGCCAATTCCCGCATTGGGCAAGCGCTGGAAATCAAAGGCTAACTCCGGATTTCCAACATTCATGGATACTTTGACGGGTATTTCTGGAAGTTTATCTAATTGAATTTTTAAGATCTCAACGTCTAATATTCCCTCGTATACATACCCTGAGTCACCTTCAGCACAAGAAACCGTAACGTGGTCACCTTCAGAAAGGACCTGAGTTGCAGTCGCAGTTCCAACCACTGCCGGAATACCTAATTCCCTTGCAATAATTGCGGCATGACATGTCCTACCTCCTCTATTGGTAACGATTGCGGAGGCTTTCTTCATCACTGGCTCCCAATCTGGGTCTGTCATATCAGTGACTAACACATCGCCTTCCAATACACGATGCATTTCACTTGAATCCTTTACTAAACGCACAACCCCTGAGCCAATTTTTGATCCAATAGCACGACCCTCAACTAGAACTTTACCTCGATTATTTAATTTAAATCGCTCCTGGGTAGTAGCCTCACCCTCGTGCGCTCTAACAGTCTCTGGACGCGCCTGCAAAATATAAAGCTTACCGTCTTCCCCATCTTTACCCCATTCAATATCCATAGGTCGACCGTAATGCTTTTCGATCTTAATCGCCTGCACAGCCAATTCATTTACTTCTTCATCATTGATTGAAAACCGATTCGCTTCTTCATCTGACACAGGATTGGTCACGGTTGATTTCCCAGCTACCTGAATATCAGAAAATTCCATTCGTAAGGCCTTACTACCCAAATTTCTGCGCAAAATTGCTGGTATCCCGCGCTCTACTCCGGGCTTATAAACATAAAATTCATCAGGATTAACTTGCCCTTGAACAACTGTCTCGCCTAGACCATACGCCGACGTTATAAAAACAACTTTGTCAAAGCCGGACTCCGTATCCAAAGTAAACATCACCCCACTAGACCCAGAGTCGGACCGAACCATCCGTTGAACCCCAGCAGACAAAGCCACATTTGAATGTTCGAAACCTTTGTGCACCCTGTAAGAGATCGCTCTATCGTTATACAACGATGCAAATACATGCTTAATTGCTTCTAGGACATTTTCTAAGCCACGAATATTAAGGTAACTCTCTTGCTGGCCGGCAAAGGACGCATCAGGCAAATCCTCCGCAGTCGCGGAGGAGCGCACAGCAAAAGAAACATTCTCCCCCTCTGTACTCGTTAATTTTACATATGCTGACTCGATGTCAGCCTTCAAACGTGGTGTCAACGGAGCGTCCACGATCCACTGTCTAATTTGCTCACCCGCCGATGAGAGAGCACCCAAATCCTCTATATCTAACGCGGATAGCTTCTCGTTAATTTTTCGGGTTAGGCCAGACTCCTCTAAAAAGTCCCTAAAGGCCGAAGAAGTTGTTGCAAACCCCCCTGGTACTGAGACTCCTACACTGGATAACTGGGAAATCATTTCACCTAGGGAGGCATTCTTGCCACCGACCTCTTCAACATCGGTATTCCGTAATGAATGAAAAGGAATCACGTAAGGGGGATTATGTTTATCTGATATGCTCATTTTTTCTCGTAAATAATTGATACACTGGGTACTGGTATTTTACCTCAACAACGCAGTATATTGCAGCACACCATTGGGCAAAATGAATACAAACACTAGATCCGCTTTTTATATCTCAGATCGAACAGGTATCACCGCAGAAATGCTGGGTCATAGTCTGTTAACGCAATTTGAAGAAGTAAGATTCAACGAAGCCACCCTGCCTTTTATTGATACGCCAAGCAAAGCGAATGAAGCAGTTAACCAAATTAATCAAGCTTGTGAGGCTGATGACAATAGACCGCTTGTATTTAGTACGCTGGTCAATTCAAAGTTGTCCTCAATAGTAAAAACAGCAAATGCACTGTATATCGACTGTTTTCAAGTATTTATCGCTCCTATGGAAGCTGAACTAAAATTAAAGTCCAACCATTCAGTCGGTCGTTCCCATAGTAATCGAGGTTCAGGCTATTCAAAGCGGATGGATGCTGTAAATTTCGCGCTCGCATATGATGACGGGCAAGCAGTCAAAGATATGCGAGAAGCTGACGTCATATTAGTAGGAGTTTCTCGCTGCGGGAAAACACCCACTTGCCTCTATTTAGGTATGCAATTCGGTATCAAAGCCGCCAATTTTCCTCTTATCCCAGAGGACTTTGAGCGGCTAGCGCTACCCAGTACGCTTGATGCTTTTCGACACAAATTATTCGGACTAACCATTCGGCCCGATCGTTTAGTCCGGATCCGCAATGAGCGTCGTCCAGACAGTAAATACGCATCTCTAAGAAATTGTGAGAGTGAGGTGCGCCTTTCAGAGGCGCTAATGAAACAGGAAAATATTGACTACCTTGATACTACCTCCAGATCTATCGAGGAACTAGCTACGGTGATCATGCAAAGAGCAAAACTCAAACGTCAGGCCTATTAAAGTAAATGGGTTTAATTAAACTTCATTGACTTAATAGGCTCAAAGCTTTTCCTGTGAAGGGGCGTGATTCCGTACTTTTTTATCGCCTCAATATGAATCTTAGTCCCATAACCCTTATGACGTTTGAAACCCCACTTTGGATAAATGTGATCTAGCACCATCAGCCTCTCATCTCGCGCCACTTTCGCAATAATCGAGGCCGCAGAAATACATGGTTCTTTTTGATCTCCCTTGATGATTGTAAAGACTTCAATTCCCTCTAAGCTTGGCGCTTTATTGCCGTCAACTAATGCAATTTCTGGCAAAATATCGAGACCCGCGATCGCACGCTCCATCGCCAATAGTGTAGCGTTAAGAATATTTAATTTATCGATCTCCTCGACCGAGGCAAATGAAATCGACCAAGCCAACGACCTCTGCTTAATTTGTATACATAAGTCTGATCGACGTTTCGGAGATAGTTTTTTAGAATCTCTCAAACCATCAATAGGGTCGTCAGGGTTCAAAATGACAGCCGCTGCGTATACTTCTCCCGCTAATGGACCTCTACCGGCCTCATCAACACCAGCAGCAATTTTAATATCATTCATTCATACCCACGAATTTCTGAATGACATCGGCACTCCGAATTGCCGATCCCACTCTAAGCGTCTTCTTGATCTCACGAAACCGCGTACGCATACCTGCGAGTTTCTCAGGTTGGCCAAATAAGGAAATGACTGCGTCAGCGAGCATGTGTGATCTTGCTCGCTCCTGAATGAACTCATCAACCAAATGCTCGTTGGCAATAATATTTGGCAGCGACACAAATGTTGTCCGAGCTCGCCGTCGCATCAGCCAAGCAGTCAATTGAGAGACTTTATAGGTCACGACCATTGGACACTCACACAGAAGCGCTTCTAACGTCGCCGTACCTGAAGCAATAATTGCCAAATCGGCAGCCTTTAAAACATTCTGCGTATTTGCCGAAACAAATTGAATTTCATCGATCAGTTCTTTTCCACGTTGAGAAATGCGTCCACGAGAGACAGCAACCGCGTCTTCATTTATCAAAGGTATAACAAAACGCACATCAGGATACTTAGATTTAATGAGCTCCGCGGCATCTAGCATTAGATCAAGGTGTTGTTTTAATTCTGAGCGCCTGCTACCAGGGAGCAGAGCTACCAATTTTTGATTAACGGTAAAACCCAGCTCATCTCGATATCTAAATCGATCAACAACCAATTCAATCTGATCGGCAAGCGGATGTCCGACGTAAGAAACAGGGATCCCCTCTCTCTTGTATATTTCCTCCTCGAATGGAAATAGCACTAACATTCGGTCTACAGATTCACGAATTTTATGAATTCTTTCGTAACGCCATGCCCATATAGAAGGGCTAACCAGATGCACTACCGGTACACCACTTTTTCTTACAGATCTTTCTAAAAAAAGATTAAAGTCGGGTGCATCAATCCCAACAACTAAGTCGGGTTGATATCTCAAAATTCTTCTTATAAGGGATGACCGAATACAAATAAGTTTAGGTAGTTTTTTGATGACCTCTACGTATCCCATCACCGAGAGCTCACTCATGCGATACCAAGAATCAAAACCTTGCGCTATCATGAGCGGTCCGCCTATTCCGACAAACTCCACCTCTGAAAATCGTTGATTTAATTCTTCTATCAATGCAGATCCGAGTAGATCTCCAGACGCTTCGCCAACCACGAGGACGATACGCCGCTTGGATTTCGACGACATATTCAACGGATAATACTTCTACCTGAAGTTGAAGACAAAAACTCAGACAGCACGGTCAGCTCCGAAGACTCATTCGCCATACGAGTAATTTCAAGCCTTGCCTCATTCAAGGGTAACGAAGATCGATACAGTACCTTATAGGCATCACGAATTAACTTAATTGAATCCTTCGTAAAACCTCTCCTTTTGAGTCCCTCAGAATTGATGCCATGGGGTTTGGCAGCATCCCCGTTACACGTTACATATGGGGGCACATCGGACAACACAACGGACCCAACCCCCGTTAACGCATGTGCGCCTATCCTACAAAATTGATGTATGCCACTAAACCCGCCGAGCATGGCAAAGTTACCAATCTCTACATGACCCGCTAACTGGGTGCAATTAGCTAAGATGCTATCGTCTCCAACAAGACAATCATGAGCGATATGCACGTAAGCCATAATCCAGTTACGATCACCAACAACAGTTTTACCTTTGTCTTGCACCGTACCGGTATTGAAAGAGCAAAATTCCCGGATGACGTTATTGTCGCCAATTTCCAAACTTGTTTCCTCACCGGAATATTTTTTGTCCTGTGGCTCCTCTCCGAGCGAAACATGATGGAAAATATTATTGTTTTTACCAATTGATGTTTTGCCAGTAATCAGTGAGTGGCTACCGACTCGGGTACCGATACCTATTGATACGTTCTTACCAACGATAGAATAAGCACCAATCTCAACGTTTTCAGATATGCTCGCTCCAGGCTCAATAATCGCCGTCGGATGGATCATACTTCTCTCATAGTGCACATCAACACCGCTTCAGATACGAGCTTCCCATCCACCTCAGCTTTTACTGCGAACTTCCAAATTCCCTTGAGATTACGGACTATCTCAGCCGTAATTATCAACCGATCCCCAGGTACCACCGGTTTTTTAAAGCGCGCTTGATCGATTCCGACAAAATAAACAACATGGTCTTCGGGTTTAGTTATATCTAGCGATTTAAATGCCAGTAACGCTGCCGTTTGCGCCATGGCCTCAATAATTAAAACACCAGGCATAACCGGATGCCCTGGAAAATGTCCTTGGAAAAATGGCTCATTTATCGTGACATTTTTTGTCGCTACGAGGGTCTCATTTGGATCAAAAGAAACAACCCGATCGATCAGTAAAAAAGGATACCGGTGGGGTAGAACCTTCATAATTTCATTTATATCCATAAACTTTCCAATCTAGCCGTTAGGACAGACTCAGTTGCGGCTACGTGACATCTGTTCCAGTCGCTTTAGCCACAATATTTTCTAATTTCTTTATGCGTTTATTAAGTTCAGACAGTTTTCGTATCGCAGCAGCGTTTCTCTTCCACTCTGCATGCTCACTCAGAGGATAAACGCTGGTGTACCTGCCAGGCCTTAAAATACTTTTCGAAACTAAAGAGCCTGCGGACACATCTACATTATCGCAAACACTAAGGTGCCCCGTAAACATTGCGGCCCCACCAATCCGACAATTTTGACCAATATCTACGCTGCCGGCAATACCGACACATCCAGCGATGATAGTGTTGTCTCCGATATTGCAGTTGTGTCCTATTTGAACTTGGTTATCAATCTTTACGCCGTGGCCAATAATCGTATTGTCGATTGACCCCCGATCAATAGTCGTGTTACACCCAATCTCGCATGCGTCATTAATAATGACACGCCCAACTTGTCTAACTTTTATCCACTCATTTTCTTCTTGAACGTACCCAAAGCCATCGCCCCCAACCACAGCCCCACTGTGAATTACACAGTTATTGCCAATCTCGCATTCATCGAGTATCAAAGCCCCAGCGTGAACAACGGTATTTCTTCCGATTTTTACTTTTTTCCCTACAAAGCAACGTGACCTCAAACTAACGCCTTCAGAGATTTCCGCACCATCTTCAACAATTACATGCGGTCCAACTGTCACATCATCACTCAAGAGCACATTAGTCCCCACATAAGCGGAAGCACTAATACCCTGCTCCCCCTCATCAAACCCAAACATCAACTCCAAAACCTGGGAGAAGTAGAAATGAGGTTTTTCCACAATTATCTTCGTTATGGCCCCATCAAATTTGTCAGAATCTTCCAATGAGACAACGACAACTGAGGCTTTAACCTTAGATATGTAGGGAGAAAGACTTCTATCACTATAAAAAGCGATTTGACCCTTCTCAGCATTCTTGATGGTCCCCACATTTGTAACCGTGGTGGAGCGGTCACCCACAATAGATCCACCTAAGCGATCTACGATCTCCTGAACTGTAAAGCCGTTTAACAAACGTACCCTTTTGGTATTAGCAGGCCTAGTCGTCTTCAAGAGCCTTTATAACCTTGTCAGTAATGTCAAGACGATCGCTTCTGTATACTGCTTCTTGCAGTATTAGGTCATACTTTTCTTCAGCAGCAATTTTATCGATCTCTTCATTCGCAATACGCAGGATAACTTTCAATTCCTCCTGCTTTCTGAGGTTCAGCTCTTCTCTAAACTCTCTTTGTAATCTTTGAATTTCTCGGGAAAGACGAGCTAACTCTGACTCTAAAGCCCTTTTTTCAGACTCGGCCATCGTGAGACCATCTTTCTCAAGCTTCGCCTTCACCTCCGTCGCTTGAGCGTTCACAGCCTTTATCTCCTGATCTCGGGGTGCAAACTCCTCTTGCAGCTTTTTTTGCGAGCGAAGCGCAGGAGCGGCCTCTTTAAAGACACGATCTGTATTAACAAAACCTATCTTAAGTTCCTGCCCTGATGCACTCGTCGCCACGCTTAAAATCCCGAAAGAGATGAGACTGAATAAATAAACTGATATTTTTCTCACAAAATTTCCCTAACTTATTATGTTAAAAACCAGTACCTAACGTGAATTGAAATCCCTCTGTTTTATCCGTAGCCTCCGCATTAAGCGCTTTGGCGAAATTAAACCTCATCGGTCCGACCGGAGAATACCAATTAAAACCCAGACCCGCAGAATACCTCATCTCCGAAAATGCATCATCAAAATGATTATCCACTGAACCTGCATCAAAAAAAGCAGAAAATCTCATTGATTTATCAAGATCCACACCGGGAAAAGGGAAAATTAGTTCTGTTTGTGCAAGCACTCTACGCTTCGCCCCCAGAGATTGTCCAATTGCATTCTTGGGGCCTATAGAACTTGCTTGGTATCCCCGAAGCGAGCTCGCCCCTCCCGCATAAAAATTCTTATAAAATGGGAACGAGTTAGTCTTACCGTAACCCTCCCCATATCCCAGCGTTGTCTTCAATCGAAGAGTGAAGACACTAGGTAACGGGTAAAATATCTGCCCTTCATAATTTACCCGGAAAAATTCTAACTGACTGCCGGGCACAGTCATCTCGTAGGACAGCGATTGCGACTTGCCGGCCGTTGGCAGCAGACCACGATTCAAGGCCGACATACTATAAGTTGCCGACAGGGACACTAGGTTAAACTTGTTGCCTTCAGAGGACAGGAACTGAGAAATTTCCTGAGCCGGATAAATCCCCTCTTTGATGTTGGTACTTTCATAGCCTACATTGAAGCCAATTCTAGCGACTTCGCTAATGGGATAGCCGAAGTTAACGGAACCGCCATAGGCGTCTGTTGAGAATCGGGCGATATTACGCTCATCAAAGCTAGTGCTGCGAAAAAACACCGAGTAACCACGACTGACGCCATCCACCGTATAGTAAGGATCAAAGTAGGAGAGGTTGTACGATGTCTGGAAAGCACTGTAGTTTACGCCCAGATTAACACTGTTACCCGTACCGAATACGTTATTCTGCTGGTAACTGGCACCCAGAATCAGGCCGGCAGCCTCAGCGTAGCCTAGGGTTGCGGAGATTGAGCCCGTAGGCTGCTCTTCAACGGTATAATCCACGTCGATCTGATCATCCACACCCGGTACCGCTGGGGTTTCAACGTTGATCTCTTTAAAGAACCCCAACCGTTCGAGACGCAGCTTCGAGCGTTCGATAGCAGCCGTTGAGGCCCAACCGCCTTCCATCTGGCGCATTTCTCGACGCAGCACCTTGTCCTGGGTTAGCGTATTACCTCGAAAGTTGATTCGCCGCACATAGGCTCGTCGGCCCGCATCAATAAAAAATTTGACTGTGACTTCATCGCCTGCCTCTGTGGGCACCGGTTGGCCAGTCGCACTGGCAAAAGTATAGCCCGAGTTACCGAGAGCAGCTTCGATCCGCTCTTCCGAGTCCGTGATTAACTGTCGAGAGAACACCTGCCCTGGGTAGACACTCAGCAGCGATCGAATAGCCGATTCTGGCACATCATGTAACTCCCCGGCGATATCAACATCTCGAACAATAAACTTCTCACCTTCGATAACATTAATCGTGATGTAGACATCTTCACGATTGGGTGAGATCGAAACCTGGGTAGAATCAATAACAAAGTTAAGGTAGCCCCGATCGAGGTAATAAGACTCGAGCTTTTCAAGATCACCTGTCAGCTTCTCTTTCGAGTATTGGTCATCTTTGGTATAAAACGACAATATCGTCGGCAGTTTCAATTCCAAAATTTCCAACAACGTTTTGTTATCGAAGACCTTGTTGCCGACAATATTCATATGGTGAATGCCCGAGACATCGCCTTCGGTCACATTGATTTTCAGCGTGACGCGATTACGCGGCAATTCCTCAACCTCAGTCTCAATGCTCGCGCCATAACGTCCCTGAGAAACGTACTGTCGCTCAAGGTCAGTACGAATATGCTCTAGTGTGACTTTCTTGAAAATTTCGCCTTGCGACAATCCGGATTTTTCCAAACCCTCAAGCAGGGCTTCAGTCTTAATCGCCTTATTACCATCAATCTCAATGGAGTCGATAGCAGGTCTTTCCTCCACAACCACCACCAGAACATCGCCATCTCGTCCTACCTGAACATCGCTGAAGGACCCCGTCTTGAATACGCCTTTGACGATCTGCCTCAACTCGGTATCATCTATCTCATCACCAACGTTATAAGGAATTTCGGCAAACACACTCCCTGCCGACATCCGCTGAAGACCCTCGATGCGTATATCAGAAATAGTAAACGCGAATACCGAAGACGCTGCCAGCACCGTTGTCAGGAAGAACAGCCCTGACGTAATTAGACGAAAGTTACCCATATTCAACAGAAACCGAGAAGACATTAAAGTCTTGTTAGATCATTATAAAAAGCCAACAGCATTATGCTGACGATAATAAACATGCCCAGCTGCAAACCCCATAACTGGATTTTTTCAGGTACTGGTCGACGCGTGACTAGCTCAACGAGATAGTATAGTAAGTGCCCACCATCAAGTACCGGAATTGGTAATAAATTCAGTACGCCCAGGCTAATACTCAAAAGCGCAATAAAGCCCACAAAACTCTCGGGTCCTGACTGAGCCGTGGCACTTGCGATCTGGGCTATCGTAATCGGCCCACTGAGATTCTTGGGTGAAATTGCCCCGACTATCATTTTCTTGATCGAGTCGAGGGTAAATACCGTTACTGACCATGTTTTCTGTACGGCCGGCAACCAGGCGCTATACAGCGGATATGATACCACTCTCTGCATCTCAGGGGGAAAATCGATCGACTGTCTTGATGCTCCCACGTAGCCGACACTTTTGCCTTCTCGCACCACTGCGCGCGGGATGATCGTCAGATAAAGGACTTCCGTGCGACGTTGGACCAGCAAACTGACCGGCTTTTCGGCATTCTCCTGAATAAGAGTGACCCATTGCGGCCAGCTGTCGATAGACTGACCATTCGCCTCAACAATCTTGTCACCGCTGAGAAGCCCGGCGGCAAAGGCCGGCTCATTCTCGATAACCGAGCCAATCACCGCGGGAATTTCCGGGAACTTCAACACCAGACCCAAGGCTCGAGCGGGATTTGGCTCCTCTACGTCTGACAGCCATTGATCCACAGTGATGACATAATGGCTGGTCGGTGCTAACAGTGCTGGCGCACCCGCCGAGGCAAACTCGGATTCGAATGTCTCGTTCAGCGGAGATTGAAAGTCACGGGTCGTCAGTTGGATGTCACCGGAATCTCCGATTCGATTAAATAATCGTAAATTAACCTCGGACCAGGTGCTGGTCGGCACACCGTCAACGGCCACAATCTCTTGATTAACATGAAGCCCGGCGCGGGCGGCACTAGATTGTGGATCGATATCGCCCAGTAAAGGCACGATGCCAGTGACGCCTAGAGTGAATAAGGCCCAGTAAGCCACAATCGCTAGCAAGAAATTCGCAGCAGGCCCGGCAGAAACAATAAAAATGCGTTGTGCAACAGGCTTTCGATTGAAGGTCAAATGCAATTGATCGTCCGGCACAAAGCCTTCGCGTTCATCCAGCATCTTGACGTAACCACCCAGCGGTATGGCGGCGATCGTGAATTCGGTACCCTCTAAGGGCTCATTGCTGCGGGTCGCGATCGCCTGCTCCACAGGCACCGCTATTGACTCAGGCGCCCTTCCACGGCGAGTGTACAGCGCTTTGCCGAAACCAACGCTAAATCGCAGGACGTGAACGCCACAAAGCCGTGCTGCAGCATAATGACCATATTCATGAATCGTCACGAGGATCGACAAAGTAACGATCAGTGCAATGACACTTTGTAGGACTTCAAGCATTCGGGTCTCCCGCCCTTGATGATGTCACCGATACTCCTTTACGCTGCATTGCTTTGCCTGCCTGTTGTCTTGCCTGGTGATCAATCGCCAGAATCGACGCCATTGTAAGCGCTTCATCCGAGTCTGTCTGTTCGAGTACCGATTCAATGATGAGTGGGATGTCGGTAAAGGTGATAAGTTCATCCAAAAATGCCTGCACCGCCACTTCGTTGGCCGCATTCATCGCGATCGCAAGGCTCTGAGCACCTCTTGCCACCTCCTGCGCCAGGCGCAAACAGGGAAATCGCTGCAAGTCAGGTGGTTCGAAGTCAAGTCGCCCGATAGCCGTCATATCCAACATCGAGACGCCAGAATCGACTCGGTTTGGCCAGGCCAGGCCATGGGCTATAGGGGTCCGCATGTCCGGATTCCCTAGCTGGGCAACAATCGAGCCGTCGATATAGTCCACCATTGAATGGATAATGCTCTGGGGATGCACCACCACCTCAATCTGATCCACGTCCAGATCAAACAACCACTTAGCCTCAATAATCTCTAGACCCTTGTTCATCATCGTCGCTGAATCTACGGAGATCTTTCGACCCATACTCCAATTCGGATGAGCGCAGGCCTGATCAGGGGTCACCTGTGACATTTGCGCCAGCGGCAGCTGCCGCAAGGGACCACCAGACCCCGTTAACAGAATTTTGCGTATGCCAGTAGCATGGTTTGCTGCACCGTTCGCCATACTTTGAAAAATGGCATTATGCTCACTGTCGATGGGCAGTAGCGTCGATTGGTGTGTTTTCACCGCCTGCATAAACAAGCTGCCAGACATGACGAGGGCTTCTTTATTCGCGAGCAGCAAGCGCTTGCCCTCTTCCACTGCCGCCAGGGCAGACGCCAAACCTGCAGCGCCGACGATCGCCGCCATGACGTAATCAGTGTCCTCATGAGCGGCTACTTGATCGAGTCCAGCCGGCCCAACCAGGATTTCAGTGGGTATTTGGCTCGCAGCCAAGAGTTGGCTTAGCTGCAGCGCCGCCGTTGCATCGCAAAGCACAGCAAAACGGGGGCGATATTGCCGACACTGATCCGCTAGCAACTGAAAGTTAGTATTGGCTGTTAGCGCAAACACCTCATAGCGATCTGAATTTCGGCCGATCACATCCAGCGTGTTCAACCCGACACTACCTGTCGAGCCGAGTATCGTCACGCGCCTGCGCCTACCGCTGTTTTCCTTCATGACATCGCTCATACTCATTGCCAATCGAACAGCAGGACGAATAACGCAAAAATCGGCGCCCCTGCCAGTAAGCTGTCAACTCGATCAAGCACACCACCGTGTCCTGGCAGCAGTTGGCTGGAATCTTTGATCCCCCGCTGACGTTTGAACATGCTCTCAGTAAGGTCGCCCAGCACGGAAAACAGGACCACCAGGACACAGCCCAACAGGAACACAAGACCTGCAGCTGACAACATCACCGGCTTACCCAGCCAAAGACACATCGCAATAGTGATCAGGGTCGCCAGCGTCACACCGCCATAGAAACCGGCCCAGGACTTCCCAGGACTGACTGCCGGCGCGAGTTTTTTATCGCCCCAACGCCGACCGGTAAAGTAAGCGCCGATATCTGCACCCCAGATGAGGAAAAACAATAGCAGGATCAAAAAATGACCATCATTCGTTAGTTTGAGTTGCATCAGCCCGACATACCCCGGCACTAACATGATCGGGCCCAACAACGTCAGCACCCAACTCGAAGACCAATAGCGTTGACTCCGCGGATAGTCGATCACCAGAAACAACGCCAGCACCCACCAGAGTCCAGCGATCAAGAGAATAGCCAGGGCCCAGGACGCGGAGTCCTTAATGAGAAAAGACACAGCAACGAGCAACAGCGCGATGGCCAAAGCATAGAGGTAGCGCTGCCAGCCATCATAATGAGCCAGATTCGCCCATTCCCAGCCGCCAACGGTCAGGGCGCCAATGAGAAACACGGAGAAACCCGCAGGAGGCAGAAAAAACACACAAGCGATAACGATTGGAGCCAGGATGAGTGCGGTGATTATTCGCTGCTTTAGCATGAATGAACCTCATTTTTTCGCACTATCCGCACAGAATCACTCACAGTCAGCCGATGGAATTGGAACGAAGCTCTTTGGGAGAAAATCCAACAGAGACTTCAAATGCCTTGGCTTAGATCGCCATTAAATCTCTTTCTTTGGCTTCCAGGGATGAGTCAACTTCCTTGATTTTCTCGTCGGTCAACTTCTGAATTAACTCTTCACCGCGGCGAGCTTCATCCTCAGTAATGTCCTTATCTTTTAGCAACTCTTTGAGCTGCGCGTTGGCATCACGACGAATGTTTCGAATGGAGATTCGGGAATTTTCTGCCTCATTCTTCGCGACTTTAGTTAGGTCACGGCGATTCTCTTCGGTCAGCGGCGGCATTGGCAACCTAATTTTGTCACCACTGGTGGCCGGATTCAGACCCAGGTCTGACTTTAAGATGGCCTTCTCGACTACCGGGATCATCGGCTTTTCCCAAGGGGTAACCGCCAAAGTGCGATTATCCTCGACACTAATATTGGCGATCTGGTTCAGTGGCGTCGGCGTCCCGTAGTAATCGATAGTGATGCCATCAAGCAACCCAGGGTGAGCTCGCCCAGTGCGCAAACGGGTAAACGCGTTACTCAGGGCTGCCAGGGACTTATCCATTCGTAGCTGCGCGTCTTGCTTCACTTCTTCCAGCACGTCGATTCCTCTTTTAAGTCTGCTAAACTTTCTTGAAATTAGTCCTATTACTTCGCCAGTAACGGTCTTCGATCAGCTTTATTCGATCAGCTTTATTCGATCAGCTTTATTCGATTAAGGTGCCTTCACCTTCGCCCACAATGGCGTTCCGCAACGCCCCGCTCTGCTCCATGGCAAACACTCGAAGCGGCATATTCTGATCCCGCGCGAGGCAGATCGCTGTGAGATCCATGACCTCTAGCTGCTTTTCTAACACCTCGTCGTAGGTGAGCCTATCATACCGCGTCGCCGTCGGATCCTTCATCGGATCCGCACTATAAACACCGTCGACTTTGGTGGCTTTCAGCACGATATCCGCATCAATTTCAATGCCGCGCAAGCAAGCAGCGGTATCTGTGGTAAAAAAAGGATTGCCTGTGCCGGCAGCGAAGATCACCACGTCGCCCTGCACCAGGTGGCGAATTGCCAGGCGCCGGTCATAGTGAGCCACGATACCGCTCATGGGGATGGCGGACATGACCACCGTTTTGATATTCGAGCGCTCCAGCGCATCTCGCATGGCGAGCGCGTTCATCACCGTCGCCAACATGCCCATGTGATCGCCAGTGACCCGGTCCAGGCCCGCCGCACTTAATTGGGCACCACGAAACAGATTACCGCCACCCACCACTAAACCGACCTGGACACCAATCCCGATTAACTGACCAATTTCCAGGGCAGTTCGATCCAGCACCTTGGGATCAATGCCAACACCCTCTAAACCAAGGGCTTCGCCGCTGAGTTTAAGCAGTATCCGTTGGTATTTCGGTGTCGCTTTATTTGGCATTACAGCTCCATTTTGACCTTGAATTTTAGGCGAGGCAGAGGCAGTACCACCGATGACTCGACGGTTCCGCCTCAAAGGCTATCTATTGGCCCATCGTACTCGCAACTTCCGTCGCAAAATCAACATGCTCTACTTCGATACCTTCACCCACCTGATATCGTACGAACTGAACAACCGTTGCACCGGCTTGCTTCAGCAGGGCACCGATCTTCATATCTGGATTTTTAATGAAGGGCTGCTCCACCAAGCTGATTTCCGCCAGGAACTTGCGCACTCGGCCTTCAACCATTTTCTCAACAATTTCTGCAGGCTTACCACTTTCTGCAGCCTGAGCGACATAGATCTCGCGCTCCTTAGCAATAAGGTCAGCAGGCACTTCACTCGTGTGCGTATACAGTGGCTGAGGATCAGCAGCGGCGATATGCATGGCGATATCCTTGCCCAGTTCCTCGTCTCCACCTTCAAGAATCACCATGACGCCTATCTTGCCGGTGCCATGAATATAATGGGTAATATTACCTTCCAGCACGGCTGCACGGCGAATAGATACATTCTCACCGATTTTCTGCACCAGCTCTTCGCGAACTTTTTCCATGCCGGCATCATTCAGCGCTTGGAGATCAGCGGATTTGGCGGCGAAAATTTGATCTGTGACTATCTGTACAAAATTTTTAAAGTTGTCGTCCTTGGCCGCAAAATCAGTCTCGCAATTGACTTCGACCATAACACCCAGACCGTTCTCAACTTTGGAACCAATAGCCCCGTCAGCAGCCGTTCGGCCGGCTTTTTTCGCCGCTTTCATACCACTGGACTTGCGCAGGTTTTCAATCGCCAATTCCGCGTCGCCGTCCGCTTCGACCAAGGCTTTTTTACAATCCATCATACCAAGACCGGTACGCTCTCTTAAATCTTTGACCATCGATGCTGTGATTGCAGCCATCTTTTCACCTCATTCTTGAATGTCTTAGTCTGGTCTGCGCGAACGCTTCGGAATGCCCGAAAACAGTTGTTCGCAAGACGTTTACTTGCATGAAACGCAAAGGGTTGAACCAACATCGACCGGCGCTCGCGCCGATCGACTCGTCAATTAGACCTTTGGCACTTCTTCGCTGGCAGCTTCAACAGCTGCTGGCTCTGCTACAGCTGGCTCAGCGGCTGGCTCGACAGCGGCAGCTTCAACGACAGCTGGCTCACTAACTTCGGCGAACTCTTCAACCTTGGTGGGGCCCTGGAACTGCTCGACGCCCTCTATTGCCGCGTCGGCGATCGCTTGAACAAACATCCGTACGGAACGAATCGCGTCATCGTTACCGGGAATCACATAATCCACCCCATCAGGGTTGCTGTTGGTATCAACGATACCGACAACGGGGATACCCAGCTTGTTGGCTTCTGTAATAGCAATCCGCTCATGATCAACATCAACCACAAAAATGATATCGGGCAATCCACCCATGTCCTTGATACCACCCAGGCTGACTTCAAGCTTGTCCAGGTCACGCTTACGAGACAGTGCTTCTTTCTTAGTCAGCTTCTCGAATGTGCCATCGCCGGCCTGAATTTCGAGGTCATGGAGACGCTTAATTGACTGTCGAATCGTCTTGAAGTTAGTCAGCATGCCGCCTAACCAGCGCTTGTCGACATAAGGCATACCACATCGCTCGGCCTGCTCTTTGACAATCTTGCTAGCGCTGCGCTTGGTGCCGACAAACAGCACCTTATTGCGCTTTGAGGTTGTGTTGCGGACATAAGTCATGGCTTGGTTCAACGCGGGAACGGTTTGCTCCAGGTTGATGATATGGATGTTGTTCCGGGCACCGAAGATATACTCGCGCATCTTGGGATTCCAGTAACGGGTTTGGTGACCGAAGTGAGCGCCGGCCTCCAGCAGTTCACGCATGGATACGTTTGACATAAATACCTCATTGTAGTTCGGGTTAAGCCTCCATATACCCCATAGTCCAACTTATCGATCCGGATTATTCATCCGTATGTCAAGCACCCGAACTATGTGACGGTACATGTGAGAATTTTTTGGTTTAAGTTCTTGTTTATCTTCTTGTTTAATTCACACTTCGACCCGTTTCCCGGACCGGCGCGCTTTATACCATATTCTCGCCACAAAGCCAATCAGCGGGCCATTTTAGCCCAAAAAACATCACCGGAATCTCTCCCCTCAGCCGCTATCGGCGGGCCGCAGAAGCAAGGGCAAGGCGGGGCAAGCTTTCGAAAGGCGGGGAGATCCAGCACAGGTGCAAGGTTGAAATAAGCGCTGACATCGTCCGGGTCGAAATAGCCCTTAATCAGTGCTTCACGAATCTGCTATAGTACGCCATTAATTTTATTCAGGCTGGCAAGCAGACGATTCACCCCTGCTGGCAGCGACTGAAAACACGAACCCAAATACTGACTCGGACACTCTACGTTTTATGCCTATTAATCTAAAAACGCCCGAAGAAATCACCAAGATGCGTGCTGTCGGCGCACTAGCGGCCGAACAACTTGAGATGATCGAAGCACATATTAAGCCTGGGGTATCCACTGGTGACCTGGACCGTATCTGCCATGACTATACGGTCAACGTGCAACACGCGATCCCGGCACCGCTGAACTATCGAGGATTCCCCAAGTCAATCTGCACATCGGTCAACCATGTGGTCTGCCATGGCATTCCCTCAGATGAAAAAATCCTTAAAAACGGCGATATCATAAATATTGATGTGACGCTGCTGAAAGACGCCTATCATGGCGATACCAGCAAAACATTTATCGTTGGTAAGGGCAGTGTTCTGGCAGAACGACTCATCCAGGTCACCCAGGAGTGCCTGTATAAAGGTATCGCTCAGGTCAAACCCGGCGCGCATCTGGGTGATATAGGCCACGTGATTCAAGTCCATGCAGAGCGCAATCGCTTTTCGGTGGTTCGAGAGTATTGCGGCCACGGCATTGGCACAGTTTTTCATGACGAACCCCAAGTCTTGCACTACGGACGGGCCGGCACCGGTGTTGTGCTCGAGGCCGGCATGACATTCACCATCGAACCCATGATCAATGCCGGCAAAGCAGCGGTAAAACTGCTCCCCGATGACTGGACGGTTGTCACCAAGGACCACAAGTTGACGGCCCAGTTCGAACATACCATCCTGGTGACCGACACCGGCTATGAGATATTGACTTACCGCGGCGACGAGACTATCGAGCGGTCGGGTTCGTCGAGCTAGTGCCAGCCATCGACGCATTGATTGAGCAGCTTGGCACCGACCTGGAAGGCACGAAACGCGCTATACCTCTGTTCAAACAGGCACTGCAAGACTGCAACACTGATCTCACTAAACGCTTCTATGCCCACGAGGACATTGAGCGCCTCGTTCACGATCGGGCGCATTTCATGGACCAGCTGTTGCAACTCGCCTGGCATCGCTTTGACTGGCATGAAAACCTCTCAAGCTGGCGTAAACACAGGGTCTCCCTGGTAGCAGTTGGTGGCTATGGACGAGGCGAACTCCACCCGCACTCTGACATCGACCTATTGATACTGCTAGAGCGTGGCAATTATGAAAGGCACGCCAGTAATATTCAAAGCTTCCTGACTTTACTTTGGGACATTGGCCTGGAAGTCGGCCATAGCGTGCGTTCCATCAGTGAGTGCCGTAGCCAGGCAGCCCGTGACGTCACGATCATCACGGCACTGATGGAAGCCAGGACTATCGTCGGTGACGATACACTGCGGGACATGATGTTCCATGCCATTCGCGCCGAGAAAATCTGGCCGCCGAAAAAATTCTATGCCGCTAAACGCGCCGAGCAAGAAGAGCGCCATCGAAAGTCAGAACATACCGAGTACAGCCTTGAGCCGAATGTTAAGACTTCTCCCGGCGGTCTCCGCGACATCCACACAGTGATGTGGATAGCCAAGCGCAAGTACGGTGCTGCGACATTTGCCGATCTGGTAGAGCGCCAATTTCTGACTCAAGCCGAGAGTGAGATTCTGACCCGTGGCCGTCGGCTACTCTGGAAAATCCGTTATGGTCTACACCTGATTGCCGACCGCATGGATGATAGATTATTGTTCGACTACCAGCGCCAACTCGCTGAAATCCTCGGCTATAAAGACCAAGACCAACTCGCCGTCGAACAATTCATGCAGACCTACTATCGGGCTGCGATGGAGATTCGAGCCACCAACGAGCTTTTGCTGCAACACTTTGACGAAGAGATCGTTCGCTCAAAGGAGCGCGCGAAAATCACTCCGGTCAATGAGCGCTTCCAGATATTCAACCACCATATCGAAGTCACTCATGAAGCGGTGTTTGCCGAAGAACCCGCCGCTCTGATGGAAATGTTCGTCATCATCGCCAATGACGCGAGTATCGAGGGCGTGCGCGCCTCTACCATTCGCCTGCTGACCAGCAACCTGTTCCGTATTGATGATGCATTTCGCCATGACCCAAAGGTCACTCGGCTGTTTCTTGATCTGCTGCGGTCCTCTGAACATCTGTTCACACAACTGCGGCGCATGGAACGGTACGGCATTTTAGGGGCCTATCTGCCAGAATTTGGCCGCGTCATTGGCCTGATGCAATTCGATCTGTTTCACGTCTACACCGTCGATGCCCATACGTTGCAAGTGGTGCGGAACATGCGCCGTTTCCGCTACAAAAACCAGGAGCAAATGTTTCCAATCGCCGCACACATTCACCCGCGCCTGCCAAAAATCGAACTGTTGTACATCGCCGGTCTGTATCACGACATCGCCAAGGGTCGGGGCGGAGATCACTCTGAGCTGGGTGTTCAGGTCGCGACAAGCTTCTGTGAGCGCCATGGACTTGGCACTTGGGACACCAACCTTGTTTGCTGGCTCGTCAAAAACCATCTGACCATGTCTACCACCGCGCAGCGTAAGGATCTCTCTGACCCTGAAGTCATTCAGGAATTTGCGCTGCTGGTGCAAGATCAAGTTCGACTAGATTATCTCTATGCTCTGACGGTGGCAGACATCAATGCCACCAACACCACCTTGTGGAACAGCTGGCGTGCATCGTTGATGCGCCAACTCTACAACGACACTAAACGAACCCTGAGGCTGGGGCCCGAAAATCAAGTAGATCGCAAAGAATACATCAGCGAAACGCAGAACCATGCGATCGAGCGCCTACAGGAACATGGCTTGAGCCGAGAGACAATCCTGTCTATCTGGGGCGGCGTTGACGATGACTACTTTGTCCGCGAATCAGTCAGTGATATTGCTTGGCACACGATCGCCATCAGTGAACATGATCCGGCCAGCGGTCCACTGATCTTGATTCGTAATGATGGCAACGACCGCTTGGATGAAGGCGCAACCCATATCTTTATCCACGGCCCGGCGCACGAGTCTTTATTTGTTGCCTCGGTCACAGCCTTCGATCGACTCGGACTGAATATCGTCGATGCTCGAATCGCGGCTTCCAAAGACGGGCAAATTTTCGACACTTTCGTGGTGCTTGACGAACATGGCAGAGCGATCGGCGAGCAAAAAAATCGACTCGATAGAATCAAAAAGACCTTGCGCGAACATCTACTGCAGCAAGGCGAATTTAAACCCAACACTAACCGTCGCACACCGCGACTGTTGAAGCAGTTCTCATTGAAAACCCAGGTAAGAATCAACCAGGACGAGAGCAATAACCAAACGATTCTCGAAGTAGTCGCCCCCGACCGACCCGGGCTGCTAGCCATTATCGCCAACATTTTCGTCGAGCTGGATATCAGCCTCAACAGCGCTAAAATTACCACTCTCGGCGAGCGAGTCGAAGATATTTTCTTTATAGCAGACAGGCAAAACAACGCGATTATTGACCCAATAGCATGCGACATTTTACAACAACGAATCTGCGAAGAACTGGATCAGCATGTCCAGCAGGCGACACCATGAATAAACAGCTCGAACTACTCAAGCCCTACCCCTTTGAACGACTCAACCGCTTATTGGCTGACATTACGCCTGCGCCGGAGCACGCGTTTATCGCTTTGTCGCTGGGAGAACCCAAACATCCAGCCCCCGACTTTATTATCGCCAAATATCTCGAGCAGACCGGTGTTGTCCAAGGCCTTGGAACCTACCCGCCGACCCGTGGTATACCTGAACTGCGAGCATCCATAGCAAACTTCGTTAATCGGCGCTTTAACCTGGCTGCGAGCCCAATTGACCCGGAAACCCAGGTCTTGCCCGTTACTGGCAGCCGTGAAGCATTGTTCGCCATTGCGCAAACCGTGATCGACAGCCGAGCACAGAGCTGTACGTTGATGCCCAATCCCTTTTATCAGATCTACGAAGGCGCCGCTTTGCTCGCGGGTAGCACGCCAGTATATGTACCCTGTACTGCAGCGACTGACTATTTACCGGACTTCTCCGTTGTCACTGAAGCGCAATGGCAAAAATGTTCCTTACTCTATTTGTGTACGCCGGGGAATCCAACGGGCGCTGTCGCCTCGATTGAGGATATGCAATCCTTGATTCGACTCTCCGATGAATATGATTTCGTGATAGCGTCAGACGAATGCTACTCGGAAATTTACGCTGACGAACTGGCACCACCATCCGGATTACTAGAGGCCGCCTGTGCTATGGGCCGGCACGACTATAAAAACTGCATTGCCTTCAATAGCCTGTCGAAACGCTCCAACCTGCCTGGGCTGCGGTCAGGCTACGCCTGTGGTGATGCTGAACTGATTCGCGCGTTTTTGTTGTACCGCACGTACCACGGCTCGGCCATGTCAGTCCATCATCAAAGGGTGAGTATCGCGGCATGGGATGACGAACAACACGTCATCAACAATCGAGCAAGCTATCGGCAGAAGTATGCCGCAGTGGGCGAGATACTGCAGGACGTCTGGCCCATGACGCAGCCGACTGCCAGTTTTTATTTGTGGCCACAGACCCCGGTCAACGATGAGCAGTTCGCCCAACGGTTGCTGGCCCGCGCCAACATCAAGGTGTTGCCGGGCAGTTATCTATCAAGGGTTGTAGACGGTGCCAACCCTGGTCAGGACCGAGTTAGATTGGCCCTGGTGGCGACGTTGGATGAGTGCGTGGAGGCTGCCGGTCGACTGCGGAGCTTCATGCAACACCGAAAATACCTATAGCAATATCAACAGACAAATCATGAGGTCATCTCACTAGAAACGACCGCGAGCAGATCAACAGTATTTACATCAAATGGCGTACAGCGACGAAGCTCCCGTACGCACCATCGAACTCAACATAAGCGTCACAGGATACTACTATGAGCACAGATTTTTTCAGTTATGCCATCGGCATCGGCACTCAGAACCGCAAAGGCGAATGGTTAGAGGTTTACTATCCGAAGCCGGTTTTCAAACCTGCCCAGACAGAGATTGAGGCGCTGGCTGGCGTACTTGGTTATGCCGGTGGTAATACCACCATTGAACTGCCAGCAGCACTTCTGCCAAAAATACGGCCACTGCTGACTGCCGAGCAGCAGGTCGTTGTCGACAGCTTAACGAATGCGGTGCGCCCCCTGGTAATTACGCTGATCGAGCAAGATACCGCCTTAGCCTCGACACCAGAGGCCTACTTGAAGTTACATCTACTATCCCATCGTCACGTTCAGCCGAACGAAATCAACCTCACCGGCATCTTTGCCCAATTGCCGACTATTGCCTGGACCAATCTCGGCGCCATCGATCCCGAAGAGCTCGCCGAAGCCCAGACCCTAGCGAGGGTTCGGGGCGAACAGCTAGAGGTTTCTGCAGTCGACAAGTTCCCGAAGATGACCAACTATGTGGTACCCAGCGGTGTGCGCATATCCCATTCAGCACGGGTTAGACTGGGCGCTTATCTGGGTGAAGGCACAACCGTCATGCATGAGGGTTTTATCAACTTCAATGCCGGCACAGAAGGCCCCAATATGGTCGAGGGTCGATTGTCACAGGGCGTGGTGATGCATGCTGGTAGCGACCTGGGTGGCGGCGCCAGCACTATGGGCACACTTTCAGGCGGCGGTAAACTGATTCTGTCTATCGGTCGAGATTGCTTGATCGGCGCCAATGCCGGTACCGGCATACCCCTCGGCGATCGCTGCATTATCGAGGCTGGCCTGTACATTACTGCCGGCACGCGGGTCCACGTCTTGGACGAAAACAAAAAGACCGTTCAAACGGTCAAAGCCAGAGATCTGGCGGGACAGTCGGATATGCTGTTTATTCGCAATTCCCTCACCGGCGCTGTGGAATGTCGAACTAACAGTAAGGCCATTCAATTGAATCCGGCCCTGCATACCCATAACTAGTTCAGGTAGATAGCACTGATGAGCACTGAATCTAATCCCGCCCGCCTCGACGCTGAGACCCTGGCTCTGGCACAGCAACTCATCCGTGCCGAGTCGGTCTCCCCTGACGACGCAGGTTGTCAGGGGCTGATGGCTGACTATCTTAGCGCGCTCGGTTTTCGCATCGAATCCATGCCCTTCGGCGACGTGGATAACCTGTGGGCACTCCACGGCGATGGCGCACCACTGTTTGTCTTCGCAGGCCACACCGATGTTGTACCACCCGGGCCCCTCGATGACTGGCATACCCCGCCCTTCGCGCCAACCATCAAAGACGGCTTACTATTCGGCCGCGGCGCAGCAGATATGAAAGGCTCATTAGCCGCCATGCTCACAGCGTGCCAGCGCTTTCTGGCAACGCACGCTGATCACCCCGGCACTATCGGCTTCTTGATCACCAGTGACGAAGAAGCTGTGGCGCTGAATGGTACGCGCCGAGTGATGGAGGAGCTACAAAACCGCGGCACCCATATCGACTGGTGTCTGGTGGGCGAGCCTTCCAGCAATCTCCTGCTCGGTGATGTGGTTCGCTGTGGCAGACGGGGCTCACTCAACGCGCAGTTGTCCATCAAGGGGGTACAGGGCCATGTGGCCTATCCCACCGAGGCACTGAATCCGATTCACTCGGCCTTGCCGGCACTGGCGAAACTGGTAGATATCGAATGGGATGCCGGCAATGACGCTTTTCCCCCTACGTCTTTGCAGATCTCGAATATCCATAGCGGCACCGGAGCCAACAATGTGATTCCTGGAGAGATGAACCTGCTGCTGAATTTTCGGTTTTCGACGGCCTCTAGTGAAGCGTCTCTGCGACAGCGCACGGAGACACTGTTACAGGACCATGGCGTTGACTATGAGATCAACTGGTCTCTGTCTGGGCTCCCCTTCCTGACCAGTGGCGGCGAGCTAATTCCAGCCGTACAAGAAGTGCTCGCGGCTCGCCTTGGCATCGTCACCGAATTGTCCACCTCCGGCGGTACATCTGACGGCCGGTTCATTGCGCCTACAGGAACACAAGTCATCGAATTAGGGCCACGGAATAATACGATCCACAAGATCAACGAGTGCGTGGCGACCGCTGACCTCATTGAGTTGTCACATATATACAGCGACATTCTCCAGCGGCTTGTGGGCGAAGAAACTTGATGAGCGACGCCACGCAAGCCTTCCCCGATATCGAAATCTATATCAAGCGACCTGACTTAGCCGATCTGCAAGCCTGGCTGAATAGCCTCATGGGCCCCATCACGTGCGCGACCCGAGGCACCACTACCAACATCACGTTGGCTAATGGCCAATCTTGCGTGATCGTTGAGAACGCCGTTAAAGGTGGATATACCTCAGTCTGGTTCAAGTCCGACCAAACTCCATGGGCAACTGACCGCGATTGCGCCCTGGCCGCGTGGCAGGCATTGGGCTTAGAGACTCGCTGCAGCAATGGCGGCTGGGACGGTAACGATGAGCAGGGCTGGCGTCGATTTACGGCTGTCGGCGAAACCATCGTTAACTGGTTCGTTTGATGCGCAGAAGCCTACTCTATACCAGCATCGGTCTCGTCGCATTCCTCGGATTCCTGATCACGTATCTACCTGCCAGCCTCGTCTGGGCACAGTTTAAGGATAAAACCGCTGAGGTTTTGCCGGCTCTGAGCCTATTGAAGATTGAAGGCAGCCTGTGGAATGGACAAGCCGACTTGCGCGTTGGCGATTTCACCCCCAGTCGGGTTACTTGGCAACTGGCAAGCCACCGATTGTTAGCGGGCGGCCTGCCTGTGCAAATCAATGCAACGGGCACCGGACACCAGCTGCTGGCACTCATGACCTTGAAACCCTCCAGTATAGTGCTAGAGCATCTCAGCGGCACCCTGCAGCCCGACTACCTGAATCAACTGGGCGCGCGCTTTGGCCTCTCAACCAGCGGCGATGTGACCCTTGAAAACATCCAACTTGGTGTCAATCAGACCGGGCTCAGCGCGGCCACTGGTCGGCTGAATTGGGCCGGGGGACAGCTCACATTCCCAGATCCTCGAGGTACAGGATTGATTAACTTGCCGCCCTTACAGGGCCATATCAGCCTGCAGGACAAGGATTTCAGTCTCGCTGTGACTCAGCAAAAGAATGGCCTGGATGCCCAATTAGTCAGCCTGCTGCTCAAGCCAGACGGCTGGGTGAAGGTTGCTATAAAGGCTAGATTGTTTAAGCTTGCCCAACTACCCTGGCCGTCCAGTGACAGCCTCGATGACACCGCACTGGCACTGGAGGAAAAATTATTTTGAACCTTTATCCACGGCGCCTATTGGAGCACTGACTTGGATTCAATCGTTGCTTTCTATCAGCAGTACCGGCGACAACTGGCCACGTCCATCGGTGTCGTGATGGCGATGGTCATCGGTCTGAGCCTGGCCAATGGCATCTTGTTCGCGCTGGAGCACTGGGATGACAAGGCTCCTGTGAGCATCGTCGCACCCGCTGGGAACGCTGTTGAAAGCCCCCGTAAGCCAGCCAGTAGCATTGCCAAACTCAACCTATTTGGTGACGTCCAACAATCTAACGTTGTAGTCGCCGCAGAGGCACCGGAAACCCGGTTAAATCTGGAATTACAAGGCGTCTTTATAGCTACAGTGACAGCAGATTCAACCGCCATCGTCGCGGAACGGGGCAAAGACGGTGAACTCTTCAGCATTGGCGATCGACTCCCTGGCAACGCTGTACTTGAGGCTGTATTGAATGACCACATCCTCCTTAAGCGCGGCGGTCAAATCGAGAAACTGATGTTCTCCGATAGCAACATACGTCAGCAATTCAGCGCCAACGAGACGGCCTCACCGGAACCCGCGGTGGAATTCAATAACCCAGCGTCCAGACTCAGCCAAATCAGGCAGCGCATTGCTGATCGGCAGCGCACTCCGCGAACTGCAGTCGCCCAGCCCGGCGCTAACCTGAAAAATTTTGTCAATGAATATCGCGACAGACTCGAATCAGACCCAGCAGGTCTGTTGAGCGAGTTGGGCGTCAGCGCCGTGAGTGAAGGCGAGGCTAGTGGCTATCGTATCAGCGATGAATTGCCCTCCCAGAAAATGCTGCAGGCCGGACTTCAAGAGGGTGACATGATTCTGTCAGTCAACGGCACACCTGTAGGCGATGTTCGCAGCGACAGCGCACTAATCGACCAGGCTATGGAGCAACGTCGCGTTCGGGTTGAGATCCAGCGAGATGATCGACGATTCTTCCTCACGGTACCCATTCCAGAACAGTAGATCCGCACACAGCTTGAACACTAAGTTGCGCATACCACTGATGATCGTTGGGTTATCCGGGGAATTACAGTAACATTCGCCTTTTCAAGGGATTTCACCAGACTATGCTGTCAATGGGACACAGACTCACCCTCAGGATAACCTTCGTCAGCACCTTGCTACTACTGTCGCTAGTACTGTCGCTACCGGCAGCGAGCCAAGAGAACTGGAAAATCAATCTGAAAAATGCCGATATCCGTGAGTTTGTGACTCAGGTATCCGCCATCACCGGCAAGAGTTTTATTGTCGATCCCCGGGTTAAAGGCAATGTTACTGTCATTTCCAATACCTCCATGGATACGCCCGCCGTCTATGAATTGTTTCTGGCGGTCCTACGGGTCCATGGTTTTGCAGCAGTCCCTTCCGGCAATGTGGTTCGTATCGTTCAGCAGGTCCTCGCCAAGCAGAGTGGTAATCCCCAGGATTTTTCCACTGAGAATCCAGGCGAAGAATTGGTGACTCAGGTGCTAAGCGTTAAAAATACCGATTCGAATGAACTGGTTAAGATTCTCCGACCTTTAATACCCCAGTATGGTCATATTGCCGGCCTATCAGAGCCAAACGCCTTGATCATCAGTGATCATGCAGAAAACATCGCTCGACTAACCCAGATCATCAATCGAATCGACATCGCGGATAATTCAACGACTCGCATTATCCGGCTCCAGAATGCCTGGATCGAAGACGTCGTCAGCCTGCTAGAACAACTGGCACCCGAACAAATGGGCAAAGGCGCCAAGGGACCCAACCGCGTGATGGTTGTCGCCAGCGAACGAACCAACAGTTTGATTATCAAGGGTGAACCCGAGACCTTGGATAAGGTGGCTAGGCTGGTCGGCGAACTAGACGTCCCCGCAAACCGTGGCGGTACCATTCAGGTGGTCCGGCTGGCCCACTCTGATGCGGTGCAACTCGCCGAAATTCTCAAAAACCTAATCGCTGATAAAAGCCCGAAAGACTCGGCGAGCCAGGCCATTGCCACCAGCATTCAAGCCGATGAATCCCTCAATGCCTTGGTTATCCGCGCCGACCCGGCGACCATGGCGGAGCTGAAAGAAATCATCGCGCGTTTAGATATTCGCCGCCTGCAAGTACTCATAGAAGCGGCGATCGTCGAGGTCACCTCTGATTTTACCCGCACCCTTGGCACGGAACTGGCGATTGGAGATGTTTCTGGCAGCGCTTTGCCCGTCGGTGTGACCGCTCCATCAGGCACGTTGGCAAGCGTCCTGGCAAACCTTGCCGCGGGTGACGGCCAATTATCTAGCGTCCCTGATCTGGGCAGTACACCGCTACTTGCTGCGGCTAAACGCAGCAGCGGGGTTAACTTCGGCGTCATCGTTCGCGCACTGTCGGCTAACTCTGACGTCAACCTGTTGTCCACTCCCAGTATCACCACCATGGACAATGAACAGGCTAAAATCGTTGTCGGTCAGAACGTGCCTTTTCGCACGGGCTCAACAACCAGCGGTAGCAATGGCGCCAGCAACCCCTTTACAACGATTCAACGGGAAGATGTGGGCCTGACCCTGGAAGTGACGCCGCATGTCCATGACGGCGCCCTCGTTCGCCTCGAGATCCATCAGGAGGTTTCGGAAGTTGACAAGACCAGCCTGGCTTCCATCGGCAGCGATGGCAGCGCCGACTTGATTACCAACAAGCGCACTATCGACACGACAGTGCTGGCCGACGACCGTGAAGTCATCATCTTAGGTGGGCTCATTCGAGACAAGATCACTGACGTCAGCTCTGGAGTGCCGTTGCTCAAAGATATTCCTATCCTGGGCCGCTTATTCAAGAGCAGCAACAAGATTCGAGAGAAGCAGAATCTACTAGTGTTCCTGAGACCCACGGTGCTCGCCACCAAAGAAGACGTCAAGGACATGAGCAAACGTAAGTATTCCGGTATATGGGAAGTACAAATTGAGGGACGAGATCCGTTAGATGCAATTTCGGATCTATTCGATGGCAAACGTTAATCGAGAGGCTCCCAGCGCATCGCTGATGACCCGACTCAAGGCCCGTCAGTTTCATGTTTTACAAAAACTGTTATTCAGCTGGATCAAGCCAACTATTCTCGGCTGTGACGAGACTACTCTTGGGATAAACACGCTTGATGACGTTTGTTATGTCCTGCCGTACCGGTCTATCGCCGACCTATTGGTCATCGACAAGGCCTGCGAAGCCGCCGGCCTGCCAAGACCCTCAGACCCGCTCGGCCAAGCTCAACAGCGAGGCGCATTCTTCTTCCTCGGCCAGCCTGAAGGTGCACTGGGCCGCAAAACTCAGCGGCAGTATACGGGCCGACTGACAAAATTATTAGAGCAACAGGCTGAGCAATCCCGTCCCATTAAACTGATCCCTGTATCACTCTTCTGGGGGCATCAGCCGGACCGCGAGGGATCTTGGTTTAAACACCTGTTTTCTGAGAATTGGACCGTCACCAGCCGCCTCAAAAAACTCTTAGCCATCATCTTTCATTCAAAACATATCCTGGTCCAATTCAGTCAAGCGATTGATCTCAGTGAGCTGACGACAGATTCTGCTGCTGATGAGAAGCATGAACGGAAGCTGCTGCGGCTGCTGCGAGTCCGCTTTAATCAGCAGAAGCAGGCGATTCTGGGCCCAGACATTTCTCATCGTCGAACCTTGATTCAGTCTATGATGAGCAGTGCAGCCGTTCGCGCCGCGATCGAAAAAGAGGCCAGGCACAAGCGTGGCACCGTCACCAAAGTGGAAAAGAAAGCATTGGCGTATGCCAATGAAATTGCTTCTCACCAGTCCTACCGAGTTATCCGGTTCTTCCACGGCATTCTAACCTGGCTTTGGAACAAGCTTTATGACGGGGTGGACATCAACAACATCAACCAGGTCAAAGAACTGGCCAGGAACCATGAAATTGTCTACGTGCCCTGCCACCGTAGCCACATCGATTATTTACTGCTGTCCTATGTCCTTTACCATAATGGTTTGAGTCCACCGCATATCGCGGCAGGCAAAAACCTCAATATGCCAATTGTGGGGCCTTTACTCCGACGAGCTGGCGCGTTTTTCATGCGCCGATCATTCCAAGGTGACGCACTCTACAAGGCGGTGTTCGATGAATACCTGCACTTGATGTTTACCCGTGGCTACTCGGTTGAATATTTCATAGAAGGCGGTCGGAGTCGAACCGGACGTTCTCTACAACCTCGCACGGGCATGTTAAGTATGACCATGCGCAGTTTTCAGCGCGATGCTTCAAAGCCGATCTGTTTTATGCCCGTCTACTTTGGCTACGAGAAAATCCTTGAAGATGCGACTTACCTCGACGAACTATCCGGCGCCGCAAAAAAAGACGAGTCCATTATGGATATTTTCAGGGTCCTGGGGTCACTGAAGAATGTTTTCGGCAAAGTCACCGTGAATTTCGGCGAACCCGTCCATCTCCACGCTTTTTTTGACCAGCATCTCGCTAACTGGCAACAAGTCGACACCGTTGACTCTGCTGATTTCGCCAGGACCTGTAGTTTGCTGGCGAATCAACTGTCTCAAGCTATCAACGCCGCGGCCGCAATTAATCCCGTCAACCTAGTGGCTACTATTTTGCTCTCTGCCCCTCGGCAAAATATCGAAGAGACTCGGCTAGCCAACCATGTCAACACCCTAATCAAGGTCGCGCAAGGCATGGTGCCTGGTCCTTATCTCTCGATCACGGACTTATCCGCCAATGCAATTATCGATGAGGCCGTCGCAGTCACGGGTATTTTGCGAACCCAAGAATCTTTTGGCAGCGTCTTGAGTGCACCGTCACCCTTGCCGATACTACTGAGCTACTACCGGAACAACACGATTCACGTATTCGCTCTGCCTGCACTCATCGCCCGCCTGATCCAAAAGGGTTACTGCCTTGATGATTTGAGCACCACTTGCCAGACACTCTACCCCTGTTTACGAGCAGAGTTCTTCTTACCCTGGGATGAGTCTGAGCTGCCAGTAGTGATCAGTCGCATCGTCGACGTTCTGGCGAGCATTCAGTTAGTTGATAGAGACGGTAGCCGACTGAGCTGTCCCGAGGTGACCAGTGACGCTTATGCAAACCTTATGGAACTCGGTAGTATCATCGAACCGACCCTGCAGCGCTTCTTTATCGTCAGCGAGTTACTCGAGCATGGAAGCCATTTAACATTACGAGAAGTGGAATCTACCGCTGGGACTATCGGGCACCAACTGTCGGTATTTTATGGTATCAACGCACCTGAGTTTTTTGACAAGTCATTATTTTCAACTTTGATCGCAACCTTGAAGGCCAGGCAGATTATCGGTCATCAACAGCAACAATTAAGTCTGTACCCAGCATTTAAACTGTTCAGACAAACCGTACAGGGTAGTCTTGAAGAGGACATCAAGGTGAATGTTCGCCAGCTAGTCCGCCGACACCTGACTCAGTCCGTTGATGACGCTGAACCCGCCGCCTGACTCGCGGCATTAATGAGTTGCCGGGTTTTGCAGGTAGATATCAAACCGGCTGGCTTTAGCCTTGAGCTGATAGTGTGGCGCCATACCTTCACTGTCACCGCCTACCAACGGTCGTTTGACCACGACCCGGCGACTGTTAGTCGCCAACGCAGCCGCCAGCAGATCAGCGACATGGCCATCATCACCCAGGAATTTTTGCAGTAGCTGCATTCCCCCTTTGACCGCCGCCGACTTTTGTCGATGTGGAAACATTTGATCGATATAGATCGTGTCTGCAGGCTTCTCTAAACGCCCCAACCATTCGATGGCATCCGTCTGAACCAACGCCATCCTGGCAACAATCGACTGCGTCTCCGGCCCCTCACGCCCTCTAGAGAGGCCGTCAGCAAGCAGCAGGGCCAACACCGGCGAACGTTCGAGCAACGTCACTGTGCAGCCGCTGGCAGCCATCAGGAACGCATCAACGCCTAAGCCCGCGGTACAGTCGATCACCTGCTGTCCAGGCTTGGCTGATATGGCCTTAAGCAACAATTCTTTCTTGCCTCCGTGGTTACGCCGATACTGCAGAGCGCCCGCATTAAAATCGATCAATAGCGGCTTTTGCAGACTCGCCTGATCCTGCAGTTGATAACCGGTAGGTCCGTGGATTAACTGAAATCGTGACATAGAGTGGGGAACCAAGCATCAATTGTGGCCATCATCATCGCTTCAACAGCTTCTAGGGCATATTGTCGTGTAATTTATTGCGTAAATTGTCAGGTAACTGCGTGTCAGAAATGTGGCATGCAGGTGCTACCGTCAGGCTCAGTTACCCACAACGGCGGCAACCGCCATAGCGTTATTTCGTTCCAGACCCTGGCTTATTAGCCACCTGCTCCCGCAGGTATTCAGGTGTCGCCAACATGGGGCTGATGGCTTCACCGGATTCATAGCCCACAATTCCAAGATCGAGCAGATCATGGGCTCGTGGGAAGACCTCAAGCTGGACATCGGCCATCTTTACGCACAAGGCGGCTTCCATGGTCTCTCGTAACTGCCACGCACTACCGATTCCGACCCAGCTACCAGCGGCTAACTCGGGTACTTGTGCCGCTTCAAATATGGTATCCGCCAAGATCGGCTCAACGAAACCTTGATTGACTTCGTAGGCACCGAAAAACACCTCTGTCAGGCGTGCTGTCTGGGCAACAACGATCTGTTCATCGCCAAACATACGATACCGACCCTGGGCACAGCAAGCCAGGGTCGATATCCCCACAACAGGAATGCCAACGCCATAAGCCAAGCCCTGAACCACACCCAGGGCAATACGCAATCCAGTAAAGGATCCTGGTCCCTTGCCATAGACGATCAAATCCAGCGAGCGCAAATCTATCGCCGTCTCTGCTAACAGGCCCGAGATCAACGGTAATATTTCCCGGCTGTGATTACGACCCAATTGCGTTGTCTGTTCAACGGTCTCACCGTCAATCCGCAGTCCTAAACTGCAGGCTGTGGTTGAGGTTTCTATCGCCAATACTTTCATTCGTGTAAGTTTTCCAAATAGTTAACGGCTTGCTCTGAGCTCTCGAGCCATTCCATTTCAGGCAGACTGTTCAAGAACAGCTTACCGTAGCGGCGAGTGTTGACACGGGGATCTCCGAGCACAAACAGGCCCTTGTCAGACTCCTGGCGAATCAAACGACCAAATCCTTGCTTGAGAGCTATTGCAGCCTCAGGAACAGCATGATCAAAAAAGGCATTACCACCAGCCGCAATCACTGCTTTGAACTGGGCAGCCGTCATTGGATCTTCCGGACTGGAGAAGGGTAATTTATCAATAATCAAACATCTAAGGTCGGCACCTCTAACATCCACTCCCTCCCAAAAGCTGTTGGTCGCCAGCAAAGTACAGCCCGGCGTTTCACGAAACTGAGCCAATAATTTCGGCTTTGCCATACCGCCTTGAACCAGAATCGGCAGGTCAACGTGCGCCTCAAATATCTCCCGCGCAATTCGCAAAGCCCTGTAGCTCGTAAACAAGAAGAAGGTACGCCCATTATGACTACGAATAAGCGGCATACAATAGTGGACCAGTAGACGCGTATGCCGGTCCGTACCTGGTAAAGGCAAATCCTGCGGAATGTGTGCCTTCACCTGCTTGACGAAACAGAACGGGCTTTCAAAGATTCGCTCTTGGATATCAACGAGTCCCAGGTAGCGCTTAAAGTGGGTGAACTCATTGGCAACGGACAACGTCGCCGAGGTTAACACCCAACTTTTGTCACTGGCAAACTCCGCTTCCAACAGAGTCGCAATTGAAATAGGCGACAGATGTAATGTAAAACCCTGGGTCTGACGTTCTAGCCAGTGGATATTATCATCGTCGGTACCCGCCTCCGTCAGTAATGCCAGGTAATCAGCCAGACGTAACGCCCTAGAGTAACAATGAGCAAACGAACCACTTCGCACTGCAGCGGGCGCTAAAGACGCAATCAATTGGCCCAAGGCAAGGTCCACCTCGTCGATCCGTAGCGCGATCGCCGGTTCACCCAGCAATTGATCGAGCTCCAACTCAGTTGGGGTCTTCTCAAATTCAGCGATCAAGAGTCGGACTACTGCACCTAGATTTTCGCTAGCCAACTGCAACGCTATATCGTCATTTCCGAAATTCAATAACTCCACCCGTATGTCTCGACAGAGCGCCACCAGTTGCTGACTACTAAACCGCTCACCAAAGAACCGCCGCGCAACATCAATGATTTGATGTGCCTCATCAACCACAATCGTACCTACTTCTGGTAAAAGTGAGCCAAAACCTTCTTCCTTCAATGCCATATCTGCAAACAGTAGGTGGTGATTGACCACCACCAGGTCAGCTTCCTGAGCTCGAGCTCGTGCTTGATACACTGGACACTCGCTCACTTTAGGACAGTCACCACCCAAGCAATTATCCGCGGTGGCCGTAATCAGCGATCCGATTGAGGCACCTTGCAAGTCAGCGAGCTCTGTTAAATCGCCCGTCGTCGTTTGTTGCCACCATTCCCGCACAGCGATCAAATCAGGCAGTAACCGCGAATCATTGTCTTTGCGAATCATTGAAATACTATTTTCCAAGCGCTGGGGACACAAATAGTTATTACGACCTTTCAACAACGCGACTTTTATTGGCCAATCCAAAGTTGCTACGATCAACGGAATATCGTGATGGAACAATTGGTCCTGAAGCGTTTTACTTCCGGTGGAAACAATCGCACGTTCGCGGGCTTGCAGCACCGGCAGCAAATAAGCAAATGTCTTTCCCGTACCCGTACCGGCTTCTATCAGTACATTTTTCTTTCTTTTGATCGCATCAGCAATCATAGCAGCCATTTCGATCTGCTGGACACGTGCCGTAAAGCCATCTATTTTCTGTGCGACCGGACCCGCCTGTCCGAGCAGGTGTTGGTATAGCCGTTGGGATTTAGTCGATTTCAATCGCGCTAGATCTTCGAGTAAAGTGATCGTCACGCAATCTTACAGGGTTTCGCCGCCGACATCTTGAGCAAACCTTTCGAAAGGGAGTCAACTTGAATCACAATTCAAACTCAAACCCTGCAATCTGCGGCCTGATACTGGCGGGCGGTCGAGCGACCCGAATGGCGCACCAGGACAAGGGGCTGCTATTACTCGCGGGGCGCTCCCTGATAGGGCGTGTGATTGACAGAATCAAACCACAGGTTGATCGACTGCTGATCAATTGCAACCGGCACTCCCTGGCCTACCAGCAATTTGGCTATCCTCTGATAGAGGATGCCATTCTGGACTTTAGTGGTCCGCTGCGAGGCGTACTTAGCGCCAGAGCGTCACTAGGCGAAGACTTATGCTTCGTTGTACCTTGCGACATGCCCCATTTACCCCAAGATGTGGTGCAACGCCTGTATGCTGCGCTGAAGGGTCACGATGCGGCCTGTGTAGTTACCGCTGGCCAGATTCAGCCATTGGTATTATTGCTCAAGCCCGATGTCGTCCCGCGGATCGATCAATATCTACTCGGCGGAGGCAGGTCTGTCAAAGGCTGGTTACGAAGCCTCGACACCGTGGAAGTTGAGTTCGACAACCCTGCGGATTTTAACAACATCAATAGTTTTGAGCAGCTGGCGGCAGCAGGTGACCTGACAGCCGACTAAACAAGGGCAAAAAAAAACCCTCCTTTCGGAGGGTTTTTTACAGCCACTAGTATTTCTTACTTCTTAGTCGCTTTTTTCTTCGCTGCTGGCTTCTTGGTAACAGCTTTTTTAGCAGCAGGTTTCTTGGCCACTGCCTTCTTCGCGACTACCTTCTTTTTGGCAGCTGCTTTCTTGGCAACAACTTTCTTCGCAGCAGGCTTTTTAGCCGCTACTTTCTTCTTTGCAACTGCCTTTTTCTTGGCAGCAGGCTTCTTAGCGACAGCTTTTTTCGCAGCAGGCTTCTTAGCCGCTACTTTCTTCTTCGCGACTACTTTCTTCTTCGCGACTACTTTTTTCTTAGCTGCTGGTTTTTTCTTCGCAGCTACTTTTTTCTTCACAACTGCTTTCTTAGCGACAGCTTTCTTAGCAGCCGGCTTTTTCGCAGCTACTTTCTTCTTAGCTACAGCTTTTTTGGCAACAGCTTTTTTGGCGACAGCTTTCTTAGCAACAGTCTTTTTGACAGCAACTTTCTTTTTAGCAACGAGCTTTACCTTCGCTGCGACCTTTTTGGTTGTACCTGTTTTCTTTTTCGCAACCACGTTTACACTCCTATTCTTACTATTGAAAGTTCAATCACTTTGTTACAACAGCCTATCGCCACTCGGTACGATTCATTCTTTTCAAACTGACCAGCCTGGCAATCTTGTTGACGCATAGTTAAAACTACGCACGCAACTGTTTAACGAGCTAAAGTTTAGAAAAAATAATTTGGATTTGCACACTTTTTTTGAATAAAACCGTAAATATTCAGTGTTTTAGCAACATCTGTTCGAGTTTTCCTAACATTTTCGCTCTATCTAGCTAAAAGCACATAATATTTATCGTCGTTATCAATCAATAATTGAAAATATTTTTGCTTTAATTTCATTCGTTTCACCTGAGCCGTCGACCTCAGCATAGCGCAATTGACCCGCTGATTTTTCGGCAAGAGCCCGATAGAAACCAACTAACGGTTCCGTTTGTTCTCGATAAATCCTTAAGCGTTCCTTGATAGTGTCCTCGGAATCGTCATCACGTTGAACAAGATCATCGCCAGTTTCATCGTCTTTACCCGCTACCTGAGGTGGATTAAAGATAGTGTGATAAACCCGACCCGATTCAGGATGAACTCGTCTACCACTCAGTCGCTTAACGATATCAGCGTCTGGCACCTTAATTTCGATGACGCTATCGATTTCAATATGCTGATCAAGCAAGGCCTGTGCCTGGGGTATAGTCCGTGGAAAGCCATCAAACAAGAAACCATTAGCACAATCCGGCTGTTGAATGCGTTCCTTAACCAATTCGATGATGATTTCATCAGTGACTAAAGCCCCTTGATCCATGACCCCCTTAACCTTCTTCCCAAGTGCAGAACCCGCTTTAATCGCTTCGCGAAGCATATCACCAGTGGAAATCTGGGGAATCCCACACTTCTCCATAATAAATTGCGCCTGAGTACCCTTACCAACACCTGGTGCACCTAAAAGAATAATTTTCACCCAAAACTCCTTTCATTAAAATAGTTCGGCAAATTGCCTCGTTTCAACTGTTGTCCAATCGCCGTGCTGAAATGACATTCGTCAGCAGCTCAATTTGTTCTATGGTTCGCAACAAACTGTAAATCGTCGTCACCTCAATCGTCATATTGATTGTAACGTGGTTATCAGGCGCATTTTTACACATATTCATTGCTGTCACGTTGGTTTCTTCACCCATGACAACACCAGAAATATCATGCAACAGGCCACGGCGATCGTAAGCATGAATTTCAATCGACACAGGGAGGGTAACGGCGGCTTCCCCTCGCCAATCGAGACGAATCAGCCTGCCATGAGCAACGCCCTCCAATGCCTGCAGACATTCCTGACAGTGGACATCAACGCTACCCTTTTCATTCGTGAGACCGACGATACTGTTCCCCACGACAGGATGACAACAGGCGGCCAGGGTGTAGGCCATCCCACCAAGGCCTTCTATCAGCAGTTCATTGCCGTCCCCAGCTTCATCTTCGCCGAGCAGAAGACTTAGCTGCTTTTCCTTCAAGCCCACTTCAACCAACTGAACAGCCGCTTCAACGACATAAATTACATTAACTTCACCTGCACCGATCGCGGCGTACAACTCATTGACGTTCTTATATTTCAATTTTACCACTAGGGAATCTAACTCGAGGTCATCGACGCCGAGTCGATAGAATTCAGAAGTCAGTAGTTGTTTGCCTTCTTCGGTATTCTTGCGCTTTGTTCTCAGCCCAAACCAGCTCTGGATTTTAGCTCTCGCGCGGGAGGTTGACACATAACCCAAATGCGCATGGAGCCATTCTCGTCTCGGCTCAACATCGTTACCAACAATGATTTCGATCTGGTCACCACTTTTCAAACTGGTATTAAGCGGCACGATCTTACTATTAATCTTGGCACCTCGACACTTGTGCCCCACATCCGTATGCACTCTGTATGCAAAGTCCACCGGTGTAGAGCTTGGCGGCAGGTCAACCACATGGCCGTCCGGTGTAAAGACATAGATTCGATCAAAACTGATTTCATCTAACAGCTCTTTAGATATACCGGCGACTTCACCTAGCTCTTCGCGCCAATCGAGTATCTGTCGCAGCCATTCAATCCTTTCTCGATAAGCGACGGGCTCATCTACATCACCCGTTGACTTGTATTGCCAATGTGAACAGACACCTAATTCGGACTTTTCATGCATTTCAAAAGTTCTGATTTGAACTTCTAGCACCTTGTTCTCTGGACCGATCACGGCAGTATGCAAGGACCGATAGCCATTCTCTTTCGGAGAGGCGATATAGTCATCGAACTCATGGGGCAAATTTCGCCATAGGTTATGCACGACGCCCAGAACCTGATAGCAGTCATTGTCTGCGGGGACTAATATTCGCACCGCGCTAACGTCGTAGACTTCAGAAAACTCAATGCCTTTGCGGTGCATTTTGCGCCAGATGCTATAAATATGTTTGACTCTGCCATCTAGCTCGGCTTTGACATTAATCACTTTGAGCTGGTGGTTCAAAGTTGCGATAACGCGATCGAGATATTCCTGACGCCCGCTACGCGTATCATCCAGCAGCGTCGCGATACGCTTATAGGCCAAGGGTTCAAGATAGCGAAAGGCAAAGTCTTCCAGCTCCCACTTGAGTTGTCCAATACCTAATCGGTGAGCCAGCGGCGCATAAATATCCATAACCTCGCGGGCCAGGCGTGCACGTTTAGCCGGTTGATCCTTAGCAATCGTTCGAATGGCACAGGTCCGCTCCGCGAGTTTAATTAAAGCGACCCGGACGTCATCAACCAGAGCGATGAGCAGCATTTTTGCCTGTTCAAGCTGATCTTTTTGCTCACCGAAGACTGGCGCGTCAGACCTGCGCACATTACTGATTGCCGCCATCCGCATGACACCTTCAACCAAATCAGCAACCGACTTGCCAAATTGTTTGCGTACGTGATTCAACGTGATTTGATTCTCTCGCACAGCGCGATAAATGATCGCAGCTACAATGCCTTCCTCATCCATTCGCAGCTCACTGAGAATGTCTGCCATCTCGAGACCCGTTCTAAAGCTACTGCGTCCCGAGGGCCATGCCGTATTCGTGACTACCGCTCTTTCTTCGGCTTTTTCTGCCAGATCACAGGCACCGCGAAGCCGCCCCATATCAAAATTGGGATTAATTTCCTGCAATTGGCGGAGCCAAACATCCAAATTGACGCTACCGTCATCGCGGAGTGGCTGATCTTGTCTGACCTTAACCATTTGATAGATTGCTTGGAATGAATGAGAGGGGGCGTTGAGTACTAACGCGTAAAACAGGCAATGGATTCAACATGCGTTGTATGGGGGAACATATCGATAACACCTGCCGATTCAAATCGATACCCTCCAGCAACAAGAATCGCCGCATCCCGACCTAAGGTTATCGGGTTACAAGACACGTACACTACTCTCTCGGCCTTATGGGTTGCAAGTTTTTTACAAACCTCTAAAGCCCCACTTCTAGGCGGGTCTAGCAGAATCTTATTAAAACTCTGGAACTCAGGTATTGCATAATCTTCAGCAAACAAGTCACTCGCTACAAAACTAACATTGCTCAGGCCGTTGCGCTGCGCATTTTCTGCGCCACGCAGCACACTGGTCTGAGACAATTCTATGCCCGTCACATGCGCCGCGACGCGTGCCAGTGGCAAGCTGAAATTACCAATACCACAAAAGCTGTCCAGAACATGATCTGTCGGTTGCAGATCAAGTAACTGCAGCGCCTGGCGAATCATTTTTTGATTAATGAATTGATTGACCTGAGTGAAGTCCAGTGGGTGAAAGGCGTAACTGAGGTCATACTCTGGCAACGTGTAAATCAGACGCTCATAACCATCAGCAGGATAAAGCTTGTGGACTGTAGACTCATTACCTGGCTGCAGGTAAATCGAGAACGTAAACTCCTCACCCAGTTGCTTTAACCTGAGTAAATCGTCGTCGGTCAGGTCTTCAAGATGCCGAATCACTAAGGCAGTTTCCGTGTCTCCTGCAGCCACTTCGATCTGAGGGACGGAGCGTGGGTCAGAGAGATCACTGATCGCTGCAGCTAACGCGGCTAAATTCTCACCCACTGCCTTTTTCAGCACCTTACAGCTATCAATTTCAGCAACGTAGGGCTTCATTTTCTCGCGAAAGCCGACGAGAACCCGGCCCTTTTTCTCTACAAACTTCACCCCCAGGCGGGCTTTGCTACGATAATCGAGCAGAGGGCCCATCATGGGTTCTAACAACGTCGATGGCTGTGTGTCACTGAGGGCGTCAATGAGTTGTTGTTGCTTGAACAGAATCTGGGCATGTGGTTCCAGGTGCTGAAAACTACAACCGCCACAATGATTGGCCGCCGCGCACGCTGGCTCAACTCTCGATGGCGCTGCGGTATGAACCGTTTGAATCTTGAAGTAATGCTTTTTCTGCTTTCGCGCCCAAGGCACGGCCTCAAGAACCTCGCCAGCTAATGCGCCAATCACTGCCTGACGACCATCTTCACTGAGCCCATAACCGTCTGGATGTAGCTTAGTCACTGCAATAGTCACTGGATCGTAGTTTTTCAAAGTCTCATGTTCGCTATATAAGTTGACGGGAATCAAGTGATCGCAAGACGACGTCACGACCACCGCTCACAAATAACTCATATTTTTAGGTCAGTATCTCGCAGGCCGCCGGGTCTATCGTCTTTTAGGTCTACGGGCTCTCAAGTCGAGTAGATACCGGTGGACAAGTATCGATCACCTCTGTCACAAACGATCGCAACGATAACCGCATTCTCTGTTTCACGACTGATCTGCAGTGCAGCTGCAACTGATCCGCCTGAAGAAACACCGGCAAAAATGCCTTCCTTGGTAGCTAGATCGCGCATCGTTTTCTCTGCTAGATCTTGATTCATATTAATCACCCGATCCACCAGATCGGTATTGAAGACCTTGGGCATATAGGCTTGAGGCCAACGCCGAATACCGGGTATCGAGGCCCCTTCCACCGGTTGCAAACCGACAATCTGCACCCTGGGAAGGACTTCACGGAAGTATCTGGAGACGCCCATGATTGTACCAGTTGTTCCCATCGAACTCACGAAATGGGTGATTTCACCATCGGTTTGGCGATATATTTCAGGACCTGTGCTTTGGTAGTGCGCTAAGGGGTTATCGGGATTTGAAAATTGATCGAGCACAAAACCCTGACCCTCCCGCTGCATTTTTTCAGCCAGGTCACGCGCACCCTCCATCCCCGCCTCCTGAGATACAAGAATCAACTCAGCACCATAGGCTGACATCGCTGCCTTACGTTCTGCGCTCATATGGGCTGGCATAATCAGCACCATCCGGTAGCCCCTGATTGCCGCTGCCATGGCGAGCGCGATACCCGTATTGCCGCTCGTAGCCTCAATCAAAGTATCACCAGGCTTGATTTCCCCCCGCGCCTCAGCGCCGCGAATCATACTCATCGCCGGCCGATCTTTAACCGAACCTGCAGGGTTATTCCCCTCGAGCTTAACCAGCACAGTATTGCTGGTATGACCCGGCAGGCGCTGCAGGCGCACGAGTGGCGTCTCGCCGATACAGGATTCTATCGTTGGATAAGTTTTTTTTGACATATTAGTGGCAACTTAGCTCAGGCAATTTAAGGGGGTAATCATAGGAGAATATGCCACATTCAGATAATATCTGCTTAATCTATCGAAATGCGTTTGGGTCATAAACACAAATATCGTGGTGAAACATGATGTTCAGACCGTGGCATGATGATTATCGAACTACTCTCGCCCTGATTGCTACGCTACCAGTGCTGGTATTCTGCGGCTTAATCGCCCTATTCGGCTATTTCAGCACAAGCCTGCCGGCGTTAGCCTGGCCCGGCATCACCATATTTGCCGTCATACTTAGCATGATTAGCAAACTAATTTACCAGCACTTGGTGACCCATTTTCTACAACCATTAAGTAGCATCAGCGCCGTGATCACTACGAATGGTAAACCGAGCTCCGTCACTGCTTCGACTTCCCATCAAAGCGTAATCAGTTTGGACCGCTTGGAAAATTCGCAGTCACTAACCGCCTTACCGACGAGGCTTAAGACATTTCTCACAATCCAACAAGCTGCCACCATCGTCGCCGCGAAGCAGGCTACTCGACAATTACAGCGCTCAGAGGATAAACGCCGAATCGCTTTGCAACGAAAATTAACTCGCATTGAGCAGGCACTCGATCTGGTTGAGAAGCAAAATATTCGGCTCACCAACGACCAAAAATCGGACCGTGAAGAGCAGCTGCAACTGTCATACCTGATCAACAATAGCCTGCAATCCATCACGGGCTTTACGAATCTCCTTGGTGGCACTAGCCCCAACGCGACATTGAAGAAACAAATACACTCGAGCGCCACGCAATTACTATTTTACCAGGCTGAAATAACGACTCGAATGACCCCTGGCTTTACGGGTAAAGAGCCCAACAGCGAGGCTGAGTTCAGCCTCAGAGACGCTATTGATGATGTCATCGCGTTACTCCAACCCTTACTGACCCGCTACGGATGTGAGCTACTCCCCATTTACGACAGGCTGTGCCAGCATGACCTGATAGGCAACGAACTCGCCCTAAAGTCGATAATCTTTAATTATCTACTGGCCTGCTTAACAGCAGCGCCGCCTCAGTCATTAACCACTTTTTTACTTCACATTAGCCGCATGGCAGACAATCAATTCGACAATCAACTCGACCAACTCGACAATCAGCACCAGTGCCTTCGACTTTCTCTGGACTCCGCCGTGAGGCAAACAATCTCTGAGCCAACGGCACGACTCTCCCAATTGGTGGATAGTATTAAGGGCGAAATCAAGGGAAATGGCTTGTACATACCGGTAAACTGCACGTCAACAACGATACGCTTAGCACCTGCTGGTTTGACCGCAACGGTCCACGGCCGCAACCCCAGGCAGGCATACGGCTTAAGTCATCGCCTGGAACAGCTTGGCATCGAGATCCTCGAACCTGGGTCCGCCGCAGACCTCTGCTTTATCGGGCACGACGAGCATGCGGAAATCCTGTCGGTCACAGCATCTCTGGCAACTAACACAGACGTGCTTTTACTCAATAATACTCGAACCTTGAGCCGCTCAGACTGGCTGGTTATGCCCCAACCTCTACGCCAATCGGAGCTTATCAGGCTGCTGACCAACAAATATTCATTGGCCGCCGCGCAGCAACTTAATATTTTGGTTGTCGACGACGATCTCCTGGCCAGGCAATTTTTAGCCACACTGTTGCGTCAGTCGGGCTATAACGTATTGGCAGCTAGCGACGGAGAGCAGGCGATTAGCTGCGTCATAAGCCAAACTGTCGACCTGATTTTCATGGATATTCATATGCCACACATGAATGGTTTGGAAGCAATCCAAGAACTCAGAACCACTTATGGTCTAAGGCTACCAATCATCGCTTTAACCGCCCATTTACTTAACTCGGAGCGAGCTGCCACAATCGCAGCGGGTGCCAACGAAATTTTAATAAAACCCTTAACGATAGACTATTTAAACCAAAATCTAACAACCTGGATTAGCGGTGAATTTGGCTCTGACTTAGCACCCGGCGAAGCATTTCAGGCAATACCCATATTCGACCGAGAGCTAGCATTTAGGATCGCAAATCAACAGCCTGATCTGGCTCTCGAAATGCTTGATTTATTCATGCAATCACTGCCACAAGATCGCGCTAAATTGAAGCAAGGAATCACCGACAACAACATTGGCTTAATGCGCGAAGTGGTCCATCGACTCAATGGTGCATGTCAGTTTTGCGGCATTCCCAGAGTTCAATCGACGATTGATCGGTTAGAAACCTTGATCAAAGCAGACGCAGCGAAAGACCTTCCCATCGCTCTTCACCAGGCCCAGCAGGAACTCGACGCGCTCGAACAGTGGTATCGCGAAACTCCGAATCCGTTGCTGGAAATACCGCGCACGAACCTGCGACAATTGCCTGGAAACACTTAGATCATCCCGACGATTACACCATCAGCGTTGATCCCTATTGGGGTCACGTCGACTCTTCTGGCATCACCTTCCAGCACCTTCCAGCACAACAAACGCCAGCGCATACTCCTGCTCATCGCTAATCGACAAGTGCGAGACCTTAACCCCCATTGACCTCGCGCGCTCGGCAGCAGCACCTGTCATACAGATCTCCGGTCGATAGCCAGGCTTACCGACAACCGCAATCTGCGGAAAATTGACACCAAGCCGCATGCCAGTGCCCAAGGCCTTGGCAACGGCTTCTTTAGCGGCAAAGCGCTTGGCTAAAAAGGCAGCACTAGGGTTAAGTCGAAACTGTGCCAACTCAGATTCAGCAAGAATTTTGCTGGCGAATTTTTCGCCCCATCGCGCCAGCGCAGTCGCAACTCGATCGATCTGCACCAGATCTGTACCGATACCAAGGATCATATCTTGTCCTCAGCAACGGTACGTTCGAGGCCGTAGGCGATCGGTTTGAATAGCTCTCGGGACTTGAGTGGCTTGCCGCCAAGCAAACCGGCAAATGCCAGCCGAATGATGTATTTGGCAGAATGATCGACAGCGTCGGAATCAAACTGTCGTGCCGCGATAGCCAGCAGATGCTCGCCCGGATACCCTGTATCAGCGGAATCATTGCCCGGCCCCAGCGGATAAAAGCCTTCTTCGGCAACGAATCGATAGCGTTGCCCTGAGACGACCGCAGCGCCGCCACCGGCCTCCGCGGTAAAACTGATACCGTAACCTAACTCGGCCAGCAATTGCAGCTCGAAGGCCCGCAGGGCACCCTGATTACGATATCGAGGCCCACGCTCGGCCACAGTAGAGGCGCTGTTTGCCAACTCGCCTGGTACCCCGTCGATTGTGGCGAGTTCATTGAGCAGTGTCTGGTATTCGCCAAACACCTCAGGCACCGCCTCAAATTTACCAAGCACCCGAACCAGAAGCTCATTCACATACAGACCTAGCAAGAGATTGTCACCCGTGAGATGAAACGCAGTTTGCAAAAACTCGGCATGCTTCACAGTCCGTAACTCACCCCGCCCAAAAGACGAAACGAGCAGAGGCATAAATGGCTGCCAGACCCCGGCTTGACGGCCGCGTTTATTCTTGGCGCCACGCACAACCGCGCTGATACGACCTTCATCGCGGGTGAGCAATTCAACAATCAAGCTTGAGTCTTGGTACTTTCGGCTGTGCAAAACATAGGCCGGAGAAAGTACATCAGACATCATCATAGCCGAGGCTTTTCAGCGCGCGCTCGTCATCAGACCAGCCAGACTTGACCTTCACCCAGAGTTTAAGCATCACCTTCTGCTCGAGTAAACCCTCAATGTCTAAACGAGCTTCTGTACCGATCCGCTTTAGCCGAGCACCACTCTTACCGATAATGATCGCCTTTTGACCGTCACGTTCCACCAGTATCAAGGCGTCGATGTGGAGAATTTTGCCTTCTGTTGCGAATCTCTCGATCTGAATTGTCGCGGCATAAGGAATCTCTTCGCCAAGCTGGCGAACGATCTTCTCTCGCACGATTTCCGCCACCAGAAATCGCTCACTCCGATTCGTGATCTGGTCATCAGGGAACATAAAGGGTCCCGCTGGTAGCTTCATATTGATCATAGACTCCAGCTTTTCCAGGTTATCACCGTGCATCGCGGACAAGGGCACTATTTCAGCATTTGGCATGCGTTCTTGCAGCATCGCCAGCTGGGGCAGCAACACGCTTTTATCTTTCAACAGGTCGATCTTGTTGATGACAATGATCACTGGCGCTTTGCTGTGCATCACCGCAAGGGCGGTGATTTCATCATCACTTTGCCATTCAGTTCTATCCGTCACAAAGACAACCACATCCACGTCTCGCAAGGCATCCTTGGCATTACGATTCATGTGTCGGTTAATGGCTTTCTTGGCATCGCCATGAATCCCCGGGGTATCCACATAGATGGTCTGGGTGGCGGCCACAGACTTAATTCCCAGCAGGGTATGCTGGGTCGTTTGGGGTTTGCGCGAAGTGATACTCAACTTCTGCCCAAGAATATAGTTCAGCAGGGTTGATTTGCCGACATTGGGACGACCCACAATAGCAACATAGCCACAGCGCTTGACGAGATGGGTTTCAGTCACGGATTCACTCATTGGTTAAAGCCTGTTCAAACTCAAAATTCACGCCCAGCCCAGCAAGAGCTTGCCGCGCGGCCATCTGTTCGGCATCTCGCCGATTCGCTGCAACGCCCACAAGTGGCTGCGCCAGTAGCGACACACTGCACTCCACGGTGAATACCTGATCGTGGGATTTACCTTCAATACTCGTGATACTGTATTCTGGCAAACCGGATTTCTTCGATTGCAGATATTCCTGCAGCAGTGACTTAGGGTCTTTTTGTGACCTGACCAAACTCAGCGCCTCCAACCGCGGACCGAACCAACTGTTAATCCGCTCTACAACCGTTGCAACACCTGCCTCCAGGTAGATGCCACCGATGATGGCTTCAAGAACATCAGACAGTATAGAGGACCGTTCAAAGCCACCGCTCTTGAGCTCGCCACTACCCATAATCAGAAAATCACCTAACCCGAATTCTCTGGCCACTTCAGCGAGCGTTTCGCGCCTGACAATTCTTGCCCGCAATCGGCTCAACTGCCCCTCGCGAGCTTCGGGAAATCGATGATAAAGATATTCAGCGATCGCGAAGCTAAGAATTGAGTCACCCAGAAATTCCAGCCGTTCGTAGTTCAGGTCCTGATGACTGCGATGAGTCAGTGCCCGCGCAAGCAGATCAGGGTCCGTAAATACGTAGCCTAGACGATGTTCCAGTTTACTGTTAGCTGCCACGAAAACCCTGAGAGATAAGTCGAGCGTTAATTTTGTAACGCCACAGTTTTGTTGAATGATGCGATCAGGTCAAGGTTGTAGACCAGCGGCACACGCACCTCGTAGTCTAAAATAATGCGCGCTCCGTCATTATCTCTGACGATCGTAAGGTTCTTCGAGTAATCGAAATCCCGTATATTATTCACATGGAATCGCGCCTTGATAATTTTATCGATTGCGCCGGTGCTTTTGCTGCCCATTTCAGGTTCGGCTGCCAGCCCGTCAAGAATGCGCTCAATAGTGGCGTTATCCGTGTAGACGGGAACCACTTTCAAACCGAGCGTCAATAGACTGCCGAATACAAAAACCAGAACCAGCCAACCAATCGCGCCCAGGCCTCTTTGATGCTGTGGTAAACCCATATTCGACCCTTGATCAACTTAAAAATTAAGCTCAAATGTCATAGAAACTCTCTAGTACCATTTATTCAATCCAGCCGTTGTGGGAAAAACTTGGGAACCCTGAGTCCCAATGCAGCCAGACTGCAAACGCCTTTCCTACTATACGGTCTTCTGAGGCCATTCCCCAATACCGGCTGTCGCTGCTTCGGTCTCGGTTATCGCCCATCATAAAGTACATTCCCTCAGGCACAACCCATTCCTGGGGTCCATTACCACGAAACGCACTGCGATGAATAAAATGCTCTACGCCGCCAATGGTCTCCTTGTAAACCACATGATCGGGTCGATTCGGTGGAATCTCGGCAATAAATTCTTGAACCTGCTCGACTCCGTTGATCGACAGAATCTTGTTTTCATAACGAATCGTATCTCCGGGGATGCCGATGACTCGCTTAATAAAGTATTCATCTTCGTGAGGCGGCACAAATACCATGACATCGCCATTTTTCGGCTCATCAACGGCGAACACCTTGGTACCAAAAACAGGCAACCGAACGCCATAGGCAAACTTATTCACAACGATAAAATCACCGACTTTCAACGTCGGGATCATGGATCCGGTAGGGATTTGAAAAGGCTCGATGAGAAATGAGCGCAACACCAAAACCACCAGCAATACCGGAAAGAAGGATATGGCATACTCCACAACCACAGGCTCTTTCATGACTGCTTGTCGCGCCTCATCCATTGCTGGCGTCAGGTCGACTGATTGTGCATTCAACTGCGCCACATTACGCCGGCGTTTGGGTCGCAGCACCAAAATGTCAAATAACCAGATAACACCGGTTATGGCCGTCAACACTAATAGAAATAGTGGAAAATTAATACTCATCGATCGACCTTCAATACAGCCAAAAAAGCTTCCTGAGGGATTTCAACGCTACCCAGCTGTTTCATACGTTTCTTGCCTGCTTTCTGCTTCTCTAACAATTTTTTCTTGCGGGAAATATCACCGCCGTAACACTTAGCAGTAACATTTTTTCGCAAAGCCTTAACCGTTTCGCGAGCGACTATCTGGCCACCAATCGCCGCCTGAATCGCCACATCAAACATTTGCCGGGGAATCAACTCTTTCATCTTTTTAGTCAAGGCGAAGCCTTTACTGCGCGCCTCTTCTCGATGCACGATGAGTGACAAAGCATCCACCTTATCACCATTGATCAGCACATCCAGACGGTCGAGACGGGCTGCCTCAAATCGATCAAAGCTATAATCCAGCGAGGCGTAGCCGCGACTGCTCGACTTCAGGCGATCGAAGAAATCCAGAACCACCTCGTTGAGTGGGATATCGTAGGTCAAGGAGACTTGTTTACCCACAAACTGCATATCTTTTTGAACCCCACGACGCTCAACGCAGAGCTTGATGACACTACCCAGATACTCCGAGGGCACTAGGATATTCACTCGCGCAATAGGTTCCCGCATTTCCTCGATCGCTGAGGGATCGGGTAACTGGGAGGGGTTATCTACCTTGATGGTCTGTGCGTTTTTCAGCAACACCTCATAGACAACCGTTGGTGCCGAGGTTATCAGGTCAATATCGTATTCGCGTTCGAGCCGTTCCTGAATAATTTCCATATGCAGCATGCCGAGAAAGCCACACCGAAAACCGTTGCCTAGCGCATCCGAACTCTCTGGTTCGTAAACCAAAGAGGCATCGTTCAGAGTGAGTTTTTCCAATGCATCTCGAAAACTTTCAAAGTCATCAGCACTGACTGTAAACATACCGGCATAAACCTGCGGTTTGACCTTTTCGAACCCCGGTAAAGCTTTCACCTCAGGCGTCGAAGAAAGGACAATTGTATCGCCTACGGGGGCTCCCTTTACATCCTTAATGCCAGCGACCAGAAAGCCTACTTCACCGGCTTGCAACACCTTGGTCTCTTTGCGTTTCGGTGTGAAGATCCCCACCGAGTCAACCTGATGCACTTTTCCCAGAGACTTCAGAATGATTTTATCTTTGACTGCGATTTGACCTTGCATGACGCGAATCAGGGAAACAACACCCAGATAATTATCAAACCATGAATCAATGATCAGCGCTTGTGCTGGCAGATGACGAGCTTCTTTGGGCGCCGGAATGACCCGAACCAACTCCTCGAGTAACTCATGAATGCCGACTCCGGTTTTGGCACTAACCCGCAGCGCATCCGTTGCATCGATGCCAATAATCTCTTCGATTTCCTGGATCACAGTTTCCGGGTCCGATTGCGGCAAATCGATCTTATTCAGTACCGGCAACACCTCCAGTCCCTGCTCAATGGCAGTATAACAATTGGCCACAGATTGAGCTTCGACGCCTTGGGCGGCATCAACCACCAACAAAGCCCCTTCACAGGCTGCCAATGACCGCGAGACTTCATAACTGAAGTCCACATGGCCCGGCGTATCAATAAAGTTCAGTTGGTACTGATGACCATCATCCGCGTTATAGTAAAGCGTGACGCTCTGGGCTTTGATGGTAATACCGCGCTCACGCTCAATATCCATGGAGTCCAGCACCTGGGCGGCCATGTCACGCTGTTCCAGACCACCGCAGACCTGAATAAATCGATCAGCCAGCGTCGACTTGCCATGATCAATATGGGCAATGATAGAAAAATTTCGAATGTACTGCGTCTCGGCCAATTGTGCACAACGGCGTTATATGCCGCCTCAAAAACAAAGCGGTGAAGTCTAATGTATTCGCGGCTTATACGCCATGAACAACTTCTTCAGCCAGTGTTCTATCTAGGAACCTTGATTACCAGGAATTCTGGTCGTTGGTTACGTATAATTCGAACAGGTATGGCCACGTCACGGGGTAGCTTTTCAACCATCTGGCCAAAGCTTTTTGCTGACCCTACCCACTGGCTGTTAATGGTCGTGATGACATCGCCGCGACTCACACCGGCGACGCGCCCCGGCCCATCTGCCACTCGCACCACCAGCAGACCCTTGTCGACACCTAACGCAGCCTGTTCATCCGCTGTAAGGTCGCGAACATCCAGGCCCAGGAGATTCGAGTTGTCGATGACGCCAGGACCGCCTGGCGCCTGAATATCAGCAACATCGAGCAGCCCGACCTTGATTTTCAGCGTCTTCCGCGCGCTGTCTCTGACAACCACCACGTCCACCTCTGACTCTGCCTGGGTTCGGCCAACGACGTGGGGCAAATCAGATGACAGATCGATGGGCTTACCATCAAAAGAAACAATAATATCCCCCTCTCGCAGGCCACCCTTGGACGCTGGACTGTTAGCAAAGACCTGAGTCACCAGGGCGCCGGCGGCTCGATCCATACCAAAAGACTCGGCCAGATCCCGATCGACTCGCTGAATCAAAACGCCCAACCAACCGCGGGCTACGGCACCCTTGTCCTTTAACTGCGCCACGACTTCCATGGCGACATCAATGGGTATAGCGAAAGATAGCCCCATAAAACCGCCAGAACGCGTGAATATTTGCGAGTTGATACCCACGACTTGACCCTTGAGATTAAACAAGGGACCACCGGAATTACCCGGGTTAATTGCCACATCAGTCTGGATAAATGGCACATAGTTGCCCTCAGCTTCCATGGGCAAACTGCGGCCCTTAGCACTGACAATACCTGCTGTGACAGAATACTCGAAACCAAAGGGTGAGCCGATCGCAACCACCCACTCGCCCACTTCCAACTGCTCAGAGCTGCCCAGTTTGACCATCGGCAGATCCTCAGCATCTATCTTGAGCAGCGCCAGGTCTGACAGTTTATCTGAGCCCACTAAGGTCGCCATACGCTCACGACGATCACTCAAGGCCACCAGAATTTCACTGGCGTTTTCGACTACATGATTATTGGTTAAAATATAACCATCTTCAGAGATAATGAACCCCGAACCGGCAGAGGGTCTAGGCGCATTTTGACGAGGTATATTTCCGAAGAAGCGGCGGAACAACTCTGGCACTTCTTCTTCATTGTAATTTTCGAACTGACGACTTGCAGCCTGCCGGGTCGCGGTGATATTCACTACCGCCGGCGCAGCCTGTTTGACGAGTTGCGTAAACTCGGGCAAAGCCGCCATGCTGACCAACGGCGACAGCATTACCAACAGTAACAACAAAACCGACCCAAGTGCGCGCTTGACCATTAATTTCCCGCCTTCTTAATATGAATTTTGTCGAATGTCTGTATTTGGCAAAAGAACAGTCCGATGCCGAACCCTAGTATAGCGCCAATCATCACTACGGAATCAGTCAAACTGATGATACTGGACAGGCTGACGCCCATTAAAAGACCAACTAACGGCAGGAGCAATGAGTGCCAAAGAATGTTCAGACGCTCGCCCGAATCAAGGCCGATAACAACTTGAGAGCTGTCTGCGACATCGTTCGGTATGACTCTCGGTATGACTCTCGGCATGACTAATGGTGGGCCTGATTCAACCAAGGACTCGACACTGCCGGCTCGACCGGTGGGCAGATAAAAAACGGCAGCTTGTCGCTGACAATGAGACCTGCAGCCATCGCAACTGCCGGGCGCGGCTTCAATCCATAAGCCTGCTGACTCAGATGCGACCACACGTCCCCTGATTTCTATCATGAATATTGGCTTAGTAGATGATGGGTTCGACAGACTCGGCAACCCGCTTGGCGGTATCCATCGGCACCTCACCAACCACCGTGATCTGCTGGGATGAATTTTTCAATTGGCGGCTAATAACGACTGTACCGCCCATATGCGTCACCAGCTGACCCAACTCAGCTGGACCCGGGCGATCGACGAACACAGAGAAGGTTGCGAGACCGTCCGTAAACAACACTCGGTTCTGATTAGGCATGCGCACCGCTTTAAAACCGCGGGGTATCCAGGAGACTTTCCAGGCAGGCGCCTGCACAGGAGTCGCCTCGCTGACCAGGGTGGGGGGCACGATAGACAATTGATGCTGAATTCGATCTTCGCCCAAGGCACTAAAAAGCGCGGACTCGTCAATGGGCTTACCAATGTCAATTCGAGAAAACTGAAACGCTTCGAGTACTCGGCCTTGGTTCATCAAGTGGGATTGCAGCAGCAGGCCCGTCTCCTCGTCAAGCCATAATCGATAGCTGTACCGATCATTGTTCTTAGGCGAGATACCCAAAACCACAGCAGCACGACCGGCAATCCGATCATGGCCAAGCATTGAGAAGTGATAAACAGATTGGTAGGTGCTTATTTTCTCGCTAAAGGCACGGGTAAAGGGCCCCATCAGCAAGTCATGATCTAGATCTACAGCATCTGTATTAGCATGATTGCAGACCACCAGATCACCCGCCCTGACGATCTCACGAGGCTCGCCATTGAGTTGCGTTAACCGTTCGTACTCCTCGCCATCCCTGAACTGATGGGCGACCTGGACCGTATCAAATCGATAACCGCGCATGTAGGTAAAGATGCCCTCGTAGGATCCTAAACGCAGCGCCTGGCCCATTTTCTCAAGCCAGACCCGCGCTTCACGCTGATCGTCAGCTATCTCGATAGCAGCTCCAGCAACCTCTTCGGCGCCGCTCGCCGATGCTTGCTCTGCCAAGTCAGCTACAACACGCTGCGGCAAATCTGATGACCGCTTATCAACGACACCCGCCTGAACAGGCTCAGAAACAGTTTCAGCCACCGCCAGCGCCCAATTCGCACTCAAGGCGAAGCAGACGGCAAAACCGTTGGCTTTCCAGGCATGTCGCTGCTTATTCAAATTTGTTTTGGAGACTGTCTTCAAAATCCCTCTCACAATTGCGTTCAAGTCACTTATGCACATTGCTAGCGCCCCGTGGCTCGCTGAAAATAAGGTTATTGACTACCGCCATTGAGTGATTCAAACATCACGGTTCGAGTATTCGGGTTCATTCGTACCATCTGGTCGTGTTCTCGCAGATAAGCACGCAGCTGACGTTGTTTATTTCCATCCAACGCCTTTAATTCCAGCTGACCATCAATGGTCTCGTACGCGTTATCTCGCTGCGCTGTCAACACCCGCGCATCGTCATTGCCAACGCCATTAAAGCGCTCATCGACGTAGGGTCGCGCACTTTGGCCTGACAGCTTACCTGCACCGACAGTTTGAACCGTCACAGGCCCTGTGTTGCTGGTCATGGGCGTTGCCGCGTTAGATACACCGGCAACATCACTCGGCGCTTGTTGCTGGATACCTAGCAAGACCGCCACCGCAAGAGACGCCGCAATGGCTAAACCCCCAGCAGGCTTGGCCCAGACTGCGGTAGGCCGACGCAGGGTATTAGTAGATCGGCTGAAATCGTTGCCATGGGCAGGCTCGTTAGTGGCTATGGCAGCACTTATCTTGCTGTGCAGGGCCAAATGCTGGGCTTGGTTTAGCGGGGAGTCACCGCGCAAAGTAGCGCGGGCGTGCTGGAATGCTAACCAATCTTGCATAACAGATTCATCTGCCCCGTACTGTCGAAGGAGCTGATGAACTTCAATCTCACTCGCTTCACCGTCTACCCAAGCTGATAACGATTCTTTGATTCTGTCCGCCACGTTTAACCTCTCGATCTCACTCATTTCCATTGAAGGCTTTTCATGCCTGCCTGGTATCTTCAAATCAGTTCGCGTTAATCATTACGTTACTAACTGCTGCCTGTCTTATGTCTAAAGCTGTCTTTTGTCTAAAGCTGTCTTATATCTAAAGCTGTCTTTGTATAAAGCTGTTTGCTGTTAAATCTGCTCATAAATCTGGCTAGTAGCGCGCCGGCCTAACCTAGCGCCGCGATTTTCTTCTCTATCGCCTCCCTGGCCCTGAATATTCTCGATCTGACGGTCCCCACAGGACACTCCATGATCCCTGCAATTTCTTCGTAACTCAGACCGTCAAACTCCCGTAAAGTTACAGCGACTTTCAATTCTTCGGGTAAATCGTCAATCGCCTTGTAAACAACCGCTTCGAGCTGATCACCCTCCAGCCGATTTTCAGGGCTCTCAATGTCACTTAACGCCAGCGTCTCGCCCTGATAATCGCCCTGATCCACGTCAATATCTGAATCTGGCGGCCGTCTGGAGCGGGACACCAGATAGTTTTTCGCCGTATTAATCGCAATCCGATAGAGCCAAGTATAAAACGCACTGTCCCCACGGAAACCAGGGAGAGCCCGGTAAGCCTTAATAAACGCCTCCTGAGTCACGTCAAGCACCTCGTCTTGGTCCCGCATATAGCGGCTCACCAGACTGACAATACGATGCTGGTACTTGAGCACCAATAGATCGTAGGCACTCTTGTCCCCGCGCTGCACGCGCTCGACCAATTGGCGATCTGTCTCCCCTTGAAATTTCACCGGCACTCCCGTAACCGCGTTAAATTGAACTGCCGGTCAAATTCTTAAACTCATAGACACTGTTTGTAAGTATAAGTTCGTGAGCCAGGCAAGAACGTTAAAAATTTTATTTTATCGCGCAAATAATACCAGCAACGAGCATCGGAGTGTCCTAAAGTGATAAAAATTATGCTTTTGTTCAAGTCATTGGGTAATCTTGCGGTTCAGTCGGTGCGAGACTCCCATTTCGCTTCCCAATCTTGCTTTTAGAAGGCCCGAAAACTTGAGCACAAAATCATACCAACACGACGTACTCATTATTGGCAGCGGTGCTGCGGGCATGACATTGGCACTGAAACTCAGCGCCGACTTCCAAGTTGCAATGCTTTGCAAAGATGTCAGCAGCGAGGGGTCTACCTACTATGCCCAAGGCGGGGTTGCCGCGGTACTGGACGAATACGACAGTACTGACTCGCACATTCAGGATACTCTCGTCGCTGGTGCCGGGCTCTGTCACCACGATGTGGTCAAATATACGGTAGAGCAGAGCCCGTCTGTGATCGAGTGGCTGGTAGACCTGGGCGTCAAATTCGATGTTGAAACTCAGGCAAACGGGCGTCAGGAGTTTCATCTCACACAGGAAGGCGGTCACAGCCACCGACGGGTTATCCATGCCGCTGATGCTACCGGTCGAGAAATCGGCAGCACGCTGGCCCAGCATCTGCTGCAACGGGAGAATGTTAGTCTATTTGAACGCTATGCCGCAGTGGACCTGATCACTGAAGATGAGTTGGGCCAGTCCGGCAAACGCTGTCTTGGCGCCTACGCCCTGAATCTGGCGACCCAGGAAGTGGAGCTGTTTAAAGCCCGTTACGTCGTCCTAGCCACTGGTGGCGCGAGCAAGGTCTACCTTTATACCAGCAATCCGGATACCGCCTCCGGCGACGGCATAGCCATGGCCTGGCGGGCCGGCTGCCGGGTGGGCAACATGGAATTTAACCAATTCCACCCTACCTGCCTTTACCACCCTGACGCTAAATCTTTTCTGATCAGTGAGGCCTTACGCGGCGAGGGTGCGCGTCTGGTGTTACCCGACGGGACACCATTTATGAAACATTTCGATGAACGCGGGGAATTGGCCCCGCGGGACATTGTCGCCAGAGCCATAGACCACGAAATGAAACGCCTGGGTTGTGACTGTGTGTATCTGGATATCAGCCACAAGGACAAAGACTTTATTACCAGCCATTTTCCGACTATCTACGCTCGCTGTCTGGAGCTGGGAATAGACATCACGCAGTCGCCGATCCCTGTGGTGCCTGCCGCGCATTATACTTGCGGTGGCATCACTACCGACATCAACGGCGCGACTGACATCCCCAATTTATACGCGATTGGCGAATCAAGTTTCACCGGCCTACACGGCGCAAACCGAATGGCGAGCAACTCTTTACTGGAATGTATGGTGTTTGCCACGGCGGCGGCCCAACATATTCAACAGCAGCCGCAATCACCTATGCCTCATATCGAGATACCGGATTGGGATGAATCTCAGGTTACTGACTCTGACGAGGATGTGGTCATATCGCACAATTGGGATGAACTCAGACGATTTATGTGGGACTACGTGGGCATCGTCCGCACCAATAAACGGCTGCAGCGGGCCCGGCGACGAACCCGCCTGTTGTCTCAAGAGGTCGGCGAATATTACAGCAATTACAAGATTACCAATGATTTACTCGAGCTGCGTAATCTGATTACGGTCGCTGAATTGATCATTCAGTCAGCTATTCGACGTCATGAAAGTCGCGGATTACATTACACCCTGGACTACCCCAATTTGCTACCGACGGCCCAAGACACCATCCTGACGCCCTTCAACTATGGCTAATCAGCGCGATTA